>Ga0224504_10000142_pt1 | contig 30570 bp, 24 predicted proteins | sample SF_Oct11_sed_USG_3_FD_170160 | JGI IMG/M metagenome (GOLD analysis project Ga0224504, IMG submission 170160) | Sediment microbial communities from San Francisco Bay, California, United States - SF_Oct11_sed_USGS_24 | ecosystem: Environmental > Aquatic > Marine > Sediment | place: USA...
TTCCAGCTCTTGCAGACAGCGTTCTCTTGTTGCTTGCAGGGAGTCCAGAACTGGCAGGATCTCAGCTTCGTTCCTGCGCCACTTTTCCGGGTCGGGAGGCGTGTGGGTAAAGCGTGAGTGAGGCAGGTTTCCGCTGATACGCTGTTGTAGCCGGTTGTCCACTTCCAGGCCCGCGAAATCACAAATCCGGGGAATCAGTTTTTCAGGGCTACTGACCAACTCGTCGTATGAGCAGGCAGTCCAGCGCTCGACCGGCAGTTTTTCAAGGTCATCGAGAATGATGCGGTTGGCCGATTTCCACTGGAAAGCGCAGATTTCGGCCAACGGGTGACCGCGCATTTTTGCATATCCGGGTGGTAGTAACAGGGACCAGGGCGGCCCTCTCCAACCCCGCAGTCTCGGGTAAGTTACCCAGCGCCCGGATTTCCATGCTTCCATCATGCTACTGATGCTTGGTGCCGGTTCGCGGTAAAGATAGACATAGAACGCACCCGGAAAAACCCGTTCCAGGAAAGGCTGGCGCAGCGCGTTCTTGGGGGTTTTTTCCAGGAAACGGAGGCTTTCCGGCGGCGACTGGCGATTGATGACGCGTTCGTCCCGGTCGCGCAGGCCCTTTTTGAATCGCCGGTGAAGCGCTTCCACGACAGGCTCCGTGGCGTGCCTGGCCTCCAGCCGGTTGGAGTCGACACGCCCGGACATCGGGTTCAGCGACCGGATTCCTTCGATGTAGTGGTGGCTTTCGCCGCCCACGGTCCAAACGTCCGGTGACTCAGCGAGGGTCTCGAACAACAAGGTGCTGCCCGAACGCGGGGCTGCCAGCAGGATGACGGGCCGGTCAAACAATGTCTTTTGGCAGCTCTTTTTCAGCAGTGAACCAGGGCGGTTTGACTACGGTTGCGCTGGCCTCGCCGCCCGGAATGCCCAGTGTCAGGCGGGTGCCGATCCTGGTCAGTTCGGCGGGCACATTGGCAAAACCGATATTTTTCTCCAGCCGGGGTGACCAGACACAACGGCTGACATGCCCGAGTTTTTCGCCGGCAATGCCGTCCGGTCCCCAGACCGGCCAGAACGACTCGTTATGGCTGATGGGGTCGCATTCGATTTCAATGCCTACCAGGCGTCTGTGATTGCCCCTGGCATGAATCTCACGGAGCGCTTCTCTGCCGATAAAGTCCGCTTTCTTGTCCAGATCGACCAGGCGCCCGAGGCCGATCGTGTACGGATTGTCTTCGCGCCGTATGTCCGAGTAAAAGGACAGCAGAGCGCCTTCAATACTGCGGATGGTGTTGGGAGCGGCCGGAATAATATTGTAATCCTCGCCGGCCTGCATGATGGTCTCCCACAGCTTGTCGCCATGGATGTGGTCTTTCAGGTAAAACTCGTAGCCGAGTTCTCCGCTCCAGCCGGTGCGGCTGACCGCCATCTCGAGCCCGTTGAGTTCGGTTTCAATGACATCGTAATACCCCATGTCCAGCGCTTTCTGGCCCAGCAAGCGGTATGCAACATGCGGTGATTTTGGACCCTGCAGTTGCAGTGGGCAAATATCCCCCTCTTCGACGCTGACGTCCATAGCGGTCATCGCAGCCACACCCTGCGCCCAAAGAATGACATCCCCGTCCCCCGGCGAGAGCCAGTACTCGTTTGCCCGCATATGCATCAAAACCGCATCATTGACGATGCCGCCTCGTTCGTCAGTGAGCAGTACGTAAAGGCAGCGGTGCGAAGGACAGTTGCTGAGGTCGCGTGGTGTCAGCATTTCCATGAAGGGCTTGGCATCCGGGCCGCTGATGCGGATCTGGCGCTGGCAGGAAACGTCCCACAGGGTCACATCCCTGACCAGGTGCCAGTACTCGTCGACCGGGTCGCCGTAATGCGTTGGCATGTACATGTGGTTGTAGATCGTGAACGCCTTCGCGCCATACCGTATGGTCGCATCGAAATAAGGCGATTTGCGAACCCGTGGATTGATACTGATCATCGGGCTCTCTGTAGGTGTGCTGTGATTCTTCCCCAGGTTCAATCCGGCTCTCCCTGTTGCTCAAGACTCCATCGGTTACAACAGGTGGAGCCTCTAATTTCATCGTTTTGCCAAAACTCCGCCAATGATAAACTTCCGCGTATGCAATTCACAGTATCAGCGCGTGGAAAACCTGCTGCCCTTCCCATCCAGCAGTTCATCAAGAGGAACTACAGCGAATTTCCACTGGAACAGATTGACAGCTTTTTCGGCTTCACAGAGAAAAGCACGCTCTACGGCGGCAGGTTCTTCGCCGCCACCGAGCTCAGCCGCTACGATGTCAGGTCTTTGTACCAAATGAAAATCAATGTCCGTCTGCCGCTGACCAATCATGTTGCGACCGCCGAGGAGTATGCGGAAAATCAGGCGTTCCTGGAAAAGTATCACCGTCCGGGCAATTCACTGATCATTACCAATGACGACCTGGCGAAATGGATAAGGACTGATTTTCCGGATTACAAGCTTGAAGCCAGCGTGATCAAGAACATCAACAATCTCAAGAAAGTGCATGAGGCGTTCAAGCTTTACGACACAGTCATCCTGCCGATGGCGTCCAACGATGATGTGCCCTTTCTGAAAGCCATCGACAATAAGAAACAGATCACGCTGTTCGCCAACGCGGGCTGTGCCTATACCTGTCCTTCGAAGATCTGCTATCCGAGTATTTCGAAGGCCAACAAGACGGGCGATAATACGTTGTTCAAGTGCTCCCAGAAACTCAAGGAGCGCAATACCATTGGCATGTATGATTTCGACCTGGATTACCTTCAATCCCTGGGTTTCGAACGATTCAAACTGCTGAGGCCCCGCAGAGGCGGCCAAACCGGGTACTGAAACAAATGGAAACACAAGTTCTGGACAAGGAAGAAAGCATTCACGCGGCGCTCAAGGCCCTGAAAAATAATCGCCCGCTCCGGGCCGAGGAAATTTGCCGTGATTACCTGTTGCTAAAGCCGGGCTGCGCCGATCACCTGCGCCTGTTGGGACTTGCGCTGCAGAAGCAGGACCGGTTGCCAGAAGCAGAAAAACAACTGCGTTTCGCATTGTCGCTGAAGCCCAATTTTCCACAGCTGCACGAAAACCTGGGCAGCGTTCTGGCCCTTTGCGGACGGTTTGAAGAGGCCATAGAAAACCTGGAAAAAGCGATTCAGCTGGATCCTACGCAGGCCATGGCCCACAAAAAGCTGGCTGAGGCGCTGGCGATCGTGGGCAGGGGTGAAGATGCCGATGAAGAATTCCAGGAATATTTCGAAAAGCGGCCGGAAGACGGTCTGATCGCCAAGGGGGCCAACCTGCTCAAGGCCGGACAAGTTGAAGAAGCCGTGGAAATCTTCCAGGGCCTGCTCAGAAAGAGCCCGAATAACGTCAATGCCATGCGGTTCCTGGCGCTGGCCTACTGGGAAGAAAAAGCGCAGCTGGACGACGCTGAAGCGCTGCTTCGAAGAGTGGTGGAGATCGCGCCCGATTTTACCGTTGGCTGGCTGACACTGGGCATGGTGCTGGTGGAACGCACCAAGGCGGTCGATGCGATCGAAGCCTACCAGCGCGTAACCCGGCTGGAGCCCAATAACCCGGCAGGCTGGGGCGGGCTGGGAAATGCCTATGCTGTCGCCAACTACCAGGACAAGGGCGCCGAGGCCTACGCTCGCGCCGTCAGCCTGAACCCCGATGCGCCCAATCTGCAGATGGGTTACGCCCATATCCTGAAAACCCTGGGGGACCAGGAGGGCTCGTTGAAAGCTTACCGGGCGGCCATCGCCTCCAAGCCCGATTTCGGGGAAGTGTACTGGAGCATGGCAAACCTGAAGATTTTCAATTTCGAGGAACAGGAAGTCAGCGCCATGGAGTACCAGCTGGAAAACGAGGACCTCGATGACAGCGCCGAGGTCCATTTTCGATTTGCGCTGGGTAAAGCCTACGAGGACAAGAAGAACTATGACCGGGCCTGGCACTATTACCACAGCGGCAACCAGAAGCAGCGCATGCTGGTTTCCCACGATGCGGTTGAAATGCAGACCCGGCAAAACGACATCATCGACGTTTTCAGCCGGGAATTCATCGACCAGCACGAGGGCGGTGGCTTTGACGCAGCGGACCCGATTCTGATCGTGGGCCTGCCACGATCCGGTTCGACGCTGGTGGAGCAGATCCTGGCCAGCCACAGCCTGGTGGAAGGCACGTCGGAGTTGCCTAACCTGGCAAGGATCGCCAATTCCGTGGGCCGATACCGATCGGACGGGAAAGTCTTCCCACAGTCCGCGAGGGCCCTGAAAAACCGGGATTGGAGAGCCTATGGCAAGCAGTACATCGATGAAACCCTCCGGCACAGGGAGGAGGGCACGCCGTTCTTCACCGACAAAATGCCCAACAATTTTTCCCTGGTCGGATTTCTACACTTGATACTGCCCAATGCGAAGGTAATCAACACGCGACGCCACCCTTTTGACAGTTGCCTGGGAGCCTACAAGCAGTTGTTTGGCAAGGGGCAGAATTTCACCTACGACATGTACGACCTGGCTGACTACTACAACCAGTACCATAAAACCGTTTCCCACTGGCACGAAGTCCTGCCCGGGAAAATCCTGGATGTGCATTACGAAGAGACCGTGACGGATCTGGAAGGGCAGGTGCGGCGGATTCTCGAGCACTGCGGCTTGCCTTTCGAGGAGCAGTGCACCCGCTATTGGGAAACTGACCGGGCGGTGCGTACCGCGAGTTCGGAGCAGGTTCGTCAGCCTATATACACGGGGGCGCTCGGTAAATGGCGGCACTATGAAAACCACCTGGAGCTTTGGAAGGAACAACTCGGCGATATCGTTTCCGAATTACCGGATGTAGTCGTCAATGCCGGAAAGTGAAGGTGCCCGTCAGTGCGGCCAGAGTATGATGTCGTTGATGGCTTCCCGCTGATTCTTGGTGAACCGCACGGTCAGCAGCTTGCGGTTTTCCTTCAGGTTGTACAGGCTGATGCCGGCAGGCGTACTGCCGCCGGCCACCAGCGTCCCGGAAAGCACGCATAACCCCCTGGCGTATCCCCGTTTCAGCATCCGCAGCTCGTCCGGGTCGTGTCGCTGGTGGTCCGAAGCCTCGAAGTAGGGAACCTCAAGGGCCCGGTCCTCGGTTCCGTCATCATCACCCGAGTAGCGCAGCACACCCGCCCTGCTGTCGTTGAGCAGCAGGCCATTGCGGAATACCTGTGCATCCTGGGAACCCTTCGGTGCTTCGGCCAGCATCTGTATTTTCGAGCCGTTGAAGTGCAGCAGGCCGCCGGTTTTCATGCCGCTGATATAGAGACCTCCCTCGCTGCAGCGCACACTTCTTAGCTGGAGCTTGTTGACCGCGACAGGGCCTTCCTGCCCAGTGGGGTCGAAGGCCACTGGCCGGAATTGAAAATGCTGCGCACGTATGTGCATGGCCCAGTGGAACTTCTTTTCGTCCAGGTCGAATGCAAGGATGCAATCATTGCCGCAGCAGGCGATGAAGAGTTCGCGCTGGTGGATACTGATGCCCTGGCAGTTGGCAAGGTAAGGGTTTTGCCAGGTGCCGTTGGGTTTGAATTGAGTGTCATAGGCCAGCAGGCGGTTGCCGGCAGCGATGTAAAGCGTGTCACCGTCCAGTGCAAGCCCGCGAAGACCACGCCCACCCTCTTCGCCAAAACACTCGATGTTCGGGAAATCGTACTTTATGGGGTGGAAGACGGCCTGGTTGGCGAGGTCGACGAGGTAGGCGCCACCGTGGGTTTCACCCTCGGCGGCGCCGTGAACAATCGTGGTCGCCAGTAGTTTTGGCCCGACCCTGTCTATGGCTTAATCCCAGTTCTTCCTGAACTGGACACTGATGGAGCGCGGCCGGTTATAGGTTCGGATGTCCCGGTTCCAGTCGGCTCCAAACCAGTCGGAAATATAGTTGCTGCCGGTATCCAGCCACTGCATCGCTTTCTGGTCGAACAGGTTTCGAACCACCAGATTGATTGACCATTCATTATGGAAGTTGGCGCCGATTTGCAGATTACTGATGTTCCAGGATGGCATTTTGCCCAAATCCCCTTCATCCCGGGCGTTGTCGATGTTGTTGTATCGCTTGCCTTCAAAGCTGATGTCGTAATAAAGGAATACGTCTTCGGTGCCAAAAAGTCCAGGTATGGACCACCATAACGAGGCTCGTCCCTTATATTCGGGAGAGTTGGGCATCAGGGCGCCTTTCACGATGCCGGGCTCATCAGTTTCCGGGTCCTGGTAGGGGAACCAGTAGGTATCACTCCACTCCGGATCTGCCCAGTAGCCGGTTAAAGACACTTCCAGATTTTCGGTGAACAGGTAGGTTGTTTCGAGTTCGATACCTTTCTGTTCAGCATCTGCAGCGTTGAAGGTGCCCCTGAGCCACCATTGCCCGCCAAGATTGCTGCTGCTTTGCTGGTAGTCCTTCCATTTCATGTAGAACAAGGTGGCATTCAATAGCAGGCGATTGTCCAGCCATTGGCTCTTGAGCCCAAGCTCGTAGTTATGCAGTTTGTCCGGGTCGTACTCCAGTGGCACCAGGCCGGTATTGGCGGCTCTCAGGCTATTGAAATTGCCCAGTCTGAAACCTTCGCTGTAGAGGAAATACAGCATTTTGTTGTCGTCGATCTGGTAGGTGACGTTACCTCTGAAAAGTACGTCGCTGGTTTTCCCACTGGAGACGACAACGCCGTCGGTGTCCATGGTTCCCCACGGAGGCAGGCCTTCGGGAAACTGGGTTTTCTCATAATAGTCCCGGTCGTACTGGAACCAGCGTAAACCACCCAGTATCCGCCACTTATCTGTGATGTCGTAGCTGATCTCACCGAAAGCGGAATATTGCTGGCTATCTTTATCCATGGTTTCCGAATAGCCCACAATGGTGGGCTGCAACGGATAATCAACCGGATATCCGTAATAATTGTAGTAATACGCCCAATACTGGGCGTAGGGCCACATCACGGTGTCCATCATCTGTTCATTGCTGGCGCCGTAATACCAGTCGTCATGCACTTCCTCGTAGTAAAGGCCGGCCAGCCACTGGAATTTGCTTTCGCTTTGCGAAGTCCAGCGAAACTCCTGTGAAAATCGTTTCTGGTTCTGATCGTTGAAAATCGTTCCGAAGGTGTACTGCGAATTGTAAAGGACATATCCATTGTAATATCCCCAATAGGAATCCTTGTACTGTTCGTACGCCATGTTGTCCCATTCGTACTTGATGTCGCGGTCGAAAATACTGGTGACGGATTTGAACGCGGCAAAGCCGAGGTCGGCATCTAGCGTGAACGCATAGTTGGTCCACTTGTCGTCGCGGTATTCGTCATAGAAGCGGATAATTTCAAAATCATCAAGCGATGGGTCTACATTCCACGTGCCGTCGTCATTCTGGTCTTCGGTGATGACGGCAAAGCTCATCGTCAGGTTGTCCGACAACTCCCAAAGCGCTGAAATGCGGCCCCCTGTCAGTTTCGATTCATTCTGGTTCTTCTCTACGATGGCCGCGTTGCTGGTCTCGAAAAAAGGCCCGGATTCGGTCGGCCCGCGATAGGTTTCACCCGGGACATTATCGATCCAGCCACCGTCTTTCTTGTGATACGCCACGAATCTCAAGGCAAAGCTGTCAGCTAACGGGACATTGATCCAGCCATTGACGTTATAGCTGGCATCGCCGCCCTTGGTCGTTCCCAGTTCGGCAAAAATGCCGCTGCTGACCCCGGCCATGTTGGGTTTGTTGGTGATGTAACGCAGCGTACCTGTCTGCGAAGCCGAACCGAACCGCGTGGCTTGCGGCCCCGGCAGGGATTCCAGGCGTTCGGCATCAACAAATTGCGGAAAGATCTGTTGTGAAATCAAAGAAACAGACGAATCATCGATGTAAACTGCTGTTTGTGTTTCTGTGTAGTATTCGCCGGTACCTGACGAGATTCCTCGGTAGACCAGTTCATTTCTGCCGGGTTGAGAATTGACCAGTCCCAGGCTGGGCAAAGCCCTTACCAGGTCGTCAAGGTTCTGCAGATTGGCTTTCTGAATATCCACCGAGGTGAAAGCCATGATACTTTGCGGAACGGACTGCAGGTTGGTTTCGCGAAACGTCGCGGTAACGATCACTTCCTCAAGAACCAGGTTTTCTTCCGAGTCGGAATCCTGCGCAAGCGCGGGTTGCACAGGGTACAGGACGGCTGCAATGGCTGCAGCGAGAGGCGTTAATCTAACGGACTGCTCGGACATCTGGCATGACTCCTTGCTGAATTTTTTGGTAGATTGCCGATGATTCTTTTTCTGAATCCCTCGGCTAGAATACTCGCACGTCTTGGGGCTTGATTTCAATCGGCTTTTTAAGCATGTGCCATGCGCGACGCCATAAAACTTTGGTTTTTTCATCAACAAAAGGAATAATAAAAGCCCTTCCTGCCAGGCCAGGGCCGCAACCAAAAGGAATAAATACAGCTGATGAAGATTCGCATTGATTACGCCGGTGTCCTGTTCTGGATTGCGTTGCAGATCACATCTGCCCCGGTCTTTTCCGCCGATTTGGAGGAAACGGATCGCCCTCACTGGAATAACATCGAAATCATTCGCGAGAACACGGAGCCACCCCGTGCGCACTTTGTTCCTGCCGGCAGCGCGTTATTCAGGTCACTCAACGGCAACTGGCGGTTTCACTTCAGCGAATCACCCGCCGGGCGGCCTGCCGACTTTTTCCGCAAAGGCTATGATGCAACAGGCTGGGCTGTCCTCCCGGTCCCGTCCAACTGGGAGCGACATGGATTTGGCTACCCGATCTACGTCAATGTGCCATACCCCTTCGAGATCGACGAACCCAACGTGCCGGTGGACAAAAACCCGGTAGGTTCCTACCTTCGTGAATTCAGTGTGCCGGCTGACTGGCAGGGCAGGGATGTGTTCCTGAATTTTGGGGGTGTCAGTTCCGCGTTCTACCTGTGGATCAACGGCGAATACGTCGGTTACAGCGAAGGCAGTAAAACGCCTTCCGAATTCAGGGTCACGGATTTTGTGCGGCCCGGTCAGAACACCCTCGCGGTGGAGGTTTATCGCTGGAGCACCGGGAGTTATCTCGAGGACCAGGATTTCTGGTCGCTCAGCGGTATCCAGCGGGATGTAAGCCTGTATGCAAGACCGAAGCAGAGGCTGAGGGACTTCTTTGTCCACACAGAGTTGACCAACGGTTATGCCGACGCGGATTTTCGCCTCGAAGCGGAATTCCTCAACACCGCTGATAAGCCGGTGAAAGCAGAGTTTCACGTCAGGGTTCTGGACGGCGAAAAAGCGGTTTTCGACGAGTACCGGGGTGTCACGCTGCAAGCTGGCAGCAATGCGCTGGAACTGGGCCGGGTGCTGCCGAATGTGAAACCCTGGTCAGCTGAGATCCCCAATCTCTACACGCTGGTCATGGAATTGAAAGACGAGTCGGGCGAACTGCTCGAAACCATTTCGCAGGAGGTCGGTTTTCGCAGCGTGGAAATCAGGAACGGACGATTCATGGTCAACGGAAAATTGGTCAAGCTGAAGGGCACCAACCTGCATGAGCACCACGACGTGACCGGCCACGTTATCGATGAGGCTACCATGGTCGAGGATATCCGCCTGATGAAGGCCGCTAACCTGAATGCCGTTCGCACATCGCATTACCCATTCCCTGAACGGTTTTACGAATTGACATCAAAGCATGGACTCTACGTTGTTGATGAAGCGAATATCGAGAGCCATGGCTATGGTTATGATCACGACAAGACCCTGGGCAACATGCCGCACTGGAAAGAACACCACCTTGACCGGACCCGGCGCGTGGTGGAGCGCGATAAAAATTTCCCTTCGGTAACGATCTGGTCGCTGGGCAATGAAGCCGGTGACGGCGTCAACGTGGGAGCGACGTATCGCTGGATAAAATCCAGGGACCTTTCGCGCCCGGTTCAATACGAGACGGAGGGCAACATCGAAGAAGTGGGTGAACGTCATTCGGATTTTCACTCCAGCATGTACTGGCGTTACTGGGACATGGAAGCGTATGCGCAAACCCATAACGACCGGCCGTTCGTATTGATCGAATACGCGCATTCGATGGGTAACAGCACGGGTAACCTGAAGGAATACTGGGACGTGATCGACCGCTACGATATCCTGGCCGGCGGCTTTATCTGGGACTGGGTCGACCAGGGACTGCTGGAGCACGATGGGGAAGGCAATCCTTACTGGACTTATGGAGGTGATTACGGTCCTGCAGACGTACCCTCCAGTGGCAATTTCAACTTCAATGGCATCGTCTTTCCGGATCGTCGAATCCAGCCGGCTTACTGGGAAGTCAAGCGCATCTACCAGCACATCGGTTTTGAGATGCCAGATCCGGCGAGTGGCAAGCTGTTGCTGGAAAATCAATATGATTTTCTGTCTTTGGACGGCTTTGACCTGCGCTGGGAATGGCTGGAAAACGGCGTTCCGGTTGAATCAGGACGAAAGGTCAACCTGGGGATACCAGCCGGCGAAAGCTCCTTTGTGAAATTATGGGGCAAGGCGCCTGCAATGAAACCAGGCATGGAGTATCACCTTAACCTGCAAGTGTTTTCGCCGACTGAACGCGACCTGTTGCCCGCCGGACAGGTGTACGCCGAGGCACAGTTCGCCCTCAGCCAACCCGCGGGCCGGGTAGTAAGCTCCGATAAACGGTGTGGAAAAGTCGGTCTGCAGAAAGGGGCGGCTGAGTTCCGCCTTTCCTGTGGTGAAGTGGAGATAAGAATCGACCGTGGAACCGGCCTGTTGAGCTCTATTGAATACGAAAGTGAAAAAATGCTGCTCAATCCGCTGGCGCCAAATTTCTGGCGGGCGCCGACGGACAATGATTTCGGCAATTACATGCCTGATTGGGCTGCTGCATGGAAGGAGGCCGTCGATCACCGGCAACTGGATTCCCTGAGACTGGTAACAGAAGAAAAATCACTGGTTCAGATCCAGGCAGAGTACCGGTTTTCCGATGCTGCCGGGCAGCCGGTAGCAGCCTGGTCTGCGCTGTTCAGCTTCGATACGGCAGGTGAACTGCATGTCCTCAATTACTTCAGGAAACAAGAAGGCCAGCCCATAGTGCCACGGATTGGCATGAACGTGGAACTGCGGCCCGACCTGGACCAGGTCAGCTGGTTTGGCAGGGGGCCTTTTGAAAATTACAGCGACCGAAAGCAGGCGGCAGACGTGGGGATATACCAGAACCGTGTGAAAGACCATTACGTTCCCTACATGAGACCCCAGGAGAATGGCTACAAGACAGATGTTCGCTGGCTGCGCCTGCAGAACGCTGAGTCGCTGGGTATCGAAGTCCGGTCGGACGGATTGATGGGATTTGGCGCACACCATAACCGGCTGCAGGATTTCGTACCGCCCGTGAAAATCGCGATCACCAGTGAAGACGGGCCCGGCGCCAGGGAAAACCAGCAACGCGTCAATGTCCACGTAAATGATGTGGTGCCCCGGGATTTGATATCCCTGAATATCGACCTGGGCCAGATGGGAGTCGGTGGAGATGATTCATGGGGTAAACTCACCCTGATGAAATATTCATTCACGGAATCCAGTTACAGTTACGGCTTCACGCTCAGGCCATTCGACGCAAGATAGTTTTAATCAGAATAAAAATGGAGCCCGGCATGCATCTACAAAGTCTTGATTATACGGTTGTTATCGTTTACGGCATCCTTCTGCTGATCCTTGCGCAATGGGTGTCCAGGGAAAAAGCAGGGCACCAGAAAACCACCCAGGATTATTTTCTGGCCGGCCGTGCACTGCCCTGGTGGGCGATCGGCGCCTCGCTGATCGCTGCGAATATTTCCGCCGAGCAGATTATCGGCATGTCGGGCTCCGCCTACCTGATGGGTTTTGCCATCGCGTCATACGAGTGGATGGCTGCCCTGACCCTGATCATCGTGGCCAAGTACCTGTTGCCGGTTTTCCTGAAATACGAAATCTACACCATGCCCCAGTTCCTGGAGCAACGTTTCGATCACCGGGTGCGAATGGTGATGGCGACTTTCTGGCTGGGCGTCTATGTCTTCGTAAACCTGACATCGATCCTCTGGCTGGGTTCTCTGGCGATCAACTCAGTCACCGGGCTGGATCAGACCATCGGGCTGGTAATCCTTGGCCTGTTTGCCGTTTCTTACTCCCTGTATGGCGGCCTCAAGGCCGTTGCGCTGACAGATATCATCCAGGTGGTGTTGCTGGTGTTTGGTGGGCTGATGATCGCCTGGATTGCAATGAATGAAATATCCGGCGGCAACGGCGCCCTGGCCGGGTTCATCAAAACCATGGAGGTGATGCCGGAAAAATTCGACATGATCTTCACCAGTGACCTGCCGTACTACAACGATTTGCCGGGTATATCGGTGCTGGTCGGCGGCATGTGGATCATGAACCTGTCTTACTGGGGCTTCAATCAGTACATCATCCAGCGTGCCCTGGCCGCGAAGAATGCACGTGAAGCGCAAAAAGGCATCGTTTTTGCCGCTTTCCTGAAAATGCTGGTTCCCGTGCTGGTGGTGTTGCCGGGAATCGCGGCCGCCATCCTGATCCCTGGCATTGAGAATGATCGTGCTTACCCGGAACTGATGAAGCTGTTGCCGGTGGGCCTCAAGGGACTGGTTTTTGCCGCCCTGATCGCGGCCATCGTTTCTTCGCTGGCATCGATGACCAACAGCATCTCGACGATTTTCACCATGGATATGTACAAACATTTCAAACCCGATGTCACCGACCAGCGGCAACTGGTGATGATTGGCCGGACGGTGGCGTTTTCAGCCATGGTGGTCGCGATGATCGTGGCCAGGCCATTGCTGGGCAATTTCGACCAGGCGTTCCAGTATATCCAGGAGTTTACCGGCTTCTTCACGCCCGGCATTGTCGCCATTTTCCTGCTCGGGTTTTTCTACCGGCGCACCACGGCAAATGGTGCTTTGTCCGCCGCCATCGGTTCCGCGGTACTTTCACTGGGCTTCAAGCTGATCTGGCCGGCGCTGCCGTTCATCGACCGCGTTGGGCTGGTATTCCTGTTGTGCATGATCATCGGCGTATTGATCTCGCGATGGGAGCACGGTGGTGAGCACCCCAAGGCCGTCAATTACGGCGAAGTGGATATCAGCACCAGCGCCAGCTTCAACCTGGCCTCGCTGGTCATTATCCTGATGCTGGCCGGGCTCTATATCGCCTGGTGGTAGTGCTCAGGCTACTGGCAGGGGTCCCGCCGACCGAAGGCAGGAAATCACCGTTCCGGGGTCATCCCGGCAGACCAGGTTTATGCCTGAAACGCCGGGTATGCCGCTGACATCGCGGATCATCTGTGCGCAGCTGTCCACGCCTTGCTCGGTCGGTGACAGTGTCAGGATGACTGAATAATGCCAGGTGATCTTTTCCTCCACCAACCTGGCCATGTGGCTGCGGATCAAGTCAAGCTCAAAACAGGGGTGCAGATGCAGGAATCGCGCTCCGGCAGCGGACTGCTCAAGCAGGGCAGAGGCGTTCCAGTCGGTGCCGGGCGGGGGCACCTGGTCCCCGGTTCCGAGCAGCAAGCGGTTCTCGTCAATCTCCCTCGCCATCGCTATAAGTTCCGGGCCGGTAACGTCAAATACCCTTCTGGCCAGGCTTTGACTGCGTACTGAATTCGCTTCGCCGCGGACCAGCAACATCGAAGTCACACCAATGGCGCGCATGCCCAGTATTTCACTCTGCAGGGCGATGCGGTTGCGGTCCCGGCAGTTCAATGTCGGGGTCACGTCTATCCCTTCGCGAAGCAGCAGGGCGGCCAGCGCGGTGGAAGAAACCCGGGCCGTGTCTGGCAAGTGATCACCGAGCTGGATGGCGTCTACATGTTCAGCCAGTGCCGATGCCAGTCTGAGGCATGCAGATACATCGGCCTGGTCAATCACCGGCAATTCAGCAGTGACCGTGAAAGCGCCACTGGACAGGGCGCCCTGGAAAGTATTCAATCGACTTTCCAGTTGAGCAGGCTGGGATTCGTGCTCGCCAGCAGCTGTTTGGGCACATCCGCCAGCGACATCTGTGCTTCGCAGGCAATCGTCCCGTTCGGCAGGAAGATCTGGCCTTCCGCTTTACCCAGGCGTCCACGTAGCCGCAGGATCCGGCCGACCACGCGCAAGGGCGTTTCAACCGGCACCGGGTGGCGGTAAAGCACCTGCAGGCGGACGGACATCATGAAGTGATGGTGGTCACCGATCATCGATACCCGTCCGACGATTTCGTCCAGCATCGAGGCGACCACACCGCCATGGACGATACCCGGATAGCCCTGGTAATGGGCAGGAACAGTGTACTCGCTGACAACCTCATTTTCGCCGTCATCGTAGAATTGCATGTACAGGCCAACCGGGTTACTGCGGCCACAGACAAAACACATTTCGGAATTGGGTTGCTTGTTCATGGACGCTGGACTCAGGTTTCGCGAAAGCGCGGCATCAGGTTGGCCAGGTTACAGGGTCTGGTGCGCGCGTCCAGTTGCGGGCGGATGACTTCTTCCCAGGCCGTTCGGCAGGCATTGGGAGAGCCCGGCATGCAAAAAATCACTGTGCCATTGGCGAGGCCGGCGAATGCGCGGGACTGGATCGTGGCGGCGCCAATGTCGATCAGTGACGCCGACCTGAACAGCTCGCCAAAGCCATCAATAGCCTTGTCGAACAGGGGCTCCAGGGCTTCAGGCGCCACGTCGCGCCCGGTCAGGCCGGTGCTGCCGGTACTCAGGACCACGCTGACTTCATCATCCGCGATCAGGGCCGAAAATTCGGCGCGCAAGACGTAGCGGTCGTCCTTGACGATTTTTCTGCGCGCGACCTTGTGGCCTTCCTGTTCGAGGCTCGCGGCCAGGAAGTCACCCGAGCCATCGTTGTCGGGCGTTCGCGTATCGGAAATGGTAATCACCGCTACATTCAGGGGAACGAAAGTGGCGTCTGGTGAGGTTCTGCTCATGGTGTCGGTACTCTTGACTATTCTGACAGCTGAATCATGTTGCCAGAGATGAGGTATATCCTACATCAGGTGCGCTGGCTATATGAGGCATCTATTCTGCATCATTTCGGGACCCGATGAAAACGTGACTTTAGTCCAATGTGTTCGCCCGGCTGCTGGTTTAGACTGCAACTTTCCAACCTGAAAGAAGTGTAAATCCATGCTTAAGAAAATTCTCAAGATTGCAGCAGCTTTGTTCGCAATCATCCTGCTGGTCGGCGGGCTTTTCCTGGCTCATACCTGGTACTTCAAACCGGTCAATATCAACCTGTTCTTCGCGAAAACGATGCTGCAAATCATGCTGGAGAGTCCAGAAATGCTCAGCACGGTGCGGGTGCTGGAGCCGATCGGTATCACCGGACACAATGCGAAGCTGGATGACGAAAGCCTGGCCTCAGGCGATCGCTTCATGGCGCAGTTGAGTGATGCGTACGACACACTGCTCAGTTACGAGGACGAAGACCTCAGCGAAGCGGACCTGATGTCAAAACGAATTGCCGTGGATTTGCTCGGCGCCGTTGTCGAGGGGCAGAAATTCCGCTTTCTGCCGTTCCCGGTCAACCAGTTATTCGGCGTGCAGAACGGATTCCCTTCGTTCATGGAATCCACCCATCAAGTCCACTCGGTCAGTGATGCCGAGGACTACATCAGCCGCCTGAATGCAGTGGGAGTCAAGTTCGACCAGGTGCTGGAGGGGCTGGAGAAAAGGGATGAACTGGGTATTTATCCGCCCCAGTTCGTGGTGACCAAGGTACTGGAGGAGATGAATAACTTCGTCGCAACGCCGCCCGAAGAAAATATCCTGATGGTGGCCTTGCTGGACAAGATGAAAGAGGCGGAGTTGCCGGACAATGATCAGGAACGGCTGGCCCTTGAGGCTCGCGAAGCGATTGTCGGGACGGTCTATCCAGCCTATGGGCGCCTGATTGCGCACTTTGAGGCGCTGGATCCAAAAGTGGATGGCAACTACGGTGCATGGAGCCTGCCGGATGGGGATGAATATTACGAGTTGGCGCTGAAACTGTTTACCACAACCGATTACAGCCCGGAATATATTCATACCGTTGGGCTGGCTGAGGTGGAACGAATTCAAACCGAGATACTGGATATCCTGCAGGCTGAAGGCTGGGATGTTTCCGGCGGCTTTAGCGCGGCGATCGAAGAAATGGCGGAAAATCCGCGCTTTTATTTCTCCGACAGCGGGGAAGGTCGTGATCAGATCCTGGCAGAGTACGAAGCGCTGATCGAGGAAGTCTCCGGCAAACTCGAGCCGTGGTTCGCCACGATACCTGCTGCACCTGTTGAAGTTGACCGGGTGCCGGAGTTCAAGGAAAAAACGGCTCCCGGCGCCTACTACGAGATTCCTGCGATGGACGGTTCAAGGCCGGGTGTGTTTTATGCCAACCTGTACGATATCAAGGCCACACCAAAGTACGGTATGCGGACGCTGACCTATCACGAGGCGATCCCCGGTCATCACTTCCAGTTGGCGATTCAGCAGGATCAGAAAGACCTGCCATTTTTTCGCCGCCTGATTCCGTTTTCAGCCTATTCGGAGGGCTGGGCCCTGTACGCTGAAAGAGTTGCCTGGGAGATGGGGTTACTGGAAGACCCCTACGACAACATCGGCAGGCTGCAAGCGGAACTGTTCCGTGCCGTGCGCCTGGTTGTGGATACCGGTATCCACAAAATGCGCTGGTCACGTGAGGAAGCCATCGATTACATGCTGGCCAATACCGGCATGGCCGAAAGTGACGTGGTTGCAGAAATCGAACGCTACTTCGTCATGCCCGGCCAGGCCACCTCGTACAAAGTGGGCATGATGAAAATCATGGAACTGCGTGAACTGGCCGAGACCGAGCTGGGCGAAGATTTCGATATCAGGGAATTTCACGATGTCGTTTTGACCAACGGCTCGATGCCACTGGATTTGCTGGAAGAACTCGTCAGGCAATATATCGCGACGGAGCAAAGCTGACGAAATGCTGCTGGTTTCGATAGTTCTGAGCCTGATCTGGCTGGCGGTGCTGGTGCGCGCGATTCTGCGGCCGCACCGGCAACCTGCGTCCCGGGTGGCCTGGGTGCTGGTGATCGTACTGCTGCCCGGACTTGGGGTCATTGTTTACTTTCTGTTGGGCGAAACCAACATTGGCCGCAAACGTGTAGCGCGTTTTCGTAGCGTAATCGGAACTCTACCACCATCTATACCCGTATCGGACCAGGGGGATTCCCGCTTGACTCCCGCGGTTCCGGAACAGTGTGCCCACTTGTTCAAGGTGGGCGAGAGCGTTAATGGCTTTAAACCTTTTGGCGGAAACTCCGCGTATCTGACGGAAAATTCCAATGCCGCAATTGATACCCTGGTGGCTGACATGGATGCGGCACAGGACCACATCCACCTGGTTTTCTACATCTGGCTGCAGGACAACAACGGCCTAAAGGTGGTTGCAGCGCTGAAACGTGCTGCCGCGAGGGGTGTAACGTGCCGGGCGATGGCGGATGCGCTGGGGTCGCGGGATATGATTCGTTCCGGGTCGTGGAAGGAAATGCAGCAGGCGGGTGTTCATGTAGCTGTTGCATTACCGATCGGGAATCTGCTGCTGCGACCCCTGCTGGGACGTATTGACCTGCGTAATCACCGCAAGATCGTCGTAATCGACGACTGGATTACTTACTGCGGGAGCCAGAATTGTGCGGACCCCGAATTTCGTGTCAAACCGAAATATGCACCCTGGGTGGATGCCGTGATGCGGTTCGAGGGGCCGATTGCGCGCCAGAACCAGTACGTGTTTGTCAGTGACTGGATGATCGCTGTGGATGAAGACCTGGGAGATTATCTCAAGCTTCCCTTTCGCGACGGACTTGGAGGTTTTCCTGCCCAGGTGATCGCGACCGGACCCACGGTTCGAAATTCTGCGATGCCGGAAGTTTTCGAAAGCCTGATGTACGCCGCCAGAAACCAACTTTTAATTACCACCCCATACTTCGTGCCTAACGAATCCATGATGGCAGCCTTGTGCGCCGCGGCCAATCGGGGCGTGGACACGACGATCGTGTTTCCCGCCAGGAATGATTCATGGATCGTGGCCGCGGCCAGCCGAAGTTATTACCGCGACCTGCTCAGCGCAGGGGTCAAAATCAGGGAATTCCACGGTGGTTTGTTGCATACCAAGTCCCTGACTATCGATGATGACATCACCTTGATCGGTTCGGCCAACATGGATCGCCGCAGCTTCGATCTGAATTTTGAAAACAATATCCTGTTCCAGGATAAAGCGCTTACCACCAGCATGCGGGAACGCCAGGAGCAGTACCTGGCGTCTTGCACTGCTGTGGGTTTGGCTGATGTTGAAGAGTGGTCAATCGGCCATCGATTCCTGAATAACCTGCTCGGCATGCTCGGTCCCGTTCTTTGAGGTCATCACCATGAATAATATCTGTAAACCCGTCCCTGGCAGATTGACGGCCTGGGTATGCGTTGTCGGGTTGCAGGTCGTTGCAACCGCGACCAGCCTGGCCGAAGAGAATGCGGCCTATGATTATTTTTCGGCAAACCGTGAAATGATCCGTAACGGAGTTCAAGCGGTGCTGACCTGTAACGGCCTGTTCACCTCGCATCGCTCACTGGAACAGGTTTTTGAGCAGGAACTGGCTTACATGGTCCGTTTTGGCGGGAGGGTGGGTTCTGCCGAGGGGGGTGCATACAGCGTAGACCCGTCAAATCGGGCAGTCACGGTGGGTGGTCACAATCAGGGTCCCAGGATGACCGCGGCGTTTCGGGAGGGCATCGGCTGCGTGATTATGGCGCCCGATCAAGGTGTAAAAGACATCGATACGCTGCCGCTTTTCAATCAGCCGCCGCCAGTCGGTGATCCTTCGATAATTCCCTGGCCGAATGGTGATCTGCGGGTCAGCAAAGAGTTACCGGGCAAGGTAGACCCGGCAGCGCTGCAAGCCGCCTCTGACTGGGCTTTTGATCGGGATACAGACGAACAGGACACGCTCAGCCTGCTGGTGCTATACCAGGGGCGGATCATTCACGAGCGTTACGCGGAAGGTGTTGACATGAACACCCGGACCCGGACGTGGTCGACCGCCAAGAGTATCGCCGTCACGCTGATAGGCATGCTGGCGGACCAGGGACTCATGTCCCTGGACGAACCGCTGGGCCTCGACTGGCTGCCTGAAGTGGCGGCCGATGATGCGGACCCACGCGATCAGATCACACTGCGGCACGTGTTGAACATGTCCTCCGGGCTGTACCCGGTGGATAGCTTCGGCATGGAATACGCTACCGGGTCCGGACTGAGTTATTGGGCCGGGGCCAGTTCGACAGAGGGCGCCGTGCGCCGCGGCCTGATCCGTACACCGGGCGCTTTCTGGGATTATGAGAACTACGATACCCTGCTGGCGGTCTTCGCGATGAAGAACGCACTCGGGAGCGAAGAGGCTTACCACCGCTTTCCGCGGGAAGCTTTGCTGGATCGGATCGGAATGCGCAATACCCTGCTCAGCACGGACCGTTTTGGCGACTTCATCTTCAGCAGCCAGGTTTATACCAATGCGCGCGACCTGGCTCGATTCGGCTTGCTGTATCTGAATAACGGGGTTTGGGACGACCACAGGCTCTTATCGAAGCAATGGATTGACTTTGTCCGCACCCCCGCGCCGTCAACAGCTGAAACTGGTAATTTTTATGGCGGCCAGTGGTGGCTGGTGCCGGATGACCGCGATGACGTGCCCGGCGATGCTTATGCGACTGCGGGCAACCGGGGCCAATATGTGATCGTCGTGCCTTCTCACGGTGTGGTGATCGTTCGCCGAGGGCTCGATTATGGTGAGCAGGGATTTGACCGCTGGGATTTGACGCGGGAGGTTCTGAAGGCCATTCCACCGGGTGCCCACAGTAGAAAAAAGGGGTGAACTGACGATGGTGATCAGTCTCTCTGCGTAAGATTCCTTGCCTTCAAGTAATGTCAAAATGCCCGGGCCGAAAAGTACGGTGGCGTTTGCGGTAGGTACGGGCGCTATAAGGATAGAGGGCGGTGATGCGGCCGTCATCCCGCTTGTACCAACTACTGCATGAAGTGGCCCAGACGGTCCCGGCCAGGGCTTGCTGGATTTCCGAGTTATAGTTGTCCATTGCTTCCCGGGTGGGTGCGATCAATCCGTTTTTGCCCGCTGCCCTGATGCAGTTGATGATCATTTTGGCGGATTGCTCGATCATGAAAATGACCGAGGTAGAGCCCACGCCGGTATTCGGGCCGGTGACAAAATAGTAGTTGGGAAAGCCTGCAACCATGCAGCCCTCATAAGCGACCGGTGCTTGCAGCCACGCCGCGCTCAGTGAGCGCCCCCCCGGACCGGTTACCCGGCTGTCGATGTGATGGCCCTGGGTGTCGAAGCCAGTCGCGAACACAAGCACATCGGCCTGGTGTTCCTGCCCGTCCGTCGTTGTCACGCCTTCGGGGGTGATTTCGAGGATGTTCTGCGTAACCAGATTCACATTGTCGCGGTTCAGCGCGGCATAGTAATCGTCTGAAATCAGTACACGCTTGCAACCGATGGGGTAATTGGGTGTGAGGGTTTCGCGCAGTTGCGGGTCTTTAACCTGCCGCTTGAGCAATCTCCTGGACTGCCACTTCAGGTAGCGGCGCTGGATATTATCGGAGCTGGTTTTAACGATAGGGTAGGCCAACCAGTCGTAACGCAAAAACAGTAACAGCCGGTAGAGCTTACCGCAGCCGGGCAGTGTGCGAAAACACCATTTCTCGAAAGCCCGGTACTTCCGGTCATTGCGCGGGATTAGATAATTGGCGGTGCGCTGAAACACGCTGACCGATGAAGCAGTTCCGGCGATTTCCGGCAAGATCTGGACGGTGCTCGCAGCGGATCCAATAATGGCAATCCTCTTGCCCGTCAGGCTGACGTCATGGCGCCAGAGTGAAGAGTGCCATTGCTCGCCGGCGAAGGAGTCTGCACCCTTGATGGATGGAATCATGGGTACGTGCAAGCCGCCGGTGCCATCAATCACATGGCGGGCCGTGATCACTGAACCATCCGCCAGCTCAACCTCCCACAAGCGGGAGGCATCATTGAATCGGGAAATCCGGACGCCTGTTCCAAGTTCGATGTGTTCCCTCAATCCGAACCGGTCGACACAGTTTTCGGCGTAATCGCGGATTTCGTTCCAGGGAGAATATTTCCGCGACCAGTTCGGATTTGGCGCAAAAGAGAAACAGTAAAAATGTGACAACACGTCGCAGGCTGCGCCGGGGTAGCTGTTCCAATACCAGGTGCCGCCCACCTGGGGGGCCTTGTCGACCATCCGGAAATTCGTGATACCGGCATCCCGCAGGAATTTGCCGAGGCAAATTCCTGCGAAACCGGCGCCAATAATCAGTGCTTCGAGAACAGCCGCGTTATGGGTCGGTTGCATTGACGCGATCGGGCTCAGTCCGGCGCCACGGCGCTCTCAACGGCTGGAAGTCCGGCCAGTTCCTCATCACTGAAGAGCCGCGAGTGAATGACGAATCGCAAGCCCAGAGGAATTTCAGCTGAAAAACTGGCGCCCCGGCCCGGTACCACATCGACCGTCAAATGGGTGTTCTGCCACAGCTCGAACTGGTCTCGCGCCATGTAAAACGGGCAGCCATGTATTTGTCCCAGCAAAACGTCGCTGCCGCCTACGCGGAATTCGCCCAGCGGATAGCACATGGGCGAGGAACCATCGCAGCAGCCGCCGCTCTGGTGGAACATCAGGTCGCCATGTTCCGTCTTCAGCCGGTCAATGACTTCCTTCGCTTTGTCCGTCAGGTCTACCCGTGAACTCATCTGGGGTATGTGCTTCAAAAGAAACCCATCGGGTTCTTGTCAAATGACATCAGCACATTCTTCGTGTGCCGGTAATGGTCCAGCATCATTTTGTGCGTTTCACGGCCAATGCCGGATTTCTTATATCCGCCAAAGGAGGCGTGTGCGGGGTACAGGTGATAGCAGTTCACCCATACGCGACCGGCCTGGATTCCGTCTATGAAAGCCTGGCCCTGGTGGATATCCCGTGTCCAGATGCCCGATCCCAGGCCATACATCGTATCGTTGGCAATCTCTAGCGCCTCATCATCGTCACTGAAGGTCGTTACACTGACCACGGGACCAAAGATTTCTTCCTGGAAAATGCGCATCTTGTTATGGCCTTCGAACACGGTCGGCCGGATGTAATAACCATTGGGATATTGCTCCACTTCAGCCGCCTCGCCGCCGATCAGTACTTCGGCTCCTTCTGCCTTGCCAATCTCGAGGTAACTGAGGATTTTTTCATACTGGTCGCTCGAGGCCTGCGCGCCCATCATGGTGGCGGGGTCCAGCGGATCCCCCATCTTGATGGCGGCGACCCGCTCCAGGGCCCGGTCGATGAATTCATCGTAGATGGATTCATGGATCAGTGCCCGTGATGGGCAAGTGCAGACTTCGCCCTGGTTCAACGCGAACATGACAAAACCCTCGATGGCCTTGTCCAGGAATTCGTCGTCCTGGTCCATGACACTGGCGAAAAAAATGTTGGGTGATTTGCCGCCAAGCTCCAGGGTGACGGGAATGATATTTTCAGAAGCGTACTGCATGATCAGCCGTCCCGTGGTGGTTTCGCCGGTGAAGGCTACTTTGGCGATACGGGGCGACGAAGCCAGGGGTTTGCCGGCCTCTATGCCAAAACCGTTAACCACGTTCAGAACGCCGGGTGGCAGCAAGTCGCCGATCAGTTCCATCAGAACCAATATGGAGGCCGGAGTCTGCTCCGCGGGTTTCAGTACGATGCAGTTGCCCGCCGCCAGGGCAGGCGCCACTTTCCAGGTCGCCATCAGGATCGGGAAGTTCCACGGGATAATCTGGCCGACCACGCCCAGCGGTTCATGCACTTCCATGGAAACGGTCGCAGCGTCCAGGCTGGCCACATCACCCGCTTCGGCTCGAATGACGCCGGCATAGTAACGGAAATGGTCAATCGCCAGCGGCAGGTCAGCAGCCAGGGTTTCCCTGATGCTCTTGCCATTGTCCCAGGTTTCGACCGCGGCCAGCGACTCCAGGTTTTGTTCAATCCGGTCTGCTATTTTCAACAGGATGCCGCTGCGCTCGGCAACCGCTGTTTTTGACCAGGCAGGAAAAGCGGCCTCCGCCGCGTCGATGGCCAACTCGATGTCTTCCGCCTTCGATCGCGGAATCTCGCAAAAATCCGCGCCGTCCACGGGGGAGGGGTTGGCAAAGTACGCACCACCGACGGGCGGTGTCCATTCGCCATTGATAAAGTTTTCATAACGGGCTTTGAATTCGGGTTTTGGAAAGGCCATTCACTTATTCCTCTGAACTATGGGTGCTAGTGTTCACAGGATAGCAAGCAAAAAACGGTTCGCGCTACAATAACGCATGCATGCAATCATTCTCGCCGCCGGCCGTGGCAGCCGGTTGGCTGTACACAACCCCGAAGGACGCCCCAAGTGCCTGATGGAATTTGGCGGCCGTAGCCTGCTGGATCGGCACCTGGATATTCTCAGCCAGTTAGGGGTGCGTAAGCTTGACCTCGTCATAGGTTACGAAGCGGACCAGATCATTGATCACGTTGGCAAACTGTTTTCCCGGCCGGATGTGTCGTTTCAATACAACCCCCGTTACGAGCAGGGCAGTGTGCTCAGCCTGCTGGCGGCGAGCGAAGCATTGACGTCCGGCGAGCCGGTCGTCGTCATGGATGCAGACGTGCTGTACCATCCTGGCATTCTTCAGGCGCTGCTCGACTCGGATTCGGAAAATTGCTACCTGCTGGACCGGGACTTCGAGGCGGGTGATGAGCCCGTGAAAATTGCGGTTAGCGATGGAACGATGGTTGAATTTCGCAAAAAACTGCCGGATGGCCTGAGCTATGACATGATTGGTGAATCTGTCGGGTTTTTCCGATTCGGGCCCAAGTGCGCGGCCCTGATCGCCGCCGAATGCGCGCTTTACCAATCGGCGGGCCTGGGTGACGCTCCGCACGAAGAGGCGCTCAGAAACGTGCTGTTGAGACGGCCCGATGATTTCGACTTTGAAGACATCAGCGGCATGCCGTGGATTGAAATCGACTTCCCGGAGGACGTGATCAGGGCAGCCGAAGAAGTATTACCCGCGATCCGCACCGATTTTCCGGATTTTTGACCTGCAAGCGACTCCTATGAACCGAAAAACAACCCAGTTGAAAAATCTGCTCCGTTCGGATGAGACCGAGTTCATCCTTGAAGCACACAACGGCCTGGCGGCGAAGATCGTTGAAGAGGTGGGCTTCAAGGGAATCTGGGGCTCGGGTCTCGCGCTGTCTGCCCAGCATGCGGTGCGGGATAACAATGAACTGAGCTGGACCCAGGTCGTCAATATCCTGGAGTTCATGTCCGATTCGACCTCCATTCCGATCCTGCTCGACGGCGACACCGGATACGGTGATTTCAACAACATGCGACGGCTGGTCCATAAGCTCGAACAACGCGATATTGCCGGCGTTTGCATCGAAGACAAGCTGTTTCCGAAAACCAACAGTTTCATCCAGGGCGAGCAACAGGAACTGGAGAATATCGAGACGTTTTGCGGCAAGATCCAGGCCGGCAAAGACGCCCAGTCGGATGATGATTTTTGCATCGTCGCCCGGGTGGAAGCTTTTATCGCGGGCTGGGGCCTGGAAGAGGCGCTGAAGCGCGGTGAAGCCTACCGCCAGGCCGGCGCCGACGCGATCCTGATCCACAGCAAGCTGTCGCGCCCGGACGAAATCCTGGCCTTTGCGAAGGAGTGGGCCAATCGGTGCCCGCTGGTGATTGTTCCCACCAAGTACTATTCGACCCAGACCGAGGTTTTCAGGCAGCACCAGATCAGCCTGGTTATCTGGGCCAATCACCTGATTCGCGCCAGCATCACGGCAATGCAGAATACCGCGCGGACGATATTTGAATCCGAGTCGCTGGTCGATGTGGAAGGACGGGTTGCAACGGTTCCCGAGATTTTCCGGCTGCAGGGCGCAGATGAATTGCTCGAGGCAGAAAAAATATATGCGGGTACCGCGCGTAATGATGCGTCGGCCATCATCCTGGCAGCCAGTCGCGGCCGTGGCATGGATGAGCTGACGCGGGACAAACCGAAAGTGATGATTCCGGTCGCCGGTCAGCCCGTGCTGCGCCGGTTAGTGGACAAGTTCAAGCTGCAGGGTATCAACGAAATCACCGTGGTCGGTGGCTATCACCATGAAGCGATCAACACCCAGGGTGTCAAGGTGGTGGTCAACGATCAGTGGGAAAGCAGTGACGAACTGGTGTCGCTCAGTTGTGCACTGGAATCTCTGTCTGAAGATACGGTCCTGCTATACGGGGACCTGCTGTTTCGAACCTATATACTCAACACCATGATGGACTGGGATTCCGAGTTGCTGGTCGTGGTGGATTCTTCGCCTCCGGATGACGCGCCGGGCAATAAGAACGACCTGGCCTATTGCTCAGCACCGGACGACCGGGCGATGTATCAACAAAAAGTCAGCCTGGAAAAGGTAAGCCGTGAGCCACAATGGCAAGGCAGAAAACCGGACGGCCGGTGGATCGGCATGCTGCGCGCCAGCGGCGCCGGTAAATCACATTTACTTGCAGCACTTTCTCAGCTTAATTCGGAAAAAGATTTTATAAACAAAGAGATGCCAGATCTTATTAATCGTTTGGTTGAGAATGGACATGCGCCCCAGGTGCAATATATCTCGGGCCACTGGATGGATATCAACAATCTGGATGATCTGCAACGAGCTGGCGATTTCGCCCACCATCACGATGCCTGATAGCGCCTCATGATCCAGGCCAGCGATTTCATCAATCCGGCCAAGGCACAGGGCTTTGCTACCTGGGCCGGAGTGCCTTGTTCCTTCCTGACACCGTTTATCAACAGCGTCATCGACGATCCCGCTATGAGCTATGTTTCTGCAGCCAACGAGGGTGATGCGGTGGCCATTGCCACGGGTGCGGCGCTGGCGGGTCAGCGAGCGGTGGCGATGATGCAAAACTCGGGCCTGGGTAACGCGGTCAGCCCGCTGAGTTCGCTGAACTGGGTATTTCGTATCCCGATATTGCTGATCATCACGCTGCGCGGTGAGCCTGGCCTGGCGGATGAGCCGCAGCATGAATTGATGGGGCAGATCACGACCCGATTACTGGATGAACTGCAGATTCCATGGGACTGGTTCCCGCGCAGTGCTGACGAGGTGGAGGGTTCCCTGGTCGTTGCAAATTGGCAGATGGAACGTAGCGGCTTACCCTACGCCCTGGTCATGAAAAAAGGTTCGGTAGACCAGGCCGGTCTGAAAAGTCGTTGGGAGACGCCAGCTCAACCGGCACCGTTGGCGGCAGAAGACCTTTGCCGGGAACCAGCAGTAGTTACTCGTCAGCAGGCGCTGGCCAGGGTGGTGGAGTATACACCTGCCGACAGCAGCGTCGTGATCGGTTCCACCGGCTTTACCGGCCGCGAGCTGTTCGCCATCTCGGACCGTCCCAACCAGTTGTACATGGTCGGTTCGATGGGTTGTGCCTCGTCACTGGGTTTGGGCCTCTCGCTGGCGTTGCCCGAGAAAGAGGTTGTCGTAGTGGACGGCGATGGCGCCGCCCTGATGCGCATGGGAAACCTGGCGACCATCGGCGCTTATGGCCGGCAGAACTTTCGGCACCTGTTACTGGACAACGGAGTACATGAATCGACTGGTGGACAATCGACCGTGAGCCCGGCCGTCAGCTTCGCGGGAGTGGCGAAAGCCTGTTCTTACCGCCAGGCCAGTGAAACGGTGCGGCTGGATGCACTGACAGCCTTTTTGCAGGGTAATGATGGCCCATCCATGTTGCAGCTGAAAACTGCCCGGGGTGTGCCGGAAAACCTGCCAAGGCCCAACGTTAGTCCGCGTGAAGTCAAACAGCGCCTGATGCAGCACATCGGGGCAGATGCGCCCTGGGATTCGGTCTAATACAATAACGCCCAGCGGGCAAAACAAGGAAAACAGCATGTCATCCAACCGCATGGAAAAAATGGGTAATCGCACCGGCCTGGCAGGCCTTATCGACCGGCTTCGATACCACGAAGCCTCCCGCCAGGGTTTTGGACTACTGCTGTTGCTGGTCTGTGCGTGGTTCGCCGAGCCGGCCGGGGAGTCTCGCATGGTCCTGGGGTTTGTGCTGGCCGCCGTCGGACAAGCATGGCGGATCTATGCGGCCGGAGTGATTTACAAGAACCGGAAACTGGCCAGCACCGGCGCCTACTCACTGGTGCGCCATCCGCTCTACCTGGGTAACTTCCTGATCCTGGTTGGTTTTGCCATCGCCGCGGGCAATTGGGGTGTGATGGCCGTGGTGGCATTCTTTTTCCTGTTTTATTATCCGGCGGCCATTCGCTACGAAGACTTCAAGCTCGAAGGAATTTTTGGCGATGAATGGCGCGCCTGGAGCAAAAACATTCCCGGCATGTTTCCCACCCGGTTTAACTGGCAGCCCAACCAGGATGCCAGTTGGGATATGCGCCAGTCGATGATCCGGAACGGTGAACTGGTATACACGGTTTTCGAAATAGGCGCTGGCATCCTGTTGTTTTACAGGGCCATGGGCTGACCCGGGACCGTCATGCGATACATGCTTCTGAACCCCGGCCCCGTTAGCCTGAGCGATGGCGTCAGAAAAGCCGCCGTGAAGACCGACCTTTGCCACCGGGAACCTGAATATTTCGCTTTGCAGGACCGGGTCAGGTCCGGGCTGCTGGGTGTCTACGATCTGGAGCCGGAATGCTGGAGTTCCGTGCTGCTTGGCGGTTCCGGTACAACGGCACTCGAGGCCATGATGTCCTCGCTGCTGCCGAGGGATGCACGCTTGCTGGTGGTCGAGAACGGAGTTTACGGCGAACGGATTTCCCGCATCGCTGAAATTCATGGTATTGATTTCTCAGTAATCCGGCATGAATGGACCGATCCGATCGATCTGGAGCGGGTAGCTGATGCACTTTCCAGTAGCGAGTTTAGCCATGTCGCTGCAGTGCATCATGAAACCACTACGGGCCGGTTGAACGACATTGCCGCCCTGGCGCAACTGTGTGAGCGCCAGGGTGTGCAATTACTGCTGGACGCGGTGTCCAGTTATGGAGCGGAACACATCCCGTTCCAGTCGCCGGTGCTTGTCGCCTGCGCAGCAACGGCCAACAAATGCCTGCATGGCATCCCGGGTTTGTGTTTCGTGGTTTGCCGTAAACATTCCCTGGCCAATGCTGCGCAACCGCCCCGCAGCCTGTACATGCATCTTCCGCTTTGGGCGGACAAGCAGGACCAGCAGGAAACACCATTTACTCCTCCGGTGAACGGCTTGCTGGCTCTGGAACAAGCGCTGCAAGAGTTGGCAGCCGAGGGCAGCTGGCAGGCGCGCCATGCCCACTACTCGCAGTTGGCCGGCCAGGTGAAACGTGCGCTGACCGCCCTGGGCGTGGAGCCGTTATTGAAGCCGGGAGCATCATCCTGTGTGCTCAACGCCTACCGCTTGCCCGCAGGCCGGACGTACGAAGAGATTCATGACGGTCTGAAGCAGCGTGGTTTTATCATTTACGCAGGGCAGGGCAGCCTGGTGGCCGAGATGTTCAGGATTTCCACCATGGGAGATATCAGCCACTATGATATGGAGCGTTTACTCGCCGCATTGCATACGGTGTTTTCAACGTAATCAGTGGTAAAATCCGCGCATGGAAAATTCTAAAGCTGTGACCAGGGGCTTTTTGGCGGCAATTGGCCTGGGACTGTTGCTGGTTTCCCCTGCCGCCTTTGCTTACCTGGACCCAAGCACCGGCAGCATGGTCGTGTCCGCCATCGTGGGCATTTTCGCTTCGATCGCCCTGGCTGTGAAGACCTACTGGTACAAGATAAAGGGGTTCTTCAGGCGCGACAGCAAGCAGGATTCCACTTCCGAAGAAACACCCGACTAACCCGGCTGGTATTGTTCATGTCCCTGATCTCCGGGTGGAAAGGCTGGCGGCAATTCAAGAAGCTTCCGTGGGACTGGCGCACTATCGTGATGTATTCCGAGAGCGGCCAGGACTGGCACCAGTTCTCCGGCCTGGTCGATTATCTGAATAACGAATTGGGTCGCAAAGTGTGTTACGTCACTTCCGATACCCGGGATGCAGGCCTGCAGCGCCGGCATGAGAACTTCAAATCCATCTGCATCCCGGAGGGGTTGTTCCTGACGATCTTTTTCCAGGTGAACCAGTCGGACCTGTTCGTGCTGACCATGATGGATCTGCAGAACCTGCAACTGAAACGGTCGACCTGGCCGGTGCATTACGTCTACCTGTTCCACAGCATGGGTAGTACCCACATGGTCGATCACGAAAATTCCTTCGACCACTACGAGACCCTTTTTTGCACCGGGCCACACCAGGTCGCTGAAATTCGTAAGCGCGAGGAACTCAAGAAGCTGCCTGCAAAACAGCTGTTCGACTACGGCCACCCCCGCCTGGAGGAGATTATCGCCCGGGGCCAGTCATACCCGGCGAATAAACCTTCCGGGCAAGGCGCCACGGTGCTGATAGCGCCCACCTGGGGTGTTGATTCAATCTTCAATACTTGCGGCAAACAGCTGATTTCAGTGCTGCTGGACGCCGGCTACCATGTGATCATGCGCCCCCATTACCAGAGCAACCGGCAGACTCCGGAGGTGATCACAGCGTTGCGCGAGGCTTTCAAGGGCAGGGATCACTTCGAATACATCGGCCAGATGGGTGAAACCGATTCCATTATGCGATCCGATGTGCTGGTCAGTGACTGGTCAGCAATGGCGTTGGAGTACTCGATGGGCCTGGAAAAACCGGTTTTGTTCATCGATGTTCCGCGTCGCATCCGTAACCCCAACTGGCAGGAACTGGGTATTGAACCCATTGAAACAACCATCCGCGAACAGGTCGGAGAGATCGTCTCGCCCCGGGCGCTGGATCAAGCACCCGCCGCGATCGAGCGGCTGATCAGCGACCCGGAGCACTTCAGGGAGAAGATGAGGGAACTGCGTGAAACCATGGTATTTCGACTGGGGCACAGCGTGCCGGACGGTGCTGCCGAAATCGCACGATTGGCGGATGAGTGCGAAACGGCGCGCAGGCAGCGTGACCATGCCTAGATTTTGGCTCGCACTTGTACTGGCCCTGTGCATCGTTGCCGATGCATGCGGGGAGACGCAGGTCACGACCGACACGCTGCGCCTGACCTTCGACGATGCCGGGCAATTGAAACTGGCGGTAGCCTGTTTCCCTGCATGCGCCGGTGAGAATGTTCGTGTCCAGCAGTTTGGAAGTGACGGAGTCATCGTTCTTGAAAACCTTCCCGGCGGGCGCTGGGAGCGGACCGAGCACCGCAGCGATACCCATCATGAATTTACCTTCCGGCATGCAGGCGGCGCCTCGCTGGCCTGGAAAATCCCGCTCAGGGGCTACCGGCTTGAACTGGAACAGCGGGGTTTAGCCGGTATCAGCATCCGCTCCGGA
>Ga0224504_10000144_pt1 | contig 30389 bp, 27 predicted proteins | sample SF_Oct11_sed_USG_3_FD_170160 | JGI IMG/M metagenome (GOLD analysis project Ga0224504, IMG submission 170160) | Sediment microbial communities from San Francisco Bay, California, United States - SF_Oct11_sed_USGS_24 | ecosystem: Environmental > Aquatic > Marine > Sediment | place: USA...
AATGGGTACATCTGCGTGACATCGCCAGGAAGCCGCCATCCTCCAGCCTGGCAAGATAGAACTTTCCGGCAACGAATGCACTCACCGTACCGGGCTCAAAATTTTCTATCGGCCCGGCAGTGATAACGGCCGCTTCCTCATCTGCGCTAAGTTCGGTTTTCCTGGGTCTGAAAAAAGCAAACATGACTGCGATGACTTCCGCAAACGCCAGGCCGCCCAGAACAAGCCACAGTTTATTGAAAAACGATCTTCTTGTGTGGGTTTCTTTTTCCACCTCTCTACGCTCCCCACATAAGTTGCATTCCGGTACCACGGAACCAGACACCAATGATGGTTAAAACCACAAAAGCGGTAATCAACAAGGTAAACAAAGCCTGCACTGCTTCATTGTTGGTGGCACTGAAAGCCTTTTTTATCAGCATATAAAATCCGATGCAGATGATAAGCACAACGGCAAACGGCAGCAGGCCATTGCTGATCATATTTGCTGGCCCGGTCTGGTTTGCAATGATGACAAACTCATCAAATAACACCGCTGCAACAGTTGCCAGCGTTGCAAAAATTACGGCAATCAACGCCATTTTCCGGCCCTTGACTGAACAGAACCAGATACCGGTTGTGTTGGCCTCGTAATTGATATACGGAATTGACAGCAGCCCCAGTAGCAGCAAGCCCGGTATAACCAGCAGTGCGAATACGGGATGAAAATGCATCAACATTTCCTGTATGCCCATAAAGTACCAGGGTGCCTTGGTGGGGTTGGGGCTCAGCCCCGGGTTAGCGACATCGGCCAGCGGTGCATTGAAAAACATCGCAGTGAGCAGGATGACGGCAAGTACCAGTACGGCGAGTGTGACCTCACGCATGATCAGGTGAGGCATGGTGTCGACCATCTCTCCCTTGACGGACGGGTCTTCATCCTGTGACCTTGGAATAATCAGGCCCTTGGCTTTGCGTATCCTCCAAAAATGGAAAGGCAGAAAAAATAACAACAATAGGGGCAGGGCAGCGGTGTGTATGGCATAGAAATTAATCAGGGTTTGAGGACCGGGTTCAGGCCCTCCCAGTATCCATTCTTTTAATCCGGTCCCCACCCCGGGAATGTAATCCAGCATGGAGGTGCTTATGGTGATAGCCCAATAGGCGAGTTGATCCCAGGGCAACAGGTAGCCGGTGAAGTTGGAAAGCACCACGGCGCTGAACAGGGTCAGACCGATGATCCAGTTGAACTGGCGCGGCGCGGCAAATGCGCTGGTGTAAAAGACCCGCAAAAGGTGCAGGAACACGACAAATAATAGCCCGTTGGCACTCCAGCGGTGAATGTTCCGCAGCAGTTTTCCAAATGGAACCTGGTTGTTCAGATAAACAATCGATTCATAGGCCTTGCCTGGGGTCGGCTCATAGGCAAATTTGAGCATCAAACCGCTACCAAACAGAAGAAACACCAGCACCACGGCCATACCACCCAGTCCCCAGGTCAGGGACAATCTCAGGGTGCGCTCTGGAACGGACCTTGGTCTGAAATGCAGCAGGAAGCTTCGGAAGTTTTTCCCCCGGCCATGCTTGTGATGATTCGTATCCGGCTTGTCAGGAAAAATAGACAAGCGGATACGCTGCAAGATATTCAAGATTACGGTTCCACTATGATTTTGGGTAATTATCCATGATTTCCACGCGGTCAACAGCAGTTTATCGTGAATGCCTGTCGCCGATTGCGACAGTTGAATGTAAAATTAGTCACTACAGCGTTCTTAGCCGATGGACTATGCGTTATTCAAGTTAGTAAGTTAGTCACCTGATAATAAAAGGACAATACCAAGTGAACCTGGAACAACGAATCGTGATCACCGGAATGGGTGCAGTTTCACCCCTTGGTTTGAACTGTCAGGAAACGTTTGAAAGTCTGACGGCTGGAAAATCCGGTATTGCCAGGATAACTTCATTCGATCCTTCAAATATTACATGCCAGATAGCGGGCGAAGTGAAAGGCTTTGATCCAACGAATTATATGGACCGGAAGATGGCGAGGCGGATCGGGCGTTACGCACAGTTCTCCATTGCCGCAACCCACGAGGCGTTAGCCCAGTCGGGTCTGGATCTTGAGAAGGAAGATCCAAGCCGTATTGCCTGTATCGTTTCCTCAGCCATCGCTGATTTTCCGATGGTTGAAAATGAGATGAACAAGATCTACGGACAGGGCAAACGCAGTATCAGCCCGTTCACCGTACCACGTGTCAGTACCAGTATGGCGGCGGGAAATATCGCGCTTGAGTTCGGACTCACCGGTGTGTCATATAGCCTTTCGTCCGCTTGTGCGACCGGCAGCCATTCCATCGCAAACGCCCTGATGTTACTCAAACTCGGGATGGCCGACGTGGTATTGGCCGGCGGTGCCGAATCTGCAATCTGTGACACCTTTGTGAGTTCATACATCGCCATGCGGGCGCTTTCAAGCCGCAACGATGAGCCTGAACGTGCATCCCGCCCTTTTGATACAGACCGTGACGGGTTCGTTATTGCGGAAGGTTGCGGTGTACTCGTGCTGGAAACCCTGGAGAGGGCACTCAAACGCGGTGCACCGATCCTGGCCGAACTGGTAGGAACGGGTTTGACCTGCGATGCTTTCCACATTACATCTGCTCATCCGGATGGCAAAGGTGCGGCCCAGGCCATGACAACCGCGCTGCAGTCAGCCAGTCTGAATATAGAGGATGTGGACTATATCAATGCCCACGGCACTTCAACACAGGTCAACGACACCATTGAAACCAAGGCGATCAAATCCGTTTTTGGTGATCGTGCCCTTAAGGTGCCGGTGAGTTCCACCAAGTCCATGACCGGTCATGCCATCGGTGCGGCCGGTGCGTTGGAGGCAGTCATCTGTATCAAGGCCCTGAATAACAATGTCATCCCGCCAACCATCAACCTGGATAACCCGGACCCGGCCTGCGACCTGGACTATGTCCCCCATGTCGCCCGTGAAAAAGAACTGAATGTCGCCATGTCGAATTCGTTTGCCTTCGGCGGGCAGAACAGTGTGCTTATTTTTAAAAAATTTGCTTCGTAGACTCTGATAATTTTCCGGCCCCTATTCTGGGGATATAACCACGGCGTTTACAACTGAACGCCACCAGCTTCTCATGGTGACCACTTTTCCTTAAGACATTTATTCAAGACCCAGAACGATTCGCATGAACAGCTCGATTTTGCCCATTTCCTGCTCGCTCAGGAGAGTCAGCATATCGCCATTAATTCGTTGATTATCAATGGTTCGTGTCTGATCCAACATTATATCTGAGTCGTATTCAAGCCCATCGCGGGAGACGAGCCGCAGTCGTAATGGCTCTGCACCTTCAATCAGTTGTGTAGTTAACGGTAGTACGGTTGTGCTCGGGTGACCGACATCATTCAGCAGCTTACTTTGCATAACCATACACGGGCGGGTTTTCCCGGATTCAGTACCCCGTGTAGGGTTTAAATTAGCCAGGTAGATTCCGCCGCGCTTATAAGCCATCAGCGTTGACAGCGTCCCATTCGTCAGCCGCATTGAGTGCTTGGTCGCGTGTTTTGAGCGAAGCGGATCGGATTTTTTGCCTTAGCTCTTCACGATCCAGATGCCGCTGGTAATTTCTCACCGCGTCCCTTATGACACGGCTCCTGGTGGTACTCAACCGTCCGGCCAGAAGACTTAGAAGTGCATCAAATTCTGCATCTGCTTTTATAGTGACTGTTTTCATGTTGCTTAACATAGTATTACCTTTTTAAGTATATGTCATGATGTTTCTCTGTTTCAATTATGTAAGGGCTCACCAATAAATCTTTGTGAAACCTAACGAGTCTTCACCAGACATTAAGTTTGTACATAAATAACAGGGTTCAAAAGAGGAAAATAACACCGATATCAGTAGGAAAATTAGGTTGAAACCATGAAAAACGGTGTCAGAAGTGAGGTCAGGCAAAGCCAGTTCGAATGGATCGAAGTGTTTTACATCCGTCAACGACGTCACTGTTGATAGTTTTAGTTCAATCTTAAACTAATTTAATTTTTTATCTTAAACTGGTGAAAATTATATTCAATGGAAGTATACGTGTACCGGAAGCGATTGCACGATGCCTTGGATCTGGGGCTCCAACGGCCGACCCGGAGGGCCAGGACGAGGTCATCGCGCAGCATCTTTTTCTGTAAAGTGACCGTGAAATCTTAATAACAACCGTAAATAGAATTTTTATCGTATTAATGCCCGCAAAATATTTATATACGGCTGTTTGTTCGGAATAATGTTATATTGCGGTTAATTATACTAAAGCACGGTCAATTTTAGGAGAAACAATGGCAACGGAATTATTGGGCTATGCTCGACTAATTGCTGACTACAATCTCAACGCCCTGCCTCTTATGGAGTATTCACTCATAGATAGCGCGGTTAAAGGAAGAGGTCACCGCGCTAAGAACGGACAGACTGTTTTACATTTTAGTTCTCACTATGCACATGACAATTCCTTAACCAAGCACTTACAATTCGCCCTTAAATACGAAGGCGTGAATCTGTATATCCTCAGTCTGTTGTTTGCGCAGCCGATACAAGCCAACCTGGAGAGTTGGATTCGCACCAGTCCAGCTTCAAGTTATGCCCGCAGAATCTGCTTTCTATATGAATGGATAACAAATCGAAAACTGGCCAATGATTTTAGCGTCCCTAAACCTGAACGTTATGTAAATGTAGCAGATGGCAAATTGCAGTTTGTACTGCCAGTTGGTGAGAAGGATTTACGTTTTCGAGTCTTGAATAACCTACCCGGTACAGCAGAGTTCTGCCCCATGGTCCGTAAGACTGAATACCTGCAATCCATGGTTGCGGAAGACCTTCGCGCACAAGTTATCGCAACAGTGGCCAACTATGATCAGGATCTGCTCAAAAGAGCTGCGAATTTTCTTTATCTAAAAGAAACTCAATCGTCATTCGAAGTTGAACGGGAAAAACCGTCACCGAACAAAGCCCAGCGATTTGCGGACATGCTAAAACAGGCTAATCCCAAGGTGCCACTAACGGAAAGACGTTTCATAGAGTTGCAAAACATAACGATTGACCCACGTTTCCGAGAGTTCAGCTGGCGCAGTCATCAAAACTGGGTTGGCAAAGATCATGGTTATCGCCAACAGATAGATTTCGTCCCTCCCAGGCCTGAGGACGTGTCTCACTTGATGAATGGTCTGATAGAAACGGTTTCAAAAATCGCAACAACACCGGCAACAGGTAGCGACACAAGCGACGTTTACGACCCCGTCATACTCTCAGCGGCAGTCTCTTTCGGCTTCGTGTTCATTCACCCATTTATGGATGGTAACGGTCGAATTCATAGATACTTAATACACGACGTTTTGGCTCGCACCGGATTCACTCCTCGCGGAATCATTCTTCCCGTGTCAGCTGTCATTGTTGCCAATCTGGATGAGTATATTGATGTATTGGAAACCTTTTCACATCCGATGCGAGATATTTCAGATTACGACCCAAATGTCCCGACTTCCCCGGCGACAGGTAACGACCCGGAATGCTTTCGGTTCTTTGACGCGACGCCTCAGGCTGAATTTCTATATCACGCGTTGAAACGTACGCTTGAGGAAGATCTACCGAAGGAGATCGAGTTCTTGTTAGGGTTTGATCGTGCTTATAGTAGCTTAAATCAACTCATGGACTGGGCACCTCATAACCTGGAACTATTCATTCAAGTTGTTCACCAGCACGCAGGTACATTGTCACTAACCAAACGCAAAAGTCATTTTGATTGGATGAGTGACGTGGAAATCAAAGAAGCAGAACTGGCAGTCAGACAAGCTTTTGACTTAGAAACCTGAAAATCAGAGCCCGGATTTTACTGGTAATTGATGTACGTGGGCTTCTCTGCAAGCTTTTTACCGTCAACAGACTCAAGACCTAAAGCCTCCGACGGGGTCATTATTGCTGGTTTGTCTTCCTGGAAAAAAAGCTTAAACCCACCCGGGATTTTAGAGGCGACCCTTGCTGTATATAAGCTATTGTAAACCTTGATTTTTAACGCCGGGGAGCCATGGCCATCCAGGTTCATGATTAAATCGATTTTGTCATTCAACTCAATCTTGTCTTTATCTGTCACCATGCCCTGGGTAAATGAATGCACCATGAGAATCTTTTTGCCGTTGATGTTGTTTTCATTCATGTAGTCGAGCATGGCGGATTGCACCTCGTTAACCTGTTCACCGGAAATATGACCGATCTTTCTGCCGGGAGGAACATCCAGACCATTGACCTCAAACTCCGGATCAACGGCCAGGTGCACACTGTCGTACTTGATCATTAACAAAGAACCGGCTTTACAGCCTCCAGCGGTGTTTCTGCACCCAGTTGTGTATCGATAATGACGAGAAAACCATTTTTCTGTGCTGCGTTGATGTACTTCATCAGCTTGGTTTCTGACAACGGCAGCAGGTAGTCCTTTTTCCGTCCCGGGTCACCGGTTGCCAGTCCATAGATCAAATGGTAAGCAGGAATAACACTTTGATCACCATTGATCTTGTCGTATTCATCCGCTTTTGCCTGGATTATCGGTGTCAGATCTTCAATGGAGTACTGACCCAGCACACCCAGTGACTTGGCGTCAGGGCGCCCATAGTACCCAACAATGAGTTCATCACCGGAATAGGCAGCCTGTTGGGCAAATGATGGGCTGGAGAAAAGGGTAGGGGCCAGCATAATCAGAAGAGGAATAACGCTTTTCATATCTAGAAGTCCTGTGTTCTGAGCAAGAAAAGTTTGCAAATTTGATAACAACTAATCCTACTCCTCTTTCGGTTGGAGAATCCAGTAAGGGAACGCAGGACCACGTGGTATGTCAGCTATTACAGTCTGAAGATAAATTTCTAGAGGTTGAGAATCGCCAATCAGCACAGGAATGCTTTCAATCTGAAATTCCAGGCTCAAATATATGTTGGTTAGTTGCACCATATTTGCTCTAAATAAACCCTGCATCGATAGATAGGATAAGGAAGTAATTCAATATGAAAACCACGCTAAAGAGACTCAATACTGCCGTCTTGCTTGGCATGATGCTGAGTGTATCAGTCGCCGCCAATGCGGAATCCAAGACCGATGGCTCGTCAAACATGATTTGCGCCACCTTCAGCATTACTGCCTGCGTTGATGGTATACGCTGTGCTAATGGAGAGGCCAGAACCTTTGATATGCCGGAATTCATGTGGGTAGATTTCAAGAAGAAGAGCATCCGCGCGGATTACGATTCAGAAAAAACCGCCGATTCACCCTTCAAGAATTTTCAATCCACCGATAATCAACTCATTATCCAGGGTGTTGAGAACGATCATGGATGGTCCATGGCAATCAGCAAGGAGACGGGCAGGATGAGCCTTGCTGTTGTGGGTGAGGAAGTAACTTTTACAATGTTCGGCGCCTGCAAGGCACTCTAGAGGAATACAACCATGTTAAATATTAAATTAAACCACTAGTGTCCCAACGTTACCGACTTAAACTTTCACAAGCAACTGAATACACACAAAGAATCACCTAATTATGAAGGGCATCGACTTGAACACCATGAGAACCTCTAAACTCTCGGAATTTTCCGGGATCTTTGAGGTAAATCATGTATACAGGCAAGCTCGTTTTCGCCCAGGTGATGGAACACATGCCAATGAAGGTTTTTCGCCGCTGCGTACAGACCTACAACGGAAACCACAAGGTCAAGTCCTTCAGTTGCCTGGATCAATACCTCTGCATGGCCTTTGCTCAACTGACCTATCGGGAGAGCCTCAGGGAAACCGAGGTTTGTCTCCGAGCGCAAACCAAGAAGCTCTACCACATGGGAATACGTGGCGGCATTGCTCGCAATACTCTATCCAACGCCAACAAAGTACGGGATTGGAGAATCTACGCCGACTTTGCCGAGGCACTGATAAAAACTGCCAGGCCATTGTATGCAAAAGAGGATTTGGGACTCGAACTCAACAATACAATTTACGCGCTCGATTCTTCCACCATCGATCTGTGTCTGTCAGTTTTCCCATGGGCTCTGTTTCGGTCCACCAAGTCAGCCGTCAAACTTCACACCCTGCTCGATCTACGAGGCAATATTCCAACGTTTATTCATATCTCGAATGGAAAGATGCACGATGTGAATGTGCTGGATATCCTGATCCCCGAGGCTGGAGCTTTCTACATCATGGACCGGGGCTATCTGGATTTTGCAAGACTATTCCACATCAATCAGGCGAGCGCGTTTTTCGTCATTCGAGCAAAAGGCAATATGGTATACAGGCGTCAATATTCTCACGCCGTCACTACAGAGGAGAAGTTATGTGGAATCCGCTGCGATCAGACTATTGTGCTCACCGGTATCAACTCGAAGAACGCTTATCCTCAGCAGTTGCGACGAATCAAATACTACGACAGCAAAAGCAACAAGACTTTCAACTTTCTGACCAACAATTTTACCATTCCAGCACAAACAGTAGCCGACCTTTATCGTTACCGCTGGCAGGTCGAACTGTTCTTCAAGTAGATCAAACAGCACCTGAGAATCAAATCATTTTTCGGAATATCAGAGAACGCAGTGAAGAGTCAGATATGGATTGCCATCTCAGTCTATGTGTTGGTCGCCATCATCAAAAAGCGACTCAATCTCAAAATAGAACTTTACACAATATTACAGATTTTGAGCCTGACTCTTTTCGAGAAAACACCATTGGATCAACTGCTTATGATTTCTGAAAACAAAAACGAGATAAGCGGAATGACTAACCAATTGAATTTGTTCGATTTAACGTTGGGACACTAGTGATACTCCTTAGTTGTTGCTCAGATCAACCAGCAATTGTTGAAACCCCGGGTCATCACGTAATAGTTTGCCGCCGGCTTCGATCAACTTGTCTACCTGCTCGTCATTGAGCGAAAAGCTCGTCGGAATGCTATTAAAAAACTCCAGGGTTTCAGGGTGCTTGATCTTTTGAATACTGACATCAATAAAATGTGCTTTTACCGGTTGCTCAGGGGTGGATAGCTCGTTTGCCCATTCCCCTACCATTCTCCTGGTCAAAAGCATACTGTCGGTATCAAATCGTGTCAGCTGCAGGTTGGTGACGGCCCCTACGACGCCAATTGCGGAGGGTTCCTTGTTGCTTAAATCCATATCTTCATTGGTCTCGGTTGCCGCGTTAACCATGAGTACCACGACGTGCCGCGGCGGCTTTTCATTTCTTTCATAAAAAACTTCAGGCCCCCCTGATACTGCCATGATGTCAGAAACTGCACGCAGTCCGAGGTTGTCGGTAATACCGCCATCCACGAAATGAACAAACTTGCGCTTATCCTTGTCGTCATAGGTTTCCAGTTGTGAAATAAGCACGGGCAGGTTCTGCTTCTCGTACCTTTTGGCGGCATCATGCAGGCGTTTTGTTCCCAGTAAATTCATATCGCTGCAGGTATCGTAATTCGCCACCACGATCGGGTTAAATAGGACTGGCACGGCGGAAGAAGCGGCGACCGCGTCGGCGACAGGAAAGGAGGATAGTTCGGAACACAGCAGGTCAAAGTACTCCTGGATAAAGGAAAAACGAATACCGTAAGCAAGGTCAGACGCGTTGATAATAATCATCGGGCGATCCGGCCGGATCATGTCCGCAAAAGTGGCATCGTGAAACAGGAACTTCTGGTAGTACTTGATAGCTGACTCGGTGCGGCCATTCTTGCTGAACCAAAGGAATGGATTCAGGGCCCTCAGGACCAGGTGTTTTTGAAGGTTGAACCTTAAAAAGTCCTCTTCATAATTTTCAAAAATACCATCGCCATGCAGACCGTAATAGGCAGAGGTGAAACTTCCACCTGAAACCGAGCTGATGTAGTCAACTTCATCCAGTAGCCTTACCGGACGGCCTTTATAGTTGATATTGGTGTCACGCAATTCCTTCATAACGCCATAAGACAGTGCCGCGGCCCGGGTACCACCACCGGAAAACGTCAGTATGAACCTGATATCACTATCGCTGTGTTCTTCGCTCCAATCATGAAGTGAATATCTGTCCGCCTCGCGCGGGTCCGGGATTTCGATATTTTTCGGGGTGCCGTAATTCGCGCAGCCAGCCAGCATTAGAAGCAACAGCAAACCAGGTAGCAGTTTTTCCCTGACAATCCAATTAGTCATGAAGTTACCGCCTAAATTTTTACGTTCAAAGGACCTGTCTATTGAATTATGAACCTTCAACTGATTCAAATCCAGTATTCAGTATCGAGGGTGAACAAGCCGGATTATTACGTTTGCAACTTCAACTCAGAATTTGTTTCTGAGATGAAATTGGGCGATGACCGCTGAGCTTAATCGTTACCCGTCTTCAGATTCTCTGGGTTATGGCAGGCCGTTAAATAAATGACGTGCTGCGGGGTTGTGGCCGGTATACCTTTAGTGCCTGACCAATGTCACATTCAGCATTGTTGAAGAGTTGATCCAGTTAGTTGAGAATAACTTATGGATTCATTTGTTGAAAAAGCCAGGGAGCCCTTTAAAACTGCCCTGGCGATCGTGATCTCCTACGGCATCGCCCTGGCGATGGATTGGGACAAGCCATTTTGGGCCGCGTTCGCCGTGGCTTTTGTCAGCCTCTCGACAGCCGGCCAGTCATTCAACAAGGCCGCCATGCGCATGTTCGGCACGCTGGTGGCTATAGTGGCCGCGCTCACATTGATTGCCCTGTTCCCCCAGCAGCGCTGGGAGTTCATGCTCGCGCTTTCCCTCTATGCCGGCATCTGCACTTACCTGATGACCGGTCCGAAGAAGCAGTATTTCTGGAATGTGAGCGGTTTCGTCTGCGTGTTACTGTGCATGAGCGCCGGACCAGACCCGGTCAATGCCTTCGACACCGCGATCTTGAGAGCACAGGAGACCGGTCTCGGTATCCTGGTCTACAGCTTGTTGACGTCTCTGCTCTGGCCGGTCAGCAGTCGCAAGGATTTTTTCGCAGTCGCCGGCCAACTCGCATCCGGCCAGCGGCAGTTCTGCCAGTCCGGTCTGAAACCCGGCAATGATAGTGACGGGGGACAGGTGCAGGCGCTCAAGGGGCAACTGCTGCAGGCGCAAACAAAGTTCAAGGAGCTTCTGGACGCCGCGGAATCAGATACCCAGGAAGTCTGGGAAGTGCGCCGCTACTGGCGCCTCTACCAGGAGCAAACGAGCAAACTGACCACGGTGATCGGCTCCTGCGTTAAGAGCCTGGCCGATCTCGAAGCATCAGGAACTCCGCACCTGGTGACCGAGTTGGATTCATTCCTGGTTGAGATCGACCATCGTTTTACCGCTATCAAAAGCATGTTGACCGGCCAGGCGCCTGAGCGCGAACCCAGGGAAATCAACCTAACCCTGGACACGTCCGGTTTCAAAGCCCTGTCACAATTCCCCAGAGCCGCGGTGGTCGTGTTTCACGCCCGGCTGGAGCAGCTGGACCAAATGACCCTGTCGCTGTTTGAAACAACACGCAATGCCAGTGGGTTCGGTGAGGATGAGGCCACGCCTCCCCGTATGGCTTTTCCTACACTGCAATGGCCCGACCCGGATCGTATGCTTGCCGTCACACGGGTGGTTCTGACCCTGTGGCTGGCCTTCCTGGCCTGGGTTTACGTGGACAGCATTCCCGGTGGCACCAGCATGGTGACGATGGCCTGCGTCTACGGCATGATCATGGCGGGAATCCCAATGGTGACGCTCCGGACGGTCTTCAAACCACTGATGGCAGGCGTGGTCTACGGCTGCCTGGTGTACATGTTGATCCTGCCGCATCTTTCCGGTTTTCTCAGCCTAGGGGTGCTGCTCTTCGTCACGATCTTTTCCCTCTGCTACTTCCTCTCCGATCCGAAGCAGGCGCTGGCAAAGACCTTCGCGCTGGCCATGTTTGTATCGATTGCATCGATCGACAATCAGCAGGTTTACAGCTTTACGGTAGTTGCCACCAATATGCTGATGTTCCCTGTGCTGTTCATGTTCCTGGCGATCACCGCTTATTTCCCGGTCAACCTGCGCCAGGAAAAATCCTTCCTGCGGCTGCTCGATCGGTACTTCCGCAGCTGCGCTGACCTGCTGTCGGGTATGCAGCGCGATGTGCACCATACCGAAACCCGGTTTGAACGCCTGCGCAAGGCGTTCCACATCCGTGAGATCTCGAGTATCCCGACAAAGCTCGCGGGCTGGGCCAAATTTCTCAACGTCAAGGTGCTGCCCGGCACGGATGCAAAGAACGTCCAGGCACTGCTCCCCAGGCTCCAGGACCTCGCCGGTCAGACCAGGGAACTCGTCGAGGTGCGCAGCTCACTGCGCAACCAGGAACTGGTCGATGCATTGGGTGACGAAGCCCTGGATTGGCGGCGTAAACTGCAGGAGGTATTGGTGAATCTGGGCAGCGCTCCGGCTGACCTCCAGCAGGAAACTTATCGCACCCACCTGGACGGGTTGATACAGCGACTGGAGACTAGGATCAGGGAGGTTCTGGAGCAATCGACTGCAGAACAATTCAGCCGGGAGGACGAGGAAGACTCCTACCGCCTGCTGGGAGCTTACCGGGGCGTTTCGGAGTCGCTGGTCGGATATACCGCAGCGGCTGCTGCCATCGATTGGGCCCCCTGGCACGAGGAGCGATTTTAACCGGACCGTAATCGGTCGAGGGAATTACTATGAATCTGTTTCCACATGAAATAGCGCTTGGTGAGATTTTGATGCCGCCGTTGCTGGTCGCCGGCACGTTGGCGGTCATCTTCACCCTCGTCACGGCGCAACTGCTGAACCGGAAACGGCTGTCACGCCATTTCTCCAACCCACCGCTTGTTTTTTTGTCATTAACAGTGATCTACACCGTGATCATTGGCACGTTCTTTATCAGGATATAACATATGGATATTTCCAAAAAACATCTCTGGACTATTGTCATCGTTGTTGTCGCTGTCCTGCTGGTCCTGCTCAAGTACTGGGACTACGCCAGCAACCCCTGGACGCGTAACGGCCAGGTCAGGGCCAATATCATCCAGCTGACACCCCGGGTTTCCGGCCCGATCGTGAACCTGCCGATCGCCGATAACCAGCTCGTCAAGGCCGGCGACCTGTTGTTCGAGATCGACCCGCGCACCTTCCAGGCCGCCCTCGACCAGGCAAATGCCCAGTACGACCAGGCCGGTGACAGCTACCAGGCCCGCCAGAAGCAGGTCGAAGTGGCCGAATCAGAAGTCGAGATATCCCGTCGATCTGTCGACCAGGCACAGAGCAGCATCATCGAGGCCGAATCGACCATCAAGAAGAACAAGGCGGAATTTGAGCGCCAGCAGGAAATGTTGCCGAAAAAAGCAACCTCGCAAAAGGCTGTTGAACGGGCCGAGGCGAACTACGAAGTCTCGGTGCAACAACGCAAGGTGGCCGTAGCCGAACTGGGCCAGGCCCAGGCCGGACTGCTCAAATCGCAGGCGAGCCTGGCCGAGGCGCGGGCGAACCTGGGTGCACTGGGTGACGCCAATGCCAGCATCCGCGCAGCCCGTGCCGCTGTTGAACAGGCAGAACTCAACCTGGAGTTCACGCGGGTCGTGGCCCCCGTGGATGGATACGTTACCAATCTGAACCTGCGGCTCGGTGGCCATACAGTGGCCAATCAGCCGGCACTGGCGCTTGTCGACATCAACAGCTACTGGGTGGACGGCTATTTCAAGGAGACTGCTGTCGCCGATATAGAAGCCGGTGATCGAGCGATCGTCACCCTGATGTCCTATCCCGACCAGCCGCTTGAGGGGTTCGTCGACAGCATGGGCTGGGGTATCGCGCAACAGGACGGAACGACTGGTTTTGAACTGCTGCCAAACGTCAGTCCAACCTTCGCCTGGATCCGCCTGGCTCAGCGGGTGCCGGTGCGCATTCACCTGGACGACGTCCCCGAGGAGGTCAAGCTGCGTGTCGGCACCACCGGGTCGGTGTTGGTCAAGACCGGTACCGGAGGACGGGAGGAGTGAGATGATGTTTCGTCGCCCGCTTGCAGGAACCTGCGTAATACTGTCGCTGCTGCTCGGCGGCTGCGCCAGCCTCGGCCCTGACTACCAGGAACCCGAAGTCGATGTCGAATCTGCCTGGCTCGACATAGAGGAGCCACAGATCTCGGGGGATATTCCGGATGATCCACAATGGTGGTCGAGCTCCTTTCATGACCCCGACCTGGATCGCCTGATCGAGACGGCCCTGGCCCAGAACCTGTCTGTGCGATCTGCCGGGCTGCGCGTGCTGCAGTCCCAGCAACAGCTGGCCATTGCCATCGGCAGCCAGTACCCGCAGCAACAGCAGGCCACCGGCTCGGCGTCCCGGCAGAAGGAATCCGGCACCACGTTCAATAACTACAGCCTCGGCTTCAACCTGGCATGGGAGGTCGATTTCTGGGGCCGCTTCAGCCGCCAGGTCGAGTCCGCCTCGGCCTTGCTCGATGCCAGCGTGGCTGATTATGACGGCGTCGTCCTCTCCCTGGTCTCACAAGTGGCGCAGAACTACATCCTGGTACGGACCTTTCAGGACCGGATCAAGGTGAACCGCGAGAACATCAGTCTGCAGGAGCAGGCCCTGGCTATCACAAAGGTGAAGTTCGAAGCCGGAGATGTCAGTGAACTGGATGTCGACCAGGCCGAGTCCCTGCTTTACAACACCAGGGCCACTGTCTTCTCGCTCGAGACCTCGTTGCAGCAGTTGAAGAACTCCCTGGCCATCCTGATCGGCAAGCCGCCACACGATCTGAACTACCTGTTCACCGCCGGGGTCGAGATTCCGACAGCGCCGGCGAACATCGCGCTGGGGATGCCCCAGGACCTTCTCCGAAGACGTCCCGATGTCCGCAGCGCTGAACGTGGGCTCGCGGCCCAGAGCGCCCAGATCGGTTTTGCCGTCACCGAACTCTACCCGCATTTCACGATCGGCGGTTCGATCGGCACCAGCGCACTGAGCACTGGTGACCTGTTCGAGAGCGACAGCAATACCTTTAGCCTGTTCGGCCAGTTCAGGTGGGACCTGTTCAACTACGGTCGTCTCAAGAGCAATATCCGTCTGCAGGACGCCCTCTTCCAGCAGCTGCTGGTCGACTACCAGAACACCGTGCTGGTTGCCCAGGGAGATGTCGAGAACACCATCGTTGCTTACCTGAACTCGCACGAGCAGCTCGAAGCCTATCGACTGGCCGCGGCAGCGTCCCAACGTTCGGTCAGTGTCGCAACGATCCAGTACCAGGAAGGGTCGATCACGTTCAACACCCTGATCAACACGCTGGCAGCCAACACCCAGCAACAGGATCTGCTTTCTGCGACCCAGGGGAATGTGGCCACCAGCCTGGTCCAGGTGTACAAGGCACTCGGTGGTGGTTGGGAGATCCGCAATGGCCAGGATCCGGTCGACCTGCTTCCGGAGTCGATGAAGGCCGAGATGCGTGAGAGGACCGGGGCCTGGGATGGTGTGCTGGAGTAGTTGGCAGAAACTTTATGAGGAAACAACCAGTCACAAACAACTAGTCAACAACTAGTCAGGACACCCATGTCTCTCATTGCTTAAAGTGATGGGTGTCCTGACTTTTGCCCAGGGTGCGGACCAGGCACCGAGGTCAATTGATAGGGATTGAGATACAAATTGTGGTAGTTTTCCTAATACCAATCAATTGTGAACTGGTATCTAATTGGTCTGTTTGAATTGACCAGACGACAAAGGAAGGCCATGAGGGGTTTATCGGAAACGGGGGTTCTGTCATGCAGGAATATGCTGCTTACCGGTTTCGCTGTACTCGTCATGGCCAGCGGACCAGTCCCGGCCTTTGGCCAGGATACACCACCGGATGCCGATTCAGCTTCTGGTAAGGATACAGGTTCTTCTGCATCTGAAAACCAGGAAACCACGCCACCTCCCCGGGAGAACAGGAAAAAGCAACAACCCAAAGCAACAGAATCTGCTGCAAAAGAATCTGCCACCTCGAAAGATGACAGCTTCCAGCAGGCACTCAAGAAATTGCAGGCACAACTGGATGCGCAGAATAAACAGATCGAGGCGCTCAAGGCGCAATACGCCAGCGAGGTGACGGCGCGGCAGAAGGAAATTGACAAGCAGGATAAACAAATCAACGCACAGGAAAGGGAGATCGCCGCGCAGAGAGAGGCAATCCAGTCACTTCAGCAGGAGGTAGACCAGGCCAGAACCCAGGCCGGTCAGGATATTTCCGAATCTCAAAAGGCGCTGCGTTCGCGTCTTGAAACGGTTGAACAATCCATACAGAAATCTGAAGCGTCAGAATCCACGACCTATGACCTGGATTCATTCCCGGGCTCATTGCCGATCCCGGGTTCTTCAGCCGCCATAAAATTCGGCGGATTCGTGAAAATGAATATCGTGCAGAGTTTTGATCCTATCGGCACCAAGGACCGGTTTATCGTTGGTAGCATACCGGCCCCCCAGACGGACGGGCCCAATACTGCGGCATTAACGGTCAGCCAGTCCCGTCTGAGTGTTGAAATGCGTGATACGACACAATATGGTGCGGTACGTGCATTCCTGGAGGCGGATTTTGCGGGTAGCGGTGACACTTTCAGGCTACGGCATGCGTTCGGACAATATAAGAGTTTTCTCGTCGGTAAAACCTGGACAACCTTTATGGATACACGCTCAAGGCCGGAAGACCTCGATCGTGAAGGAATCAATGGTCAGATATTCCTGCGCCAGGCACAGGTGCGATACTTCCCGAAGATCGGACAGGACTGGCATCTGCTTCTTTCGGCGGAAGACCCGACAGCAGTTATAGGAGGTGGCACTGGTATCAGTCAGTACCCCGACTTCGTTGCAAGTGTGGAGCGCGATATTTTTACAAGGTGGCACATAAAGTCATCGTTACTGTTGCGAAAAATGTACGGTGAGTGTGATTGCCTTGAAGGAGAGTCCGACACCACGTCGGGGTGGGCGTTTACCGTCAGCGGTACGACCGGTATTAAGCGTTGGGATGAGCGTGATAATCTACAGGTTCAGCTTACCTACGGCGAGGGTTACTCGCATTACGTCAATGACCTTGGCAGCATCGGTGAACCAGATGCGATATTTAATCCGGTTACCGGCCAGCTGAGCCCGGTGCCGGTATTTGCAATGTATGCATCGTTTCAGAAGTGGTGGTCGCCAAATATGCGCTCCAATTTTCTTTTTGGCTATGTCAATGTTGATAACAAATATGTAGCTGACTATCCAGATTCATATAACAACACAAGCCGCTTTTCGGTCAATTTTATCTGGTCGCCCATCGCCCGCATTGATCTTGGTGCAGAGTTTCTTTACGGCCAACGTACCAATCAAAACGGCGATACCGGTGATGCAAAACAGATACAGCTTTCAGCCAAGTATCGTTACTGAAAATCAATTTGTGGTTGAGAGTTTCATTTTGGGTCGATGCAAACCTCCTGATGACCCCAGGTATTTTGAGGTTAATAAGCCATGAAAGAAATAAAGCAAATACATATACAACAATCAGTCAGAAAATTGCGGTCACATCTGTTTCCCTTTTTAATAGTTTGGTTTGCCCTGGCATTAACACCTGTTGTGGCGCAGGAAGCCGAGGAAGGTGAGGGCGAGGCTTTCGAGGCGAACATTGTTGAAGTGTTCCTCGGTGGAACCTTTAATGACGGTGACAGTGATGCCTCGTATGGTTTTAGTTGCGAGCGCCGCCTGAGCGAGTCTTTTGGTATCGGTGGCCTGGTTGAATACACCAGTGGCCGTGAGTGGGTTTATGCAGTGCCCTGATCTTTCATGTCACTGAATCATTGAAGTTGGTGCTGGCACCCGGATTTGAGCACGAGGAAGGCGAAAATACCTACCTGACACGTGTTGGAACCACCTACGATTTCAAATTCGACGGCTGGTCATTGGCACCGGAAGTGAACGTTGATTTTGTTGATGGTGAAACTAAAGTCGTTGTTGGTGTGAGCTTCGGTATAGAGTTTTAGTATGTAAAACAGGTATCCTGGTTGTTCCGTGATAGCCCGAAACACGTCATGGGTTTACAATGTGTTTAACGGGTTTGGAAAATCGAATAAGGGAGTAAGGTCATGATGATTCGCTATCTACGTATCGGGCTGGTTTTCTCACTTTTCCTGGTGCTGGCAGCCTGCAGCGGTCCACGTGTCCTGATGCCCACGCCCAATGTTTATGTCGGCGATACTGACCATGAGGTATACACAGGTCTCCCGGATGAATTGAAAAACACCGAGGTACCGCTGTTTTACATTACCGACCGGGTACCCGAAAAAGATAAGAACGGCAATCTGAAATACGGTTACCGGAGATCACCTTCGCTGGCATTTGGCATTACCGTGGTTGACCTTGGTGAAGAAATTAGCTGGGAGCAGTTGCTAGAAGCCAGTCGCTCAGGCAAGCGTCTGAAAGGTGTGGAAATGAAGGTGCGCTCACTCACCGAAATTACCCGTGGCCCGAATGCACCTATTCCTTACACCGAGATCGATGACATCATAGTCGAGGATCCAAAATTCGTTGCAAAAAGAGCAGCTGCCTCCGAGGCTTTTCGCGAGGTTGTGGCTCAACAACTGGCGCTGACACCGCGTAAAGAGGTATTCATCTTTGTGCACGGGTATCATAACGATTTCGATGACGCCGCCTTTGCGATGGCAGAGTTATGGCATTTCCTTGGACGCATCGGCGTACCCATCGTCTATACCTGGCCGGCAGGGCATCCCGGTCTTTTGGGCTATACCTATGATCGCGAGTCGAGTGAATTTACGATATACCACCTGCGCCAAGTGCTCGAACTCATAGCGGGAATGCCGGAAGTTGAGAGAGTCAACCTCATCGGGCACAGCAGGGGAACCGATGTGGTGGTAAGTGCTGTGCGTGAACTTTCGATCAAGGCCCGTGCCCAGGGGCTTACCCCGCGCAAGGAATATAAGTTGCACAATGTTATGCTGGCGGCACCCGACCTTGATGCACAGGTCGCAGGACAACGCCTTATTGGCGACCACATGGCCTGGTGTGCTGATCGCGTCACCCTATATACGTCGCCGGCAGACAAGGCCATCGGCTGGGCCGATAAACTGTTTGCAAGTCCAAAAGGACGTATCGGGAATCTCGAGGTCGAGACCTTGACAGTGGACGCCAAGGCAGCCATAGATGGTGGCAATGCCAACTTTGCCATCATCAATTTCATGTCATCCACGGATAAATCGGATTCAAATGCAGACAAGTTTGGCCATAGCTATTTCCGTAATGCCCCGACCGTGAGTTCCGACGTGATTTTGATGCTGCGCGATGACCTGGATCCGGGCTCTCCCGGACGCCCCCTGGAGAGTCTCGGCCACAAATTCTGGCGGGTACCACCGGGTTATCCAAAGCAGTGATCTAAAATAATACCCGCTTGGTAAATATGCGTCGGCAAAAGCAGCGGCTTGAAAAGAAGATTGAACACGAGCGCTTTGTGATCGACACGCTGCCTGACTTGTCGGTGCAGATACTCGAACTCGCCAAACAACAGGATGATAGAAACTGATCAGGCCTTAATCTTTGTGTTCATGTTCGTGTCCTTTCCAGTCGATACTTGCTCGGAGTAAGCCCGGAAACCCGCCGGAATGCACGTGAAAAGTGTGCCGCATCACTGTACCGCAGCTGACGAGCAACCTCGGCGACCTTCAAGCTTGGGTCGCCCAGCATTTTGCTGGCGACATGGAAGCGTGTGTGGCCCAATATCTCGTTAAAACTGGTTCCCTCATCAGCGAGTTTACGCTGCAATGTTCGACTGCTCATATTGCATATTTTTGCAGTCTCACCGAGGCTAATTTTAGAATTCAGTACATAACTCCGTAGTACCAACTGGATTGAGGAGGTAAATGTTTCCGCCACAGGCGTATAGCCAAATCCTAAAACTGCATGATTTTGGGTTTTACCAGGAAGGGGTGGCAGGCTGAGCAGTGCATTCTCCAGCGAGATACAGTAATACGGCTGTGCCACACGATAGCGACTGTCGGGAAAATGTTGCCGGACAAAAGGGGGCGGCAAGTGATTTGTCATCACACCGATCTCTTTCGGAGTCCAACTGGGGCCTGCGAACATGCGCACTATGCCGCATAACCACGTCAGGCCATACAAGCCGATCTGTTCAACTGCGGGGTTGTCTGCTCTGCAGCTGGGTTTGTGATAAAGATATGCATAGTCAGAGTCAGGCAGTTGGAGTAGGCCCATCTTACAATGCGTGACAGTCTGGTTGACCACTTTGATGCTTCTCTGAAAGCCGTCAAAGAGTGTTGGCGACCGTTGTAACAGTAATGACATTTTGGCATCAACCACTTTGACGCCAAACTGTTGCCCAACTCGAAAACCTAAATCATTGATACCCTCGTTGAAGACCGCATCGACGAGAAACCTCCAAAAGCCATGCGAGGGAAGGTAGTTGTCGGCGAACTCGAGCGCGTCATATGGCAGACCTGCTTGCGATAACATGCGTTCGACAGGGGTGCCGACATCCTCAAGAAATTGCACGAAAGGACGCACCACTGCTACGCGGTGTAAAGGTACTGATCTCTTGTCCTCAGACATAGGCAATCCTGAATTTGTAAAACCTGCTTATGAAGCTTTGCCAAGACCCAAACATTGACCAACTATAGCCAATCTAAATTTTGGCGTAAAATGGCTATTTCTAATATCATACAACTTTATAAAGAAAAGCTCATGCAAACGAGTTGACATGTCGCATGTATATTTGAGTATTCGTGCCTCACATACATTATGTTGCCCTTTTAGCCTGCATTAGAAAACCTCTTGATAACATGATGTTAGAAATATGTTATGAGTGATATAACTGTCGGTTTCCCGTTCGGATGCACTCACTTTGCAAGTGGCTTTCAAGCAAGGAAATATTTTGGCAGTGAACCTATTAAGCCGAAACCAGAAAGCGAGTTGCTCAGTCTGTCAATTTGATAAGATTCCACCAACAAGGATTTTAGTTTAATGTGGTGGAGATAGATGTTTTGAAAGAGCTACGGTATGTGGACTAGGCATCTTTTGAAATTAGTTACCGAAAAAGGACGATCCCAATGGATAGAGAGGCATTTATGAATAGAAAATATTTCTTAAGAAATTCGCTGGTCAGGACGGCTGCTGTCGTATTACTGAGCATGATGTTGCTCGCACCATTCGCCGTGCAGGCTGAGGATAAGTTTCCGAAGCTAACACCGGAGTTGATGAGCAAATTGAATGCAAGCATTGATACGGACTGGCCGCACGATCCTGCGGTCCCGGAACTGCCGTCGATGCCGGTCACGGACAATCCGACAATGAATCAAGACGCTTTCCTGTGGACTCACTTCAATGACAATATCTTCCCGCCCAGGGTCAAGGGTGGTGTGCCCGAGCGCCGGACGCGGATAGTGACAGAAACCGATCCGCTCGAAGTCAGTGTATTCTGGTCGATGCGCAGCCCTTACAGTTACCTGGCGCTGAACCGGCTCGTGTACCTGAACTCCAACTACAACGTCAAACTCAACATTCGACCCATCTTGCCGGTGGCCGTGCGCTCGACCAAGGGCGGCAAAGGCAAGGCAGGTGGCCTGTTCGGCCTCGCTTACAAGGTTCCCGATGCAGTTTGGGATACCCGGCGCCAGGGCAAGTACCTCGGTGTCCCCTTCAATTTCCCGGTGCCCGACCCGGTCTGGCAGGTTTGGAACCCGGGCGACAAGGTTCCGGGTCCGGATAATTGGCTGTTCACCCATCCGCCCGAAAAACAGCCTTATGTATTCTGGGTCACACGCCTGGCCTGCTACGCGTTTCTGCAGGGTAAAGCGCTCGATTACATCAACCAGGTTTCCTACCTGATCTGGAGCGGCGTGGTTCATCCGAATAATCCGGAAGCCGCTGACGATTATGCCAAGGGTCACTGGCCCAATTACGTGAAGGAGTATATGAACCGGGTCGATGGTCTCGATTACGACGAGGCGATCGCCTACATCCGGGAAAACCCCGAAGAAGTCGACCAGTGCTGGATTGACCACGCCGAGGGCCTGGCCCGCACCGGCCACGGCGGTGTCCCGACGATGGTTATCGACGGCCAGGATGAGCCCTTCTTCGGCGGTGACCGCTTCGACCAGTTCGTGTGGCGTTTGAAGCAGAACGGCCTGACAAAGCGCCCCGCGCCGATCGCACCGTTCACCACGAGACCACTGCGCTGGCCGGATGGGCTGTAGCATAACGGCTATATAGAAACAGGAGGCCGGGATTGCATCAGCGTTATCAACCCTGATGAGTTCCGGCCTCTTCACTTTGTGTCGGTGTGATCGATATCAAGCAGAGACTGCCATATGTCCAATGATCTCGCTGACCATGCTTATAATCAGATCAGGGTAAGAACGGCCGAGGAATTAAGGTAATGAAAAAGTCCATTTTTATAGTTCTTTTATTTGGGTTCTTGTTGTCTTTCGCGGTCCATGCGGAGCAGCAAGATTCCGGGGACCAGGTTGCGGACCAGCAGGCGACGGCCGAGGAAGCCGCCGATGGCGGTGGCGAACCGGCAATGCCCCCCGGCATTCTGCCGATTCCCAACTATAGCGGCCCGGTGGGAGTGCGCGATTACCTGGCCGGTGATTTCAAAGGGCAGCGTACTGAGCGGGCCCATGACAACGGTTTCCAGTGGGACATCGACACGGTGACCTGGACCGACACGGCCGTTGATGGTGGCACCACCAACGATATCGAGATGGGCGGAAACCTGACCTATGACCTGAACTGGGACCTGATGCGCGCGGACATTCTGCCGGGGGCATTGCTCACGTTGCGTGCCGAGTCCCGCTGGGGCAACAGCGGCATATTGAACACGGGTCAGGGGGTGCCGATGAACACGGCCGCCCTCACCCCTACCAACTACACCGATTTTGACGAAGGTTACGGGCTGGCCGTGACCCAGCTGTCCTACCTGCAGATGTTGTCGACGAAGTTTGGCCTGCTCGCCGGCAAGTTGGACCTGTTCGGCAACGGCGACATGAACGAGTTCGCAACCGGGCGCGGGCGTACCCAGTTCATGAACTGGAGTCTCAATTACGGGACGTCGCAATTGATCGTTCCCGCCTCCACGCTCGGAGTAGGCATGGTCATCCTGCCAAACGAGCGGTGGAACATCGTGACCATGCTGACCAGCGCCACGGAATGCGTTTCCAGCAACTGCTTCAAGGACCTGGATGACAAGGGAGGAGCTTCCATCACTTCAGTGGGCTACCAGTATCAGATGGGTGGCCTGCCGGGTGGCGTGACGGGAAATTTCATCTATCTTTTCGACAAGGATTTCACGAAATTTGGCGGGGGTCTTCCCGTACCGCCTCCCGGTCCGGGCGTGGGGTCGACTAAAGACCACTCCTGGATAGCGGGTGGCACTTTCTGGCAGTACATCTCTACGAAGGAATCTCACGACGGTCCACTCGATCTGATGAACCGGAAACAGGACCTTGCGGGTTGGGGCATTTTCGGGCGCCTGACCTTTGCCGACGATAAAACCAATCCGTGGAAAACAAGCGTGGCTCTCGGATTAGGAGCCCGCGGGGTGATTGACGGCCGGCCCGACGACATGTTTGGCGTGGGTTACTTTTACAACGGCCTGACAGAAAAGGGATTAATAGAAAAGCTTGATGACGGTCAGGGCGTCGAAGGATACTACAATGCGGCCATTCTGCCGTCGCTCAGGTTGTCGCTGAATCTTCAATGGCTAAAATCAGTCAGACCCAGGATTGACAACACCTTCGCGGTTTCCACTCGATTACAATTGGTGTTCTGAGGCGTAAACTCAAAGGAGAATCGAATGCGTATTTTATCGGCATGTCTTTGCCTGATGATTGTAAGTGGACCCGCGATGGCAGCTGCGGGCAGTGCGAATGGAGTCTGGAGCACTGAAAAGGATGAAGAGGGGGCTTACCTTGAAGTGACGATAGCACCTTGCGAATCGGATGCCTCACTTACCTGCGGTGTCATCAGCAAGGCGGTAACTGCGTCCGGCGAAGACCCGGGCTACTCGAATCTGGGCAAACTCATCATCGAGAACATGAAGGATCACGGTGATGGCACCTATTCAAAGGGCACCATCTGGGATCCGGTGCATGAAAAGGTGTATAAATCCAAGATGGAAGTACACGGAGATGAACTGGACGTTGACGGCTGCATTTCTTTGTTCTGCGAAGGGCAGCACTGGCAAAGCGTGGCGCACTAATGGTTTACTCCGGCCAGGAGCGATGGCAGCCCGTCCTCAAGGTGCGGCAAACTCAACGGGTCGGACCCGGTCGAGCTTGACGGTTTGTTTTGCCTGCCACAGGTCATAATGATCCTGCATCGCCAGCCAACTCTCAGCAGACCGACCCAGGGCCTTGGATAAACGCAGGGCCATGTCCGGGCTGATACCGCTTTTCCCGGTGATGACCCGGTTGAGTGTCGATGGAGATACCGCGAGGCTTTCAGCGAGTGAGCGGGCGCTCATGGCGAAAGGCTCGAGATAAATCGTACGTATGAACTCACCCGGATGAGGGGGGTTATGCATAGTCATCGATGGTAATCCTCGTAATCCAATATATAAGTGTTTCCATCCCGAAATTCGAAGGTGACACGCAACAAATAAAATTAAGGGCGATCAAAAAAAGAATTCGCCATCATGCTTGAGTGGACGCCCTGCCATAACGCGTTGCGTTATATAACGCGTGACGTTATACTCAGTCCATGATCAAGAGCTTTCGTTCCAGAGAAACAGAAAAAATCTGGAATGGAATTCGTTCGAAGCGCTGCGGGGTAAGCGAAGCGGACAGCATAGTATTCGAATCAACGATCAATGGCGAATCTGCTTCGTTTGGATGGATGGCGATGCCGAGAACGTTGAAATCGTGGACTACCATTGATGGAGGTGGCCAAAGTGAACAAATTGGAAAACATTCACCCCGGTGAGGTGCTTCTGGAAGAGTTCCTGGTACCGATGGGATTGAGCCAGAACCGCATTGCCCGGGGAATCGGGGTGCCGCCCCGCCGTATCAATGAAATTGTTCATGGAAAACGCTCTGTCACTGCCGATACCGCATTGCGTCTGGCCCGCTATTTCGGAACTACCGAGGCATTCTGGATGGGGCTCCAGGCCGACTTCGACATAGAAGAAGCACGTATCCGGCTAGGTAAAAAGCTCGAAACGGAAGTTAGCATTCACGCAGCATGAATCGGCCTGATTTTCCTGCCCTTGATTTTCTGCAGCAGCCACTCCGCCACGAACGAGATCGCCATGAAGAAGAAAAACACCGACAGTGTTTGCGGCGATGTCCTGAAGGTGTGCACCGTCCAGATCAGGATGGTGAGCACACACACCACCACGCTCAACAGGATCAATATCCGGTGATAGCCCGCGTCGGTAATCAGCCGCAGTGCCCCGATGTTGACCAGGGAGTAGACCATCAGCGTGGTCGCACCGCCGAGCAGGGCGACCGTGGACAGCGACAGGAAGTTGATCATGATCAGCGCCAGCACCGCGGAAATGGTCAGGCCGCGGGTGCTGGCACGCACTTCCTTCATGAAGCGGGAAGGCAACTGGCCTTTCTCGGCCAGGGTGAAGGTGATGTTGGTGACGCCGAACAGGCCGCCGTTCAGGCAGGTGACAGTCGCCGCCAGGGCGCTGATCAGCAGCACGTAGTAGCCGATCTCACCAAATGCTGAACGGGCCGCCTGGACCAGCAGCATTGGCCCGCTACTGGCTAGCTCTTCAGCGCTGACCGATCCGACCACTGCCAGGGCCACCGCTAAATAGAGCACCATGACAATGACGATCGTGGCGTACATTGCACGCGGCAGGTCGCGCTCCGGTTTGGCCATTTGCCCGGCCGCGTTGCTGATCACGGCAAAACCGGTAAACGCAAAAAAGGTCAGCGCCAGGCTGCCCAGCAGGGGCGTGATGGTTGGCCAGGAATCCGCGTGAACCAGGTCTCCCCCGGCCTGGCCGGACAGCAGCACTGCGAAGCCGGCCAGGATCACCAGGTTGGTCATGACGAACACTTTCTGCACCTTGCGGATCAGCGTGGAGCCGGCCAGCGTCAGGAACACCAGGACCAGGATCAACCCGCTGGCAAATGCGTGGTCCCAGAATTCCAGGTTTTCCTCGATACCGATCAGTTTCGACGCGAACTTGCCGAACGCCATCGCTATCATGGACATGCCGATCAGCTGGGCGATGTAGTAAAGGATCGAACAGCCGCCGGAGAATATGCCCACGCCGTAAGCCCTGACCAGGTATTCGACAATGCCGCCTCGGGTCGGGTAGCGAATGCCCAGTTCGACGAACGAATGACCTGTCAGCAGCGCGATGATGCCGGCCATCCCGAAAGACAGCCAGACCGCGGAACCCGCCACTGCGGCCGCTTCACCCATCAATGCAAAGATGCCTGCACCGACCATGGAACCGATACCCAGTGCAATGGCCGTTCTTACGGTTATGATATTTTTTTCTGGCATGATTCAGCCTTGAAGGCTGTGAAATTTATATATTACTGGAACTCCCTGCATTATTAAAACACCAGCCGCATCCGCAAGCCTGGAATCGACACCCAATCCTTCTCCAACGTGAACGACGGGCGAAAAGTAAGCTGCCAGTTGGGTGTGATCGTCAGGTTCTGGGTGACGTGGACCCGGTAGAAAATTTCACCGGTAACCTGGTTGCGCAGGGTTTTGTCCGGCGGTGAGCCCCAGCTCACCGCCATGCCCAGGGTGTCTCTTCCGAACAGTCTGAAGGTGCCTCCGGCGCCGATGAACCGCCGCATCTGGGCGGCGTCACCTTTGGAATAGCCGGCGCGCACAAAGGCCAACCCGCCCCGGTCATTCTTTGCGCTGTAGGTGAATGCCCACCCCCAGCTTTTCTCGACGGCCGCTTCCTCGCGTTCGTCCTGGTGCCAGTAATGCAGGTGCACGTTGTGGCGGGCCGATACGTTGCGCTTGCTGCCCCGATAACCGAATTCCGCCCACTTGAACCATTCCCGGTTGTTCCAGAAACTGGAAAAATCCAGCTTGCCGTCCTTGCCATTGGCGTCGTGAACGCCGCCCATCAGGTACAGGTTATCGGTGAAGAACGTTTGTCCGACAATGCCGAAGCCGCGCTTGGGGATGGCCTCGGTGGGGTTATTGTAGAACGCATCGTTCATGAACGATGTCCAGGCATTAAGGCCGGGGTACTGGTCGGCCCAGTCGCCGGGGTCCATGTGGCCGACCAGGAAAGCGTGTTCCGCGCCATTGAAACGCTGCGCCCAGTAGAGATCGGTAATGCCCCAGTAGTCTAGCTCCTTGAAGTTGGCGGTGCTGAGCGCCGACCCGGTGTCGAAACCCATGTCACGGGGCGTCGGGTTGCCGAATATCGGGTTGCGGGTTTCCATTTTCCAGACCAGTTTTCCATGGGCCTTGTCCCGGTCACCAACGTTCAGCCAGGTGCCGAGGATCCGGAATACGCTGCTGGACGCGGTGTCCTCCCCGCTTTCGGTGAACGAGGCATGTTGCATCAGGACGGTGTAGTCAACGGCCCATTTGAGCCCGCTGGATTGCTGGACCCGGTCCTTGAACTCGTAGAAGCGATTCAATCTGACCTCTATCGGGTCGAGGGGGAAAATGGCCGGTTTGAGCATGTTGTCAGTGGCCAGGTCCGATTCGACGGATTTTGAGCTGGCGTCCGTGACTTTCTCCTGTTCCTCTTCTTCATAGGCAAGCGTCTGCCCGGACTCGCAGTCATCGGTATCGGGCGGGCATGGGACATCCTCGATGACAGCTTCCGCATTGGCGGGTTCGCTGTCCCGGGCAGGATCTGTCTGGGCGTGCAGAATGGCGGGGTTCAGCGCCGAAATGCAGATGGTGAGCAAAACAGTTTGCAGGATAGACATGGATGTCATGGCAGTTCATCCCAGAAAGCCTTGATGATTGGACTACCCAGCTTCTTTTTCAGTGTGAACAATCCGACTTCATAGGCTTCCAATCGAGGCTTTGCTTCCAGTAGCCGTACCTTACCGGCCAATGGGCTGTTTTCCAAGACGATTTGCGGTACCACGCCGACCCCCAATCCCAGGCTGACCATGCTGACGATCGCTTCGTTGCCGGCAACCTGGACATAAACCCTTGGCGAGATGCCCTTCGCGCGAAACCACTCGTCTACCCGCCGGCGGGCCAGGCCCCTTTCCGGCAGGATCATCGGCGTTTCTTCCCAGCTTGAGTCCGCGCCACGATGCTGCCCGTCATGCCGTCGGTTTTCGCCACTGGCAGCGATGAAAACCAGCGGCGAAACGGCAATCGGCTTGAACGCAAGCCCGGCCGCCAACCTGCCGGGCCGCGCGCCGATGGCGATGTCCTCGGCACCCGACTGCACCCGGGTGATGGCGTCCTCCGGGTCGCCGGTATGCAGCTTGATGCCGACCCCGGGGTAGTCCTGCCGGAAGCGGGTCAGGATATCGAACAGGAAACTGTAGCTGGCGGTCACTGAGCAATACACGCTGACTTCGCCCTGCAGTTGGGCCGCTTCTTCCATCAGCCGGTTGCGGAGCGTGTCCCATTCGCCCAGCGATTCCCGGGCGTACTCCAGAAACAGCCGGCCGGCGTGGGTCAGCGAGACGCTGCGGTTATTCCGCTCGAACAGGGTGGCGCCCACTTCATCTTCGATTCTTGCAATGCCACGGCTGAGCGCCGAGGGGCTGATGTTGCTGGCCTCGCTGGCGCGCCCGAAGTGCAGGGTCTCGGCCAGGTTGATGAATTGCCTCAGCGCACGGTTGTCCATGGTTTAGTTATGCGTAAAACGCAATATAAGAATGCATATATATCATTTTACGCAATAAATAAAGGCCCGTATAGTTCATGCAATCCAACATATATATAAAGGTGAACACCATGCAGGTTTATTACGACAGGGATTGCGATCTCTCGATCATCCAGGGCAAGAAAGTAGCGATCATCGGTTATGGCTCGCAGGGGCACGCGCACGCCTGCAACCTGCAGGACAGCGGCGTGGACGTGACCGTGGGCCTGCGCCCGGGCTCGTCTTCACGGGCCAAGGCGGAAGCCCATGGCCTGAAGGTCGCAGACGTATCCGACGCGGTTAAAGACGCTGACGTCGTGATGATCCTGACGCCCGACGAGTTTCACCGGCAGATGTACATCGAATCGGTCGAGCCATTCCTGGCTCAGGATGCCACGCTGGCCTTTGCGCACGGCTTTTCGGTTTTATACGGCGAGGTGGTGCCGCGTCCGGACCTGGACGTGATCATGATCGCGCCCAAGGCGCCCGGCCACACGGTGCGCTCGGAGTTCGCCGCCGGCCGCGGCATTCCCGACCTGGTCGCGGTGGCGCAGGACGCTTCCGGTTCGGCCAAGGCGACGGCGCTTTCCTATGCCTCCGCCATCGGGGGCGGCCGCACCGGCATTATCGAGACCACCTTCAAGGACGAGTGCGAAACCGACCTGTTCGGTGAACAGGCCGTGCTGTGCGGTGGCTGTGTCGAGCTGGTCAAGGCCGGTTTTGAAGTGCTGACCGAGGCAGGCTACCCGGCCGAGATGGCATATTTCGAGTGCCTGCACGAGTTGAAACTGATCGTCGACCTGATGTTCGAGGGTGGCGTGGCCAACATGAACTACTCGATCTCGAACAACGCCGAGTATGGTGAGTACGTCACCGGCCCCAAGATCATCAATGAAGAATCCCGTGCCGCTATGCGCGAGGCGCTGGCCAATATCCAGAACGGTGCATACGCGAAACGGTTCCTGAACGAGGGCGCCACGGGTTACCCGGAAATGACCGCGGCGCGCGAAGCCAACGCGGCGCATGGTATCGAGCAGGTGGGCGCCAAGCTGCGCGCGATGATGCCCTGGATCCAGGCCAACAAGATCGTGGACCAGGCGAAGAACTGACCAAGCCGCTGGAGAAAGCGATATCGACGACACTGACATTGTAAGGCATTGCGTCAGGGTGGATGGATGCAAGCTTGATGGTCCTGGGTCGTAAATCAGTGCTAATGGCCCAAAAAGGCCAGAAGTGAGAACTTCAAGTGGTTAATCTTAGGCTGCGGCATCTTGGGATTCCTGCAAATTCCGTAGTGTTTGCTCACGTGTTTACCTACACGTGCCGGATCAGTTTGAGTAATGGAGTATCAGTGTTTGGGGTATTATCAATGTTGGGGTATTATCAGCGGTAACTCCATAGAAAAAGGATTTAATCCAGAAGCCAGAAGCCAGAAGCCAGAAGCCAGCAGCCAGCAGCTAGAGGTGTAAGAATGTCTCTGAAAAATATTTGTCTATTTTTACTATTGCTTGGACTGTCACTGTTTGGGACCGGCGCCTGGGCGGCGGATGCAGAG
>Ga0224504_10000145_pt1 | contig 30318 bp, 24 predicted proteins | sample SF_Oct11_sed_USG_3_FD_170160 | JGI IMG/M metagenome (GOLD analysis project Ga0224504, IMG submission 170160) | Sediment microbial communities from San Francisco Bay, California, United States - SF_Oct11_sed_USGS_24 | ecosystem: Environmental > Aquatic > Marine > Sediment | place: USA...
AGGGAGTTAGACCAGATGTTAAAAGAATTCAAAGACTTCGCGATGCGGGGCAACGTCGTCGACATGGCCGTCGGTATCATTATCGGTGCAGCCTTCGGCAAGATTGTTTCGTCACTGGTATCCGATGTCATCATGCCGCCTATTGGCATGATCATGGGCAGCGTGAGCTTCAGCGATCTCGCTATTGCGCTCGGCGAAGGCGAAGGCGCTGCGACGCTTAACTACGGCGTGTTCATCGACACCGTTATCAATTTCGTGATTGTGGCACTCGCAGTCTTCATGTTGATCAAGGGCATCAACTCGATGAAGAAGAAAGAAGAAGCGAAGCCTGCAGAACCTCCCAAGCCATCGGCTGAAGAGACCCTGCTGACGGAAATTCGCGACCTCCTCGCCAAGTAACGATCAACGCCCTTCGGGGCTGATAGCTGCGACTATGGAAGACCATAACGTCTTTGCCGGCGCCTTTGTCGACCGTAGTGGCGAGCGCCGCAAGGACTCTGACTGGCTGGCCGAAGCGATGTCGGCAAGTACGACTCGCTTCGTGCCAGTGTGGGGCGATCGCTGCCTGGTGGGCGGTGATCCGCCCGGCACTGTCCTGCTTGAGCGAGCGCAGATCGACCCGTTCATCGACGCACAGAACGTTATATTCCTCGGACTGTTCCGCAACCAGCCGGCCTTTGCCGTGTCGATCAGCAGCGACCTGGATCCACCGTTCGCGGAACTCGGTGAGTTCAAGGACCTGCGTTTTCTCGGGACGGTGCTCCCCGCCGACGAGGCCAACCTCGCCGCCCATGCTCGCGCCATCGCGCTCTGGCATGACGCCACGCTGTACTGTGCGAAATGCGGTTCGGCGTCGCAACCCGAGGCCGGAGGCAATATACGGCGTTGCTGTAATCCCGACTGCGACCAGCAGATATTTCCACGCACAGACCCTGCGATCATCGTCCTCGTCGCTGACGGTGATCGGTGCCTGCTGGGGCGTCAGGAAGGCTGGCCCCAAGGACGCTACTCTACAATCGCAGGATTTGTGGAGCCTGGCGAAAGCCTCGAAGATGCCGTTCGCCGCGAGGTCTTTGAAGAGACCAATATCCGCGTGGGCGCGGTAAGCTACCACAGCTCACAACCCTGGCCATTCCCATCGGCCCTCATGCTCGGCTTCGTGGCCGAAGCGACTACGGATGATATCAACCTCAACGATGGCGAACTCGAGGACGCGCAGTGGTTCACGCGCGATCAACTGAAGTCGGGTGACGTTGGACTGCCTTTCAGAATCTCGATCGCAAGACGACTTGTCGATCACTACATCCACGGCGACTGACAATGTGTCTTATCGCGCTCAGTGTCGGCCAACACCCCGACTACCCCCTTATCCTCGCCGCCAACCGTGATGAGTTTCATGCGCGACCCACAAAGGAAGCACACTGGTGGCCGGACAAACCAGACGTTGTCGGGGGCCGTGACCTGCAGGCGGGCGGCACCTGGCTGGCAGTACATCGAAATGGCCGTTTCGCTACCGTCACTAACTATCGTGACGCGATGGCGTCGAAGCCGGGCCATCGATCGCGAGGCCATCTCGTAACCGGATTCCTCGATGGCACATTATCGCCTGAGGACTACCTGGCGACGATTGAGGAAGACCGGTATGCCGGCTTCAACCTGATTGTCGGGACGCGTGATGAAGTCGCCTACCTGTCGAACCGCGAGGACGGCACACGCAAACTGCAGACGGGCACCTACGGTCTTAGCAATGCACTACTCGATGGACCCTGGCACAAGGTGGAAAGCAGCAAAGAAAAGCTGCAGGAATTGCTCGAGAGGAACACCGCCAACGAATCATCCCTGATGCGCCTGATGAATGACCGCACGAAGGGCCCTGTGTCAGAGGTCAAGACGGATCAGCTCAAGTTCGACAAAGCACATGCGATTACTGCGCCATTCATTGTCATGCCCGACTACGGCACTCGTTGCACGACCGTCGTAATGGTGGACACAGGTGGCAACTGGCGCTTCACCGAGAGACGCTTCGATCCCGCCGGTCACACGACCGGCGAGTCGAAGTTCTCTTTCTCAGCAAGCGTTACTCGTAACGCAACGCCATGATCGGGTTCGATCGAGCAATGCGGATCGCGTGCCCGGCTACCGTGCTCCAGGCCAGCGTCACGGCCAGTGCCCCGGCGACAATGAGTACCAGTATCGGTGACTCGATGCGTTCGGCGAAGAAGTTCAGGTATTGGGTCGACGCGAAATAGGCAGCAGGCAGCGCGATAGCGAGAGCCCACAGGACCGGCATCGAGAACTGCCACACCAGGAGACGCGCTATCTGGGCGGTACTCGCACCCAACACCTTGCGCATACCAATCTCCTTGGTGCGCTGTGCGGCCATGAATGCGGCGAGGCCGAACAGGCCAACCGAGGCCAGGGCAAGCGCGATGAATGCAAATCCTGCCAGCGCCATATTCATGAACTTCAGAATGTTATAGACGTCGTCAAAAACTTCATCGAGGAATCGTCCCTGAATTGGATACTCTGGAACCACGCGTTTCCACGCAGCCTCAATCTCCTCGACGGTGTCCATGATATTGCCGCCCTCGATACGGATCGAGCCAACACGCAATGTTGAGGGGTCATAGGAGAACATCCAGGGTTTCACTTCGTTAAACAGGCCGACAATGTTCTGAGTCGGGACCACACCCACAACAATGTACTCGGTGCTGTTACCGTCCTCATCAAGCCGATAGAAGCGCTGATTGATTGCGTCGTTCGGCGTGCCGAACTGCAGGTTGGTCATAGCCAGTTCGTTGATCACAACATTGATTGCCGTTGAGTCTTCCTTCTCAATGTCCTGCGCAATATTCCTGTCCAGCCCGCGGCCGGCGAGGAGCGGGATGTCATAGGTTTTCAGGAAGTCTGGTGACATATCCATCGTATGCAGGTTGACCTGTCCCGCCTCGTCTCCAGGCTGCAACGATACACTGCGCTGCGAGTTGTTCTGTTCGTAAGGAACCTGCGATGAGTATGAGACCGTGGAAACATTCGGTATTGCCTCCAGCTCATACTTGAGCGTATCGAGCCGATCCTGAATGCCTTCGACAAACAGCCGATCCATCGTATAGATCTCGGAACGAGGGAAAACGTAGCTCGACTCTTTGACTTTCTCGTTCTGCATAAAGACGATCGACACGATCGCCAGCATGAAGGCCGAGATTGCAAATTGTGCGCCAATCATGACCGCACGCATGCGGGCGCCTTTCTTGCCTTTCCTTGCCAGGTCCCGAAGCGCATCGATAGGACTCGCACGCGTGATCAGCCACGCCGGGTACATTCCCGCAATCAGGCCCACCAGCAGGGTTGTAAGGACCAGCCAGGGCAGTGTTCTCAGATAGTCGAGCGTGAGACTCTTGTTGGCCACGTTGTTGAACAGCGGAATAACGAGCTCCAGCGCTGCAATCGCGACAATCATCGCTAGTGATGCGATAACAAGACTCTCAATGAGGAACTGGGCGAGAAGCTGTATCTGGCTGGCGCCCATCGTCTTGCGCATGCCGACTTCGCGGCTACGGCCCAGCGACTGGGCGGTCGCCAGATTTGTGTAGTTGACGCAGGCCACTATCAGGACCAGGAAGCTGAGCAGGGACACCACGGCGATAACCGGCATGCCAATCATGTCCCAGACCGCCAGGTTAGCGCGTTGCAGCGATGAGACTGTCAGTCCCGCCAGGACCTTTTTCTGCTCATCCGGAACTGCCCGTTCAAAAATCCCGTCGATCTGTGTAGTAAGCCATTCCTCACCGAGCGTCTCCGGCAGCAACACGTAGGTCATGTTACCAATCGAGAGGTTGTTCCAGTTGCCCGCCAGGTCCCAGTCGCGCATGCGGTTGAGTCCGTTGATCGGGGCAATGAAGTTGAGCCCGGTGGCTGCCATCACCGATGACGAGAAGTGCGAGTTAAGGGGCACATCTTCAATCACACCGGTGACATGAAAATCGAATTCGTTGTCGAATGTAATGGTCTCGTTCACTACATCCGTGCTGCCGAAGTACTTGATCGCAGACGACTCCGTCAGGACAAGGCCCGACGGATCCTGTAATGCCTTTGCGTCGCCGTGGATATAGGTGAAATCGAAGATCTCCAGGAGCGCCGCATCAGAGAAGTTAACCACCTCATAGAAGCTCTTGTCACCGACCGACAACAGGTACTCCGTTGGTACGGTTCGCGCTACTTTTCGAACGTCCTGGAGTTCTGCCTCGATGATTGGCCCGACAGTCGTGAACGTTGCATTGAACCGGTCGACGCCGACGTCCAGATCGGGCGCCGCAATAGAACCGATTGTGTACGTGTTCGCTGAGTTCTCATAGAACATGTCGTGAGTACTTTCGTATTTGACGAGCAGGCCGCCAAATACGTAGACCGTGAGACCCAGCGCGAGACCCAAGATATTAACCAGCGCAAACACCTTGTTCTTGCGAAGGTTTCGCAGGGCAATTTTTACGTTATTCCAAAACATGGTTTTCCCCGTTGGAAAGCGCGTCGCGCGCTCTAGGCGGCGCGCGTGTTTTCGGTGACGATATGGCCGTCAAACAGGTTGACGGTCCGATGCGCATAGTCAGCGTGTGACGGTGAGTGCGTCACCATCACGATCGTTGTGCCTTCCTTGTTCAACGAGCGCAGCAGGTCCATAACTTCCTGGCCATGTACCGAATCGAGGTTGCCCGTCGGCTCATCCGCGAGAATAAGAGGCTGGTCGCCAACGACTGCACGAGCTACAGCGACACGCTGTTGCTGGCCGCCTGACAGCTGGCCCGGCATGTGGCCCGCGCGATGCGCTATGCCCATACGATCCATGACATCCGCCACGCGGCGCTTGCGTTCGGACGCCGGCATGTTGTGATACAGCAATGCGAGTTCGATATTCTCGGCAACGGTAAGCTCGTCGATCAGATTAAAGCTCTGGAAGATGAAGCCGATGTTCTGCTTGCGAATGTGACTGCGACCAGACTCGTTGTAGGGCGCAACGTTTTCGTCAAAGAAGAAATAGTCTCCATCCGACGGGTTATCGAGCATACCGATGATATTCAGAAGCGTGGACTTGCCGCAGCCGGACGGGCCCATGATGGCAACGAAGTCGCCTTGCTCGATTTCGAGATTGACACCGTTGAGCGCCACCGTTTCGACTTCGTCGGTGCGGTATACCTTGTACATGTTATGCAGTTTCAGCATGGCTGGATCCCCTGATCAGAATTCGTTAGTCGTCGTTCAGGCTCAATCGGTCCATGCCGACGAAGCTCGTATACGGTGAGGTGATTACTGACTCCCCGGGCTCCAGCCCGTCGAGCACTTCGATAAAGTTCTGGTTACGGCGGCCGAGGCGAACGCTGCGCTTGATCGCCTCGCTGCCATCCGGCGATACAACGAAGACCCAGTTGCCGCCGGTGTCCTGGTAAAAGGAACCGTTCGGAATCAGCGTGGCATCCGTGTTGTCTCCCAGCGTGAGGCGTACCTGCAAGGTCTGTCCGCGCCGCAATCCGACAGGATCTTCGTCAAAGAGCATATCGACTTCGAACTGCCCCTCTTTGACCTGCGGGTAGATCTTTGAGACATGGAGATTGACGTCACGGCCGTTGTGTTCGGCATTGCCTGCGAGCTGCAGGTCGACCCGGCCAAGGTAGTATTCGTCAATCTTGACGTTCAGTTTGTAGCCATCAGGATCGTCAATCTGTCCGAGCCGCCCGCCGCGCGTAATCGACTGGCCAATCTCAATATTAAATCCGGACAATTTGCCGGCTACCGGTGCGCGCACGCGGAGGTCCTCGAGATTCTTGCTCGCGAAACCGAGCCCGGCCTGCAGCTGGTTACCCGCATCGCGCAGCTGTCGTAACTGCTGCTCCTGCATGCGGGCATCAGTTGCCTGGCTCTCGAGCGTTACATCGCGACGATTGTTGTAGTAGACCAGCTCATCCTCGAGCTGATCGACGGTCGACTGAGACACCAGGTTCTTGGTAATCAGCTCACGTTGTCGATTTATTTCGCGAGTAAGTCGCGTGATCTGATAATCGATCTCAACAAGGTTGCGTTTGTGAGAGAGCCGATTTTGCTCGAGCTGCAGCTCAATGGTGCGCATGTTGTTGAGCTGCTCGGTGACAGCCGCTTCGCGCCCAAGAACCTCCAGCTGCAGATTCGTATTGGACAGCACGGCGATCGGATCACCGGCTTCCACAATGGCGCCGTCTTCCACGAGAATCTCTTCGACACGACCACCCTCGATGGCATCGAGGAAGACGGTGCTGCGTGGCACCAGCCGACCGCGGAGGGGAATAAAGTCTTCGTAGGTGCCCGTTGTTACGGGTGAGGCGGTAATCCGCTGCGAGTTTACGCTCAGGCTGCGACCTCCGGCCAGCATGTCGATAAACCACCAGGCAAACAGCAAGACGGCGATACCGCCTGCCGCGTACAGGCCGTAGCGACCGAACGACATCTTCTTCTCGACGCGCCGATCCATAGCCTGGCCGGAGATACCCATGCCGGCCGGCTGGCTGGCTTCCCGAATTTTCCTGATCTTATCCACGATATCGTTGTCTTCCTCGCTCGCTCATTGCGATTACTTAAGTAGATAGCAAGGAGCATGCCAAAACATAAGTCATTGTTTTAATTAGAAACGAGCGCGAGCCGACATCGAAAACTGTACGCATGCGGACAGTGAGTGTACGATTTCGAACACATCGGCGGGGGCAACATGAGCAACACCGGGCACATTCTTATCGTCGACGACGACGACGACATCCTGACGGCGGGCCGCCTGCTCCTCCGGCGCCAGTTCGGCAGTGTGACGACCTGCGCGAATCCGGAGCAGGTCCCCGAAATTCTCGATAAAGGCGACATCGACGTCATCCTGCTGGATATGAACTTCGGCCCGGGCGAATCCTCGGGTGAACAGGGTTTGTACTGGCTCAAGCGGATTCTTGAAATCGATCCCGAGGCGGTCGTCGTGATGATCACGGCACACGGGAGCGTCAACACCGCAGTCGACGCCATGAAGTACGGGGCGACGGACTTCATAGCCAAGCCCTGGCAAAACGAAAAAGTCGTTGCAACGATCTCGGCGGCGCTCAAATTGCGACAAAGTCGATTTGAGACCGTGGCGCTCCGGCAAACCAATGAGGAGTTGATCCGCGACGCGGTAACGCTCAATAACGAGATCATCGGCGAGTCATCGCAATTAAAAAGCGTCCTCGACATCGTCCGCCGGGCCGGTCCGACCGATGCGAATGTCCTGATCCTCGGCGAGAATGGCACGGGCAAGGAGCTCATCGCCCACGAACTGCATCGCCACTCCGCGCGAGCTCACCAGGTGTTCCTGTCCATCGATATGGGTGCAATCAGCGAGTCATTGTTTGAATCGGAGCTGTTCGGGCACCGCAAGGGATCATTTACTGACGCCAACGAAGATCGCATCGGCCGCATACTGGCAGCGAATGGGGGCACCCTGTTTCTTGATGAAATCGGCAACCTGCCACTGCACCTGCAAGCGAAGCTGTTGAGCGTACTCGAACAACGTGAAGTTACAGCAGTCGGCTCCAACCACGCGCAGCCGTTTGACGTGCGTATCGTCGCGGCAACCAATTTGCCAGCAAACCAGTTGCGCAATCCGGAACGCTTCCGCACCGATCTGCTGTTCCGACTCAACACCGTCGAGATCTCTATGCCACCGCTGCGCGAGCGAGTCGATGACATTATGCCGATAGCAGAACACTACCTCGCGCGCTTCTCGCGCAAGTACGGAGGCAAAACCAGGAAGTTTTCCCCGGCGGCTGAAGCCGCGCTGATTGATTACAGCTGGCCTGGAAACGTGCGCGCTCTTCGCCATGCCGTCGAGCGCGCAACAATTCTTGCCGAGGGCGAACAGATTGGCCCACACGACCTGCAGCTCGACTACACCGGGGAAATGGTACAAGCCGACACCCAGGTCATGCCGACCATCTTCAACCTGGATCACCTTGAGAGAGAAACGATTTCCAAGGCGCTGCGAAAACACGGTTTCAATATTTCACGAGCTGCCGCCGAACTCGGCCTGACGCGAGCGTCTCTGTATCGGCGCATGGAAAAACATGATCTTTAGGCGCTTCGTTGTCGCGCTGATCGCACGTCTGGTACTGGCCGGTGCGGTGATGGCCCTGGTGGTCTGGCTGTTCCTGATCCCGCAGTACCATATTTCGATGGCCATCGCGGCGGCGGCACTGACACTCATCATCGCCGAGTTGTGGCGCTACGTAAGCCGGACCAACCGCGAGGTGGCCAGGTTCCTCGACGCCGCACGCTACGCCGATTATTCGCAGCGCTTTGATTTCGAAGGACAGGGCTCCGGTTATGCTGCGTTGGGCGAGGCCTTCTCAGACATCCTTGAGCGCATGCGGGAGCGCGGCACCGAGCAGGAATCGGCATTGCGCCGGGCCACGGCGCTGATCGAGCATATTCCGGTACCGCTCATGACGGTGCATGCGGATGAGTCCATCACATTGCAGAACAATTCCGCTCGCCGCCTGTTTGGCGCAGAACACGTGACGCAGTTGAAGGACCTGCGCCGTTTCGGGTTCGGTTTCGCCGAGTCGGTTGCCACAGCCGTCCCCGGCGTGCGCCAGCTCGTGACGTTCTCCGTCGAAGGTATCGAATACAAACTGACACTCGCAACAACCGAACTGGTCATTGCAGGCAAGAGCGAGCGACTCGTGTCACTGCAAGACATCCAGTCGGAACTTGACGCGACGCAAGCTGAAGCCTGGGAGGATCTCGTGCGGGTCCTGACTCACGAGATCATGAACTCGATTACGCCGGTGACGTCACTCGCGAAGACGGCCACGGATGTCGTTGCCGATTTGGCGGACAAGGTTCACGCGGGCGAAGCCGTCGACGCGGATCTCCAGGACCTGCAGGATGCGATTGGCACGGTCGCGCGCCGGTCTGACAGCCTGATGCAGTTCGTCGATAGCTATCGGCAGATCACGCGACTTGCGCCACCTGAGAAGAAGCGCATCCGACTGGCCGACCTGTTCGAGACCGTTGTGCGACTGGCCAAAGCAGAGTGCCCGCGCGACGACGTGGAATTCTCTATCGAGCTTAGCCCGAGTGAGCTGGACGTATACGCCGATCGTGACCTGCTTGAGCCGGTCCTGATCAACCTGCTGCGCAATGCCTGGCAGGCGACCGAGTCGGCCGATAGGGCGAAGGTCTCCGTGAGGGGACGCTTCAATCGCAGGCACAACATCGTTATCGAGATCGCCGACAACGGCAAGGGCGTCCCGGCGAATATCGCGAGCAAAATTTTCGTGCCGTTCTTCACGACCAAGGACAGCGGTTCGGGCGTAGGTCTTGCATTGGCGCGCCAGGTGATGATCGCGCACGGCGGTTTTATCCGGGTAGGTAGCAACGATGCCGGAGGCGCAACGTTCAGCCTTACTTTCTAGCTCAGGCGTAGACCTTCAACAGCCACTCGCGAATATCCCGAATCTCCTCCGGACAGACGGCGTGCGCCATCGGGTATTCGTGCCATTCGACAGTGAATCCCGCTTCTCCGAGCCTCTCTGCCGACAGCTGGCCCCATTGCATCGGCAACATCGGATCGAAACTGCCATGCGCCATGAATACCGGCAGGTCACGGTAGCTGCTGGACGCATCGACTTCACCGGGCAGTGGCAGATAGGCCGATAACGCCATCATTCCGGCCAGCTTTTCCGACGTATGCAGTGCCGTGTTAATCACCACCGCCCCGCCCATCGAGAACCCGGCGATAACGATCTTGCCCGCGTCGATGCCCCGCTCTTTCTCACGAGCGATCAGCGCTTCGAGGATTGCGGTGCTCTCATGCACGCCGGCCGCATCCGCGCGCCCTTCAGAATCAAGGCTGATGATGTCGTACCAGGCGCGCATAGCCATCCCGCCATTAATCGTCACGGGTCGTACCGGCGCATGCGGGAATACGAATCGTAGCGGCATGTCATCCGGCAGGTGCAACTCGGGGACGATCGGCTCGAAATCATGGCCATCGGCGCCCAGCCCATGCAGCCAGATGACGCTGCCGACCGGATCGTTACCGGTCGTCACTTCCACGCATTCAGGTAAGGCCATATTGAGCTCCAATGGTCGGAAAGCGGCGCAGTGTAACCCATTCGGCTGAAAAATAAGTACGTCCGGGGCTTGACTATTTATGCGCATTAGTAATTTAATATGCGCATATTTATTCAATCCGCGTGGTTAGCCTCACATGCCCCCGACAACGGAAGACCAGATCCAGCGCCGCTCGGCCATTCGCGAGCTGCTGCACCAGGGGCCTGCCGCAACGCAGGCCTCCCTGGTTAGCGCCCTGCAGAACCGAGGCTACGTCGCAACACAGTCGAGCGTGAGTCGTGATCTGAGGGAAATCGGCGCAATCAAGACAGTCCATGGCTACGAGTTGCCTCCTGCTGACGACTCGGGCGACGACCACGTTGCACGTGTTGCCGACCTGCTTCGCACGACCACGCCCGCTGGGCCAAACCTGCTCGTTATTCACACGGCCGTCGGCGCAGCGCAACGCGTCGGCCTCGCGCTGGATCGCTGCGACTGGCCAGGCATCGTCGGCACAATCGCCGGAGACGACACCGTATTCGTCGCCACGGATTCCGCGGCGGCCCAGAAAAACCTGATTACCCGGATCGAGCGCTCAGCTCGATCCTGATCCCGGAGATACCAGTGAACAAGGACAAGTCCCCAATCATCCTCGCCTTTTCCGGCGGCCTCGATACTTCGTTTTGCGTGCCGTGGCTCAAGGAGAATTACGGCCGCGACGTGATCACTGCCTGTATCGACACAGGCGGCATCAATGCCGAGGCAGCCGTTGCTCTCGAGGAACGATCCAAGGCCCTCGGAGCTATCGAGCACATGTTGATCGATGCGAAACAGGAGTTCTTCGACACCGTTATCCGGCACCTGATCGCCGGCAACGTGCTGCGCGGCAATGCCTATCCGCTTTGCGTCGGCGCAGAACGTGGCCTGCAGGCCGAAAAGCTGGCGCTGCTGGCGAAAGAGCGCGGCGCAACCACGGTAGCCCACGGCTGCACTGCCGCGGGCAATGACCAGGTCCGTTTCGAGGTCGCGCTGCGCACGCTGAATCCCGGGCTGGAGGTGCTCGCGCCGGTACGCGACAACAGCTGGGTGCGCGACGAGCAGCTGGCTTACCTTGAACAGCACGATATGCCGCCGCCTGCACAGGGCTCAGCCTATTCGATCAATCGCGGACTCTGGGGCATCACCATCGGTGGTCAGGAAACACTGACCTCCGAGAACTCGATTCCCGAGTCAGCCTGGGTGTTGTCTGCCAATGCGTTCTCGGAGCCGAAAGAACCTTCCACACATGTGCTCCGCTTCAGCAAGGGCGTTCCGGCGGCGCTGGACGGTAAGGCGATGCCGCCCGTCAAGTTGATCGAAGCCCTGGAAGAACTCGCGGGCAGCTACGGCATCGGCCGCGGCATTCACCTGGGTGACACAGTGCTCGGTACCAAGGGTCGTGTCGCGTTCGAAGCGCCGGCAGCCATCACGCTGATCACTGCACACCGCGAACTCGAAAAACTCGTATTGAGCGCGCAACAGATGCGTATCAAGGACAGTGTTGCCGCGATCTACGGCGACCTCGTACATGAAGGCAAACAGCTCGACCTTGCCTGTGACGATGTCGAGGCACTGCTTGCGTCCTCCCAGCGGCGCGTTAGCGGCGAGGTCAAATTCACGCTGCGGCCGGGCCAGCTGTTTATCGATGGCGTCGAGTCCGACTACTCGCTGCTCGCGGCGACGAAGGGCGTGTACGGAGAAGCGGCCGGTGAATGGACGCCGGCTGATGCGCTTGGCTATGCGCGCATACTGTCACTACCGGGATCACTACAAACCCGGGCCGGTAGCAACGCGTCATGAAAAGCGTCGTCGTGGACAAGATCGCATCGGTGGCACAGCATAATAACCTCGCGTCGGAGCTGCGCCTGTCGAAAGACATTCCCTGCGAGGAAGGCGTGCTCGTCGCCGCACGAGTACTGAACAACAAGTCTCGTTACAACCAGCTCGAGCTGACCTCCGGGCGTATGGCCACGGTGAACCAGGGTGACGTGATCGTCGGCGCCCTGGGCCACCGCAAAGCACTACGTGGCTATTCAGGCCACCTGCCGGCATCGCTGAAACCCGGTGACATCATCCAGATTCTGAACATCGGTGGCGTGCTGGGCATGTGCGACTCAGCCAACCCTGACGTCGGCCCGCCATTCGATTGCGAAGTCCTCGGCACGGTACTCAGCTTTCCTTATCTCGGTGAACGCATCGGCGTACCCGCAAGGGCAGGACTTGACGCGCTTGGCGAAGACACCGTACTCGATACCAAGGGTGTACCCGTCGTCGCGCTGGCCGGCACCTGTATGGACTCGGGCAAGACGGCCGCCGCCTGCGCGATCGTCGGGCGACTGCGGCACCTGGGAATGCATGTGGCCGCCTGTAAAGCGACGGGTGTATCGCTACGGCGCGATATTCTGGCTATGGAAGATGCGGGTGCGAGCGAGACGATGATCTTCTCCGACTTCGGTATCGTGACGACCACGGCAGCCAACGGTCCGCAACTGACCCGCGCCCTGCTCTCCGGACTGGCGAAGCACACGCCGGACGTCATTGTGCTGGAGCTTGGCGACGGGCTGCTCGGCGCCTACGGTGTGGGTGCGATTCTGTCCGATCCCGACATCCGCGAAGCGCTGACGTCCGTTGTCCTGTGCGCCAATGACCCGGTGTCTGCATGGGGTGGTACCGAACTGTTACGCAAGGAGTTCAAGATTGAACCTGCCCTGGTAACAGGCCCTGCAACCGATAACGACGTCGGCATCCAGCAGATCAATGAACGCTGCGACCTGCCCGCCGTGAACGCCCTATCCAACGGCGTGGCACTCGGTGATATGGTCGCCGATCTGTTGCAAAAGGAAGGCTCATGAGCTCCCGGATACCGGCCGTCATCATCGGTGCAAGCGGCTATGTCGGCGGCGAATTGTTACGACTGATTGCGGGACATCCCAACTTCGAACTAGCAGCTGCTGTCTCCGACAGTGTGGCGGGCAAAACTATCGGCAACGTGTTCGGCCACCTTGCTAGTGCGTTTTTGAAGGACACGTTCGTTGCACACAGTGACTGGCTGGACCAGGTAGACGCCAACAGCGACCTCGCGCTGTTTTCAGCGGCACCGCACGGTGCTTCCGCAGCGGTCATCGCAGCTGCGATCGATGCCTGCGAACAGAGGAACATCAACGTGCATGTTGTGGACTCCTCGGCTGACTTCCGCTTCGCCAGGCAGGAAGACTGGGAGGCCGTGTACAAAGCGCAGCACGGAGCGCCGCAACTCCTCGACAGGTTCATCTGCGCCCTGCCCGAGCACGCTGACGACATTCAGGTCGCACACGTCGGCCACCCCGGCTGTTTCGCCACGGCTTCGACGCTGGCAACGGTGCCGCTCATCGCATCGGGCCTCACCGAAGCGGACGTGTTCATTAGCGGTGTCACAGGCAGCACGGGATCCGGCAAGTCGCCATCGGCCGGGACGCACCATCCCGTGCGCAACAGCAACTTCTACGCCTACAAGCCACTGGCACACCGGCACGCACCGGAAGTTGCAGCACTCGCCGAAGCCGCGAGTGGCCGGAAGACGAACGTGCATTTCGTGCCACATTCAGGACCATTCGCACGCGGCATTCATGTGACGCTCCAGGCGAAGGCCACGAAACCTGTGACTGAAGAGCAGGTACGAAAGGTCTATGAGGCGGCTTACGCCGACGCACCGTTTGTACAGATTGTCAGTGGCACACCGCGCCTCAAAGACGTCGTCGCCAGCAACCAGTGCCATATCAGTGTGGCAACTGACGGCGATACGGTCGTCGTGATGGCCGCGATCGACAACCTGGTCAAAGGTGCGGCGGGCGGCGCCATGCAGTGGATGAATCGTCTCTGGGACCTGCCGCAAACGTCCGGCCTTGATGCCCCTGCTCCGGGATGGACGTGATGGCAACCATCAACGAGTACATTGATGATCCGCGCGTACGTGAAGCGGCGCTCACGATTCCTGTTTATGGGCAGTTACCGTTCGTGCCGGAGCGCGCCAGCGGTTGCGATATTTTTACGCGTGATGGCCGGCGTATCCTGGACCTCTATGGCGGACATGCGGTTGCTGCACTCGGTTATGGTCATCCGCGACTCGTGCAAGCCATCCACGAACAGAGCAGCAAGCTCCTGTTCCAGAGCAATGCCGTCGCGCTCGATGTCCGCGCCGATGCGGCCGAGCAGCTGACACGTATTTCACCCCCGGGCCTCGAGCGCGTGTTCTTTGTCAACTCGGGCGCAGAGGCAAACGAGAATGCCCTGCGCATGGCCTTGATGGCGACAGGCCGTAAGAAAGTACTCGCCATCACCCACGGATTTCACGGCAGGACGGCCGCGGCCGCCGCTGTGACCTGGAACTCGGACAAGTGGTACGGCTTCCCTGGGAAGCCCTTTGATGTCGAATTCATTCCACGTGACGACATCGCAGCCGCAGAATCCATGATCGACAGCAGCATCGCCGCCGTGATCTTCGAACCCGTGCAGGGTGTCGCCGGCGCGTATGACCTGACCACCGAATTTATCGAGACACTGCGATCCGCTACCAGCAAGCACGGCGTCATGCTCATCGCCGACGAAGTACAGTCCGGCATGGGGCGGTGCGGCCAGTTCTTCGCAGTGAAAGCTCATGAGATCACGCCCGACATCATCACAAGCGCCAAAGCGCTGGGCGGCGGCATACCCTGCGGTGCCGTGATATGCACCGAGTCTGTTGCCGCCAACTTCGGCGTGGGCGACCTCGGATCAACCTTCGGCGGCGGTCCAATCGCTGCCGCTGCCATAACGGCGACGATACAGGGCATCCTGGCCGAGCACCTGCTTGCTAACGTGCGCGCTCGCGAGGCGCAGATCCGCGAAGAGTGCGTCGTCGGCCCTGTGCTCAGAATCCAGGGCATGGGCCTGCTACTCGGCCTGGTCTGCGATCGCCCGGCCACCGAGGTGCGGGACGCGCTACTCGAACACGACATTCTTACCGGCACCAGCGCCGATCCGAATGTACTCAGAATTCTCGCACCACTCGTACTCCAGGAAAGTCATGTGCACCACCTCGCACAGGCGCTCAGCAGACTGGTGCCGGACACCATATAACCAGTCTAAGGGTGTCCGGTACCGATTAAAGGAAGGAAAGGAAACAGGAATGAAAGCATTTAATGATATGGCCGATTTTTCCATTGAGGAGATCAAGGCTCTTGTCGAACTCGCCGGGCGCCTCGATGCGCAGCCGGAGCCGGAGGCACTGAAGGGCAAGGTGTTGTCCCTGCTGTTCCTGAGTCCGTCACTGCGCACGCTAGCATCCTTCCAGGCAGCGATGGTTCGCCTTGGCGGCGGGTCTTTCGTCATCTCCCCCGACATGTCGATTCACGGGCTTGAGGTTCGCGACGGTATCGTCATGGATGGTGTTGCGGCCGAACACATCCGCGAGGCGGTGCCGGTGATCGCCTCCTACGGTGATGCTATTGGCATTCGTGCATTCGCCGATCGCAAAAAAATTGAAGAGGACCTCGCCGAAACCCGCTTCGCGGCGCTAACCGACCTGATTGATACCCCGTACATCAACATGGAATCTGCCATGAACCATCCCTGCCAGAGCCTCGCGGACTGGAAGACGATGGATGATCTAAAGATGCCTGCGAACGGCGGCAAATTTGTCCTGAGCTGGGCCTATCACCCGAAGGCACTGCCGCTTGCCGTGCCGTCCTCGACCCTGCACATGGCGGCGATGCGTGGCATGGACGTGACCGTGCTGCGACCCGAAGGGTTCGAACTACCCGCACCCATCATGCAGAAAGCAATATTCGCAGCGGAGGACTCAGGCGGGTCCGTAACGGAAACCAGCGATCGCAAGGAGGCGATGGAAGGTGCCCACGTTATCTATGCGAAGTCCTGGTCGTCGACACGCCACTACGGCGATCGGCTTGCCGACCAGAAGCTGCGCGAACAGCATCTCGACTGGTGCGTCGATGAGCCCTGGTTTGAAAACGCAAAAGACGACTGCCGCTTTATGCATTGCCTGCCTGTGCGCCGTGGCGTCGTTGTCGCGGACGGAATTCTGGACGGACCACGCAGCGTGGTGATTGCCGAAGCACGCAACCGCATGCTTGCGCAGATGGCGGTTCTTCACCAGATGCTCGGAGGGAAGAAATGACCACGAATCGAGATCGCGCGATTGTTGTATCGGCACTCAAGCATGCTGCACCCTACATCCGCCTTTTCAAAGGCAAGGTGTTCGTCATCAAGGTGGGCGGCGAGGTGTTTGCCGACCAGGCACTGGCGACCGCGCTGATCGAACAGGTGGGCATTCTTCACCAGGTTGGTATTAGAACTGTGTTGATTCACGGTGGCGGCCCACAGTCGACCAAGCTCGCCGCGGAACTCGGGTTCAGTACACAGTTCGTGGAGGGGCGGCGCATTACTGACAGCGACTCACTCGACGTCGCGACGATGATTCTCAACGGCCAGATCAATACTCGCATCCTCGCTCGCTGCCGCGACCTGCAGATCCCGGCGGTCGGCATCAGTGGCGTCGACGCAGGACTGATTCGTGCCCACAAGCGCCCTCCCGTCGAGCGCAAGGGTGAATCTTCAATCGACTACGGATTCGTTGGCGATATCGACTCCGTCGACGCGGACATCCTCAGGAAGCAACTCGACAATGGCCTCATGCCGGTTGTGAGCCCGCTATCGTGCGACGAATCAGGCACCCTGCTTAACATCAATGCCGACACCGTCGCGGCTGCGATCGCTGCCGAGCTCGATGCCGAAAAACTGATTCTCGTCACAGGAGCGACGGGGATCCTGGAAGACATCGACGATCCAAGCTCGCTGATCAGCTACATCGACCGCAAGCGCCTCCAGCAGCTCAAGGACGACGGTATCCTGGCCGACGGTATGCTGCCGAAGGCCGCGGCTATCGATGCGGCGATCAAGAATGGCGTTCAACGGGTACACGTTATCTCGTACAAATTGCCCGACAGCATCCTGCTTGAAGTCTTTACCAACGAAGGCACAGGCACGCTCGTCGTCGATGACATTACCGCACTGACGCCTGAGGAACAGGGCGGCGAATCATGAGCAGGCTCTGGGAAAAAGGCCTGCCGCTCGACGAGCGCGTTCTTCGCTATACGGCCGGTGAAGATCATCTGCTCGATGCGCGACTCGTTTCCTACGATGTCCGCGGTTCGATCGCGCACGCAGAAATGCTGGCCGCCACGAAGCTCATCAGCGATGAGGACTGCACGGCTATCTGCGACGGTCTCAAGGCGCTCGAACAGAGCTTTGAAAATGGCGACTGGCACATCAGCCTCGAAGACGAGGATGTACACACCGCACTCGAATCACGCCTGACAGAGAACATCGGCCCGGCAGGCGGACGTCTTCACCTGGGGCGCTCAAGAAATGACCAGGTGCTGACCGCACTGCGCCTGTATCTGCGCGATACCGCGCTCGACCTGGCGAAGCGAGTGGAAGGACTGCGCGCCTCGATCGCCGATCTCGCCAAACGGCAGGGTGATGTCGAGATACCCGGCTACACGCACATGCAGCATGCGATGCCGTCGTCTGTGGATCTCTGGTGTGGTGGCTTTGACGAAGGCTTTGCCGACGCTGTGGCAGGCCTCAAGGCCGTGCGCAAGCGCATCAACAAGAACCCGCTGGGCAGCGCTGCAGGCTACGGGACGCCGGGACTGCCGCTCGATCGCGAACTGACGACAGCGAAGCTCGAGTTCGACACAACCCAGTCACCCGTTACCGCGGCGCAGCTATCCCGAGGTAAAGCGGAGAGTGCGCTGCTTTTCGAGATTGCACTCATGATGCAGGATCTCTCTCGCATGGCGAGTGACCTGCTGATGTTCTATACGCAGGAGTTTGCGTACATCTCGCTGGCACCCGAGGTTACGACGGGCTCATCGATCATGCCGCAGAAGCGCAACCCCGATGTGCTTGAGTTACTGCGCGCATCGTCGGCAACGACCCAGGCCTGCCTTGATGAGGCCCTCATGATTACCGCCAAGTTGCCGTCCGGCTATCACCGCGACCTGCAACGCCTCAAGTCGCCCGTGTTTCGCTCGATCGACCTTGCGATCGACAGCGTCGACATCATGGCCTATGTGCTCGAGGGTCTGGCGTTCCTGCCAGAGAACATCACCATGGACGAGGGCATCTTTGCGACGGCCGAGGCGTACCGTCTGGTCACCGAGGAAGGCATGCCATTTCGCGACGCCTACCGGAAAGTCGCCGAGCGCTACGCAAAATGATGTCCACAAGCGGCGACCGACCTCTATAATCGGGAGATCCTCGTTGATGGCCGAAAAACTATGAATCGCCTGATCCTCGCGCTCGCCGCACTCTCGTTTATTTTCCTCGCCTCTGGTTGTGGCCAGAGCGGTCCCCTGTACATTCCGGGTAATCCGAGCAAGATTTCGAATCCGCCGCCCGCAGCCGAATCAACGGCCGAAGAGGAAAGCGAAGAGGAAAACGAAGAAGAAAGCGAAAGCGACGCCAACAAGCAATAAGACGGAATGCCCAATGACTGACCTCGTCCTTATCGACGGGTCATCGTATCTTTATCGCGCCTTCCACGCGCTGCCCTCCCTGACCAACGCCCAGGGTGAACCGACGGGCGCGCTGCATGGCGTATTGACGATGATCCTCAAGCTGCTCCGCGAAGAGCAGCCCGCCCATATCGCCGTGGTGTTCGACGCACCCGGCAAGACCTTTCGTGATGAGTTGTTTGCCCAATACAAGGCGACTCGTCCGCCGATGCCTGACGACCTGCGCTCGCAGGTGCAGCCCATACTTGATGCCGTCGAGGCGATGGGCCTGCCGCTGCTGCGTGTATCTGGCGTAGAGGCAGACGACGTCATCGGCACATTGTGCGCACACGGTGAACAAGCGGGCCTCAGCGTGCTTGTCTCGACGGGTGACAAGGACCTGGCACAGCTTGTCACTGACAAAGTGACGCTGATCAACACGATGAACGACTCACGGCTGGACCGCGACGCGGTCAAGGCCAAGTTCGACGTGTACCCCGAGCAGATCATCGACTACCTCGGTCTCGTCGGTGATACCTCGGACAATATTCCGGGCGTACCCAAAGTCGGCGCAAAAACTGCTGCCAAGTGGCTCAACCTGTACGACAGTGCCGACGGCATCGTCGAACACGTTGAGGAGATCAAGGGCAAGGTTGGCGAGAGCCTGCGTGACAACGTCGAGCAGCTGCATCTGTCTCGCGAGCTCGCAACCATCAAGAGAGATGTAGAGCTGGACGTCGGCATTGAGGACCTCAAGGCAACCGACGCCGACACCGAGGCGCTCCGCAAACTCTACAGCCACTATGAGCTGCGCTCGCTGTTGCGGCAGCTCGATGAGGCCGACGACACGCCGGCCGTGGTGCCGCCCGCGGACGAACCAACGGAATACGAGACGGTTCTGACGTGGAGCGCCTTCGACGCATGGTTGAAGAAGCTCAGCAACGCCAGCCTCGCGGCATTCGATACGGAAACCAACAGCCTCGACTATATGAATGCGGAGATCGTTGGCCTCTCGTTGTGCGTCAAAACGGGCGAGGCCTGTTACGTACCGGTCGCACACGACTTTCCGGGCGCACCGGACCAGCTGCCTCGCGACGAGGTACTCCAGAAACTCAAGCCGTGGCTGGAGGACGACGCAAGGAAGAAAGTTGGCCACCACCTCAAGTACGACGCCCACATTCTCGCGCGTTACGATATCGGACTGGCCGGCATGGCGTTTGACTCGATGCTCGAGTCCTATGTCCTCAACAGCGTCGCAACACGACACGATATGGACTCGGTGGCGCGCCAGTACCTCGGCAAAGAGACGATCCACTTCGAGGACGTTGCCGGCAAGGGCGCCAAGCAGTTGACATTCAATCAGGTGGATCTCGAGACGGCCGCTCCCTATGCCGCCGAGGATGCCGACATCACATTGCAGCTCCACGAAACGCTCTGGGATCAGCTAAGCGACGTGCCGCCGTTGAAAAAGATCTACGAGGAAATCGAGCAGCCGCTCGTTCCGGTCTTGCTCGACATGGAAGAAACCGGCGTGCTCGTCGACCGCAAGATGCTGCAAACGCAGAGCGGCGAACTTGCCAGGAAAATGGCCAAGCTTGAAGCGAAGGCCCATGAACTGGCTGGTGGCCCGTTCAACCTGGGATCGCCGAAACAGCTCCAGCAAATCCTGTTCGAGCAGCAGGAACTCCCGGTCATACGCAAGACGCCCAAAGGGCAACCTTCGACAGCCGAGGATGTGCTGGTCGAACTGGCCAATGACTATGAATTGCCGGCCGTTATTATCGACTACCGCAGCGTCAGCAAGCTGAAGAGCACCTACACCGACAAACTGCCGTTGCAGATCAACGAACGCACGGGGCGGATTCACACGTCGTATCACCAGGCCGTGGCGGCAACCGGTCGCCTGTCGTCAACCGACCCGAACCTGCAGAACATTCCGATCCGCACCGAAGAAGGTCGGCGTATTCGCCAGGCGTTCGTGGCACCGAAGGGCCGGGTCCTTCTGGCTGCGGACTATTCGCAGATCGAGCTGCGTATCATGGCGCACCTGTCGGCCGACAAAGGGCTGCTCAAGGCCTTCAAGAAGGAACAGGACGTGCACCGGGCAACCGCTGCCGAGGTCTTCGGGATGGCGCTCGACGACGTAACTGACGACCAGCGGCGCTCAGCCAAGGCCATCAACTTCGGGCTTATGTACGGCATGTCCGCATTCGGGCTCGCCAAGCAGCTTGGCATTAGCCGCGGCGAAGCCCAGGAATACACCGACCTGTACTTCGATCGCTACCCTGGCGTAAAGCAGTACATGGATGACATTCGCGCGAAAGCGAGCGAGAAAGGCTATGTCGAAACCGTCTTCGGTCGACGCCTGTACCTGCCCGAAATCAACGCCCGCAATGCGCAACGCCGCCAGTATGCGGAACGCAGCGCCATCAACGCGCCGATGCAGGGCACGGCGGCGGACATCATCAAACGCGCCATGATTTCAGTGCACGCCTGGTTGCAGAAAGAACAGCCCGGCGCGCGGATGATCATGCAGGTACACGATGAACTGGTCTTCGAGGTTGAGACGGACAAGGTCGAGGCGGTGACAGGGCAGGTGACGGAGCTGATGAACGGGGCGGCGGAACTGGATGTGGCGCTGAAGGTCGATGTGGGTGTCGGTGCGAACTGGGATGAGGCGCACTAGCAGGTTCTCGCGTCGTCGGGGAAAACACTCCCTCACACGCATCGCGTCCGCGCTCGCACGTAGTTTTATCGCCTCAGTCGCTCCGCTATGGATTCGGGAGTGCTTTCCCCGACGCCACGGCATCATTCTGATGCACGTCAACAGCTTCCACCACCGCCCTCTCTATAAATGATGGGTGGTTGATTTGGGTTCGACGATCTGGGCACCCGGCTTGGCGACAGCGCGGAACAGGTAGCCGAATCCATAGCGAAGCGTGTGAGGCTACCTGTTCCGCGTTGGCGCCACGTGCATTGCTCAGACCGGATCTAAACGTAATTCACTTATGTTTCAATGTCTTAGGGGATTCCGGGAACTCTTTTGGACCATCGCCCTCTAATTTACCGAGTGCGTAAGTCACTTGCCTGTTTACCTCCCTAAGCAGGCATGCAACACGGTTTCCCCAAGCCTGTTGCTGCTTTTGGCCCCGGGGCACGAAAGTGCTTCGGGGCTTTTTATTGCGCCGCGCCTAGCTCTCTCGATCGCGGTTCAGGAGCTCTTCGAGTTTGCCGCGGGCTTCCTCCTCTCCCATCCGACTAAGGGCCGAGAAGTGCTGCACGGTGGCCAATTCTCCAAGATCTCGCCGTACCTCGAGCAGCGCCGTGGCCGCCTGCCCGCGCTTGAGCTTGTCCGTCTTGGTCAGCAGCACGTGCACAGGAAGGCCAACCGAATCGCCGAAGGCCAGCATCCGGCGGTCAAAATCGGTCAGCTGCCGGCGAATATCCACGATCAGGAACATCCCCGCCAGGCTCTTGCGACCCTCGAAATACTCGACCATCAGGTCCGCCCAGTGATGCCGCAATTTGTCGGCAACCTTGGCGAAACCATAGCCCGGGAGGTCCACGAGGCGCTTGTCGTCCCGCAGACTGAAGAAGTTCACCAGCTGGGTGCGACCAGGTGTCTTGCTGGTACGAGCGAACTGGCGGCGATTCACGATGATGTTGATCGCGCTCGACTTGCCAGCATTGGAACGGCCTGCAAATGCGACCTCGGCGCCCTCGTCCGGAACGAACTGTGAGGGTGCGTTGGCGCTCTTTATGAAGGCAGCTTGTGGGTATTGCGACATGGGTACGCCCAGTGGATTGTGTGTATAATTCGCGGTTGCTGAGTATGGGGCCGGGCAAGCAGTTTGACCGGTCCGGGGTCACGCAGCAAGGCGGCCCGCCGCCTTCCAACCCGGCACCACACCCGGTGCGACTCAAGCGACGAATCTGGCTATATGGATTTTTTTGCAGCGACGGCCCCGGCTGGCGCAGGAAAGTAACGGTTAGACACTATGAAAATCAAGCTCGCTCCGCTATTCGCAACGGTCGGTCTGGCACTCGTAGCAATCCAGGTTCAGGCAGAAAGCCTGGTCGATGGGTCGGCTGAGGCCGGTAAGGTAAAGGCCATCACCTGCACCGCATGCCATGGCCCCGAAGGTAACAGTGCCAACGCCATGTGGCCGAATATCGCCGGCCAGAACGCGCCCTACATCCAGGCACAACTGACAGCCTTCAAAGACGGTTCACGCATGGATCCGGTCATGTCGAGCCAGGCCATGCTGCTGAGCGACGAAGACATTGCCGACCTCGCTGTCTACTTTGAGAGTCTGCCCGCCGCCGCCCAGTCGGTTGCTGATGCAAATTCGGTGAGTCGTGGCGAAGCATTGTATCGCGGCGGCAACACTGCCACGGGCGTTTCAGCCTGCATGGCGTGCCATGGACCCACCGGACGTGGCAACCCGGCCGCCAAATACCCGGCGCTGCAGGGGCAACATTCTGTTTACACAGCCAAACAGCTCAACGATTACGCGTCGGGCACACGCACTACCGATGGCAAGACCAGCATCATGCGGGATATCGCCGGACGCCTGAGCAAAGAAGATATAGCGGCACTTTCTTCGTACGTACAGGGTCTGAGATAAGCATCTCATCAAGTTCAGGAAGACACTATGACGAAACATCTTATCTGGATTGCCGCACTGCTCCTTACACTGGGAGCGTGCAGCAAGGAAGAACAGGCGGAGCCGGCGGTTGCAGAAACCACCGCGGTCGAAACACCCGCACCTGAGGCTGTCACCGAAGAAGCGGCCGCGAATGAGCCTGTAACCGAGACGCTTGAAGTCGTCGAGGAATCTGCGGCCGTCGAAGAGCCTGAGGATGAGCCTATCGTTCTTGCGGTAGCCGAAGACGCCGATGCGACGACTCGCGAGTGGAAATACAAAGAAGGCGAGCACTACTTCCGGCTGGTCCCAACCCAGCCGACGGTCGGTGGTGCTGACAAAATCGAAGTTGCCGAATCTTTCATGTACAGCTGCCCGCACTGCTTCACGCTGGAACCGTACATGGTCAAATGGCTTGCCGGGAAAGATCCCGCAGTCCGCTTCGTTCGCATCCCCGCGACCTGGAACCAGGCCGCTGTATTGCATGCACAGATTTACTACACGCAGGACATTCTCGGACGTAACGGTACGCTTAAGGATGCCGACGGCTTCCATCTGGCCGTGTTCACGGAATTTCATCAGCGTGGCAATCGCCTGACGTCGGAAGCCGCTATCCAGCGACTGTTCGCTCGCTTTGGCGTATCCGAGGACGATTTCAACAAGACCTGGAACTCGTTTGAAGTCAACACACGGCTGCGCCTTGGAGGTGATCTGAATCGCCGCTACGGTATCTCATCAGTGCCGGCCTTGGTCATAAACGGCAAGTACCGCACCAGTGCGGCCGATGCAGGCGGATACGACCAGTTGATCGAGCTCATCGACGAGCTGACGGTACGCGAAGGCCTGCGCTAGCCGCTATCCTCAGCAACGATTCTGAAGGCGCCGCTCTCTGAGCGGCGCCAGTACATTCGGCGCATGGAAATCACCTTGCGCGTTGCTCCCTCGCTAATTTCGAGTCGGAAACGACTCAGGTAGAGTCCCTCCTCCGCCGGGTCTCCGAGCAACAACAAATTGCTCACCGCTACGTCGCTGATGTCTCGCTTGCCCAGCGTTTCCACGTTGAACGCCGACCATTGTGCTTTGTTCATGCCCCAGTGCTCGAAGGTCTCGTCGTAGAGCTCGAGCCAGGTGAACATATCGCCCTTCCTGAGGCTCCCGGCCCAATCGGCGACTGCCCTTTCAAGTACATCGCGAATTTCGGCAAGCGTTTCCGCTTCAGTCCAGGCTATCTCGGTGCCGATTAACACCGGCGTAATATTCGGTTCGAAGTTCTGCTCCAGCTCGCGCAGGCGATCGTTTGGCAGTGCAATGCAGCCGTCGGTATCCAGCGGCGATCGAACGCCACCGCTTCGATCCACTCCATGCACCCAGATGCCGTCGCCCGTTCGTCCCAAACGTCGGTCCCAGGCATTCGGGTAATCGAGCGGGAACGCTGTCACACCGTATTTCTCGTGTAGTCGACTGGTATCAAGCTGCTCGGTAACGAAGTAAATACCAAGCGGTGTGCGGCGGTCGCCGGAGCGCTCCTTGCCGATCCCCGCCTGACCGATCGACATGTAGTCCTGACGAATTTCTGCCACGCCATTTTCCGTTCGATCGAAGCGATGAAAAGCTGACGACGATGTTTCGGCCACAAACACTGTCGGCGTGGACTCAGGCAGCCGCACGAGCCACGCGGGCACCGGGTCGGCCCACAGCGCGCTTGCGGTGAGCAGGAGGACCAGGGAAAAGAGAGTCTTAGGCATTCCCTGATAGTACAGGGCTGTTGCGACCGTGCTAAGGTCGGCCGGATATTTGCACACCAAGGATCTCCCGTGAAACGAATAGTTAGCGTTATTCTTTTCGGCCTGCTGGCTGCAAGTGCGCATGCGGACACACCGACCGACGAAGCCTTTCAGAACCTCGCCGATAAATATCTCAGTGACCTGACCAACTTCTCCCCTGTATATGCAACCATGATCGGCGATCACAGCGCCGACGACGTGCTCGACCAGGTCGATGCTGCGGGCAGAGAAGAATCGCTGAATCTTCTTCGCGAGTACCAGTCCGCGCTCGAGGCAATCGACCGTGACGAGCTGTCACGGGCGAACCAGGTCGACGCAGAACTTCTACTGCACGAAATCGAGTCCAGCATCTGGTCCACCGAGGTCCTGCAGGAGTGGGCCTGGAATCCGCTTTACTACATCAATATTTCCGGCGGCTCGGTCTACAGCCTCCTGTCACGGGACTTTGCGCCGCTCGAAGAGCGCCTGATGTCGGCAGCATCCAGGCTCGGGCAGCTTCCCCGGTTTCTTGAGCAGGCGCGTGGCGAACTGGTCGCCAGTCGAGTCCCGAAAATTCATGTGGAAACAGCCATCGCCCAAAACGCGGGGCTCAATTCGATTATTGAAAACATGATCGTGCCGCAAATGAGTGTTCTCTCGAGTGAGCAGCAGGAACAGCTCAACGCTGCGATTGAAACAGCCAAGAATGCGCTGGCGACCCACCAGACCTGGCTGGAGGAAGAGCTCCTGCCCAAGGCGGCCGGTGATTTCCGCATCGGCGCCGAGCTCTACGACAAGAAACTGGCGTTCGCACTTAACTCACCCCTGTCGCGTAAGGAAATCACGGCCCGAGCCGAGCAGGAATACGAAAACGTCCGCAAACAGATGTATGACGTTGCCAGGGAGGTCTACCTGCAGGCGCATCCGATGACGGCCTTCCCTGACAATCCCGACGAAGCTTACAAACAGGCAATTATTCGTGCCGCGCTCGAAGTGGCGTATCGTGAGCTACCGCCACGAGACGGTATCGTGGAAGTAGCAAAAGGCCAGCTGCAGGAAGCCACCGACTTCGTGATTGAGCGCAACCTCGTAACGATGCCCGAGGAGCCCGTAGAGGTCATCATCATGCCCGAGTTCCAGCGCGGCGTGTCGCTTGCCTACCTGGATCCACCCGGGCCGCTGGATCGCGACCAGCCTGCTTTCTATGCGGTCGCACCGTTGCCGGCCGACTGGACCGAGGAGCAGGTAGAGTCGTTCCTGCGCGAGTACAACCTCTATTCGTTACAGGACCTCACGATTCACGAAGGTGTTCCCGGGCATTACCTGCAAATCGCCCTGAGCAATCGTTTTCCCTCGGTGCTGCGTGCCGTACTGTATTCGGGACCCTTCGTTGAAGGCTGGGCGGTCTACGCTGAAGGCATGATGATTGAAGAGGGCTACCAGGATAATGATCCCCTGCAACGGCTGATTACTCTCAAGTGGTACCTGCGCGCCGTCACCAATGCCATTATCGACTCTGCGATTCACGTCGATGGCATGACCCGCGAGGCGGCCATGAAGCTCATGGTCGAAGGTGGATTCCAGGAAGAACGCGAGGCCGCCGGCAAGTGGGTACGTGCACAGCTGACGTCGGCGCAATTGTCGACGTATTTCGTGGGCTACCAGGAGCACATCGAGATGCGTGCGGCCGTTGAGAAGCTGTGGGGTGACGAGTTCACGCTGCGGCGCTATCACGACCAGGCATTGTCGTATGGGTCGCCGCCCGTGCGCTTCGTACGCGCCCTGATGCTCGACGAGGAAATCCCGCGCCGCGGAGAGTAACCGCGGGACCATATTCCAAACGGGCATAACACTTCGACGTTATGCTCGTTTGTTGGCGCAACGAATTGTGGCGCCCCAGCATCTAAAGATCTATGAACCTCACAGATCTGAGTACCCGGCAGTGGCCCTCGGTTGCTGCCGCCGTCGCGCTGGTTGCGTTGTTTGGACTGACGTCCATCGCGTCGCTGCCCATCCAACTGCTACCGACGATTGAGGAGCCCCAGATCACGGTGGCCAACTTCTGGCGCGCAGCTGCGCCGGAGGAGATGGAAGCCAATATCGTCGAGCCGCAGGAGAACGTCCTGCGTAACACGCCCGGCGTTACCAACCTTAATTCCTTCATCGGGCGTGGCACCGGATTCGTAAACCTGACGTTTGCAGTGGGCACGGATATCCAGACGGCCAAGCTCGACGTCATCAACAACCTCACACAGGCGCCACCGCGTCCAGGCGACGCGCTGGAACCGCAGGTCAATGTGGGTGGCGGTGGACAGACTCCGGGCGCCGCGTCTTTGTTGATCCGCGTATTACCGGATAATCCGAACCGTGAGTTATCCAGCTACCAGAAACTCATCGAGGACTCGGTTCAACCGCGCCTCGCGAGAATTCCGGGTGTCTCGCAGGTCAACCTGCAGGGGGAACAGCCACGCGAGCTGCACATCACGTTCGACTCCTATCGCGCCGCCGCACTTGGCGTGCAAATCAATGACATTGTCGCCACTGTTTCTCGTGCTACCGACTCATCGGGCGGCTTCGCTGATGTTGGGCGCCGTCAATACACGGTCCGCTTCGTTGGCCAGTTCGAACCGGAACAACTGAACGAGCTCATCGTCGGCTGGAGTAACGACAGGCCCATCTACCTGAGCGAAGTTGCCGACGTGGAAATCGTGCCGCGCAAGCAGGATGGCTTCACGTTGCGTAACGGCTACCCGGCCTACTACATCACAGTGCAACGCGACTACGATGCCAACACCGTGACTATTCTCGATGAGGTCAACAAGGCCATCGTCGAGTTAAACGAAAATGTACTGCATGCTGCGGGCCTGGAGATGGACCTCAGCTTCGATGCGTCTGTCCACATTCGCCGCGCTATCTCGCTGGTGCGCAGTAACCTGGGACTGGGCTTGTTGCTCGCCGTTGGCATCCTGTATTTCCTCATGCGCAGCCGACGTGCGACGTTCCTCGTCACGGCTACCGTACCGCTGTCAGTGCTTGTTGCATTCGTTGCGCTGCGGCTGTTCGACAAATCGCTTAACGTAATCTCGCTGGCAGGACTCGCCTTCTCGGTAGGCCTGGTTATGGACGCCGCCATCGTGACGCTCGAGAATATTGTGCGCTGCGGGCAAACCGGCCTTAGTCACAAAGAAGCAATAGTGAAGGGGACACGGCAGATTACGGGCGCCCTCTTTGCATCGACAGTCACAAGCGTCGCCATCTTTGTGCCAGTCCTGTTTATGGAAGGCATGGAAGGACAGCTATTCCAGGATCTTGCACTGACCATCGCCGTCGCCGTATCTGCGTCCTTCTTTATTGCGATCACCGTACTGCCAGTCGCTGCAGGTTTCCTGTTGCGTAAGGAAGCAGAAGATCCACTGGAGCATTGGTGGGATCGGATAACAGGCCTGGTCATGAAGCTGACCCGAACGCCGCTGCTGTGCTGGAGTTGGGTCGGCGGCATTCTCGGCACCTCACTGCTCGTCATAATTTTACTCGTGCCCAAGGCCAACCTCTTGCCGCAGGCGCCCTCGGATTCCCTGAATGCCTTCTTCGCAATGCCGCCGGGTGGCACCATTGAGATGGTCGAGACGGAGATCGCTGGCACTATCGTCGAACGCCTGCGCCCCTACATGGAACACGAACAGGAGCCGTTTATACGTGGCTACAACCTGTCGTCTTTTGGCACCTTCAATGCACTGTTTATCTACCCGCAGGACCCCAACCGTATTGAAGAGATGATTGGCATTGTGCGCGATGAAGTCCTCGTGGACCTGCCGGATACACAGGCATTTGTACAACGATCGTCTCTGCTCAACTTCGGATTCGACGGCGGTCGCAGCATCAATGTCGACCTGCAGGGATCGAACATCAACTCGTTATCCGATATCGCCATGCAAGCCATGCCGATTATCAACGAAGCTATTCCCGGCGCCCAGGTGCGCCCAAACCCCGGACTCCAGATTGCCGAACCTGAGTTGCAGCTTGTACCAAACGACAGGCGCATCACAGCAGCCGGACTTGATCGGGCTGCCGTCGCCAATATCGTACGCGCCTTGACCAGCGGCTCTTTCGTCGGAGAGTACTTCGACGGCAACGACCGCATGGATATGATTCTCAAAGGGCCGACCTGGAACTCGCCGGAGGAGCTCGCGGCCATACCCATCGCGACACCACTTGCCGGCATCCAGAGTATCGGGGAACTGACGGACATCCGCCGCACGGTCGGGCCGACGCAACTCCTCCGCGTAAATGGCCAGCGCACCCTGACGCTTTCGGTGACGCCGCCGCCCGAGATGACTGTCCAGGAGGCGCTCGATATTCTGCGCGGAGTTGTCGACCCACAGCTGCGCAACATCATGCCTGGCGATGTCAGCCTCGCGTATCGAGGCACAGCAGATCGTCTCGAAGAAGCATTTAGCACCATGCAGGCCAACCTCGCGATTGCGGCTGTCGTTCTGTTCCTCGTTCTGGCCGCAATGTTCCGCTCGCTCTGGGACGGCGCACTCGTCATGTTGTCCATGCCGCTGGCGGTTGCGGGTGGCGTCATCGCATTGCGGGTCCTGAATCTCTTTACGACCCAGGCCATGGACCTGCTGACCACAATCGGCTTCCTGATTCTGTTGGGACTTGTCGTCAACAACGCGATCCTTCTCGTCATGCAGACGCGGACGGGGCAAAAGAAGGGCCTGGACAGGAGCGCTGCTGTTGCGGATGCGGTGCGCATGCGAGCCCGGCCTATTTATATGAGTACGCTCACAAGCATCTTCGGCATGTTGCCGCTCATGGTGATTCCGGGCGTTGGCTCACAAATTTATCGTGGACTTGCCACCGTCATTATCGGCGGCATGTTCGTTAGCGCCATTTTTACGCTGATCCTGATGCCGAGCATCCTGCGCCTCCCGCCCCTGGCGAATCCGTTGCGCAGGAGAGCCCGAGCGGTGGCCACTGAGGGAGTTATCGCCGATGCATGAGAAACTCATAATGACAAGAACAGTCACGTTTGCGCTCTGCCTTTTGGCAGCCCCTGTGTTCGCCCAGCAGATGCCAGCCAAAGTTGTGCAGGTTGCCGATGTCGAACGCACGGAAATCGCGCCGACAATCGCCGTACCCGGGACAATCTACAGCCGCAACGAAGTGCAGGTCACCGCGGGCGTCGCCGGGCAGCTTCTCATGGTTGCGGAGCCTGGCACTATTGTGCAGCAG
>Ga0224504_10000146_pt1 | contig 30225 bp, 29 predicted proteins | sample SF_Oct11_sed_USG_3_FD_170160 | JGI IMG/M metagenome (GOLD analysis project Ga0224504, IMG submission 170160) | Sediment microbial communities from San Francisco Bay, California, United States - SF_Oct11_sed_USGS_24 | ecosystem: Environmental > Aquatic > Marine > Sediment | place: USA...
GCACAGCCATCCTCGTATCGACCTGCACATGAATACCCGGCTCGCTTCCACCAAGGGCTTCATGGGCAATTTCACTTCGACACTGGAACCGGCCAACGAGACCCGCAACGAAAGCAAACGCATCCAACTCCAGCACGGTGTAGTCATTCTTGCCACGGGCGGCAAAGAATACAAAGGTGATGAGTATGGCTATGGCACCAGCCAGCGGGTGGTAACCGGGCAGGAATTTGAACAACTTCTGGCACGTCACGATAAAGGTATCACAACCACGGTTGACCAACCGTTACCGGATTCCATGGTGATCATCCTGTGTGTCGGACCGGCGGACAAATACTGCGCTCGCATCTGCTGCACCACTGCCATAAAGAACGCCCTGGCATTGAAGAAACTCAACCCTGCGGCACAGGTCACCATTATCTACAAGGACATCCGTACCTATGGATTCAAGGAGCGCCTTTACACAAGGGCGCGCGAAAGTGGCGTGATTTTTATCCAGTACGGCGATGACAATCCGCCTGAAGTGACCATTGACCAGGATGGCCAGCCACTGCAAATCGGTATATGGGAATCGATTATAGGCAAGCAAATTACCTTGAATCCGGATATGTTGATCCTCAGCAATCCGATTGTGCCTTCTTCGGCAGCGCAGGAGCTGAGCGACCGCCTGAAAGTACAGTTGGACGGCAATGGTTTCTTTTTGGAAGCACACGTCAAACTACGCCCGGTCGACTTTTCGTCGGAAGGCATGTTCATGGCGGGTATTGCCCATTATCCGAAACTGCTTGAAGAATCCATCGTCCAGGCCCAGGCCGCGGCAGCGCGGGCAGCTACCCTGTTGTCACATGACACCATAACCACCGGCGGCAAGATAGCACTGGTCAACCAGGATCTCTGCGTCGGCTGCCTGACCTGTGTACGCAGTTGCGCCTACGGAGCACCACGCATTCAACCGGATATTTCCGGTATCGGCAGCATTTTCGGAGCCGCCAGAATCGAAGCAGCATTATGCCAGGGGTGCGGCGTATGCGCCGCGGCCTGCCCAGCCGGTGCAATAGAGATGCTGCATTCAACCAATGAACAGATGATGGCGAAAATCGATGCCCTGTTCGAACCACCCGAACCCGGGGCTTGCAGCCATTAAGCGGCTTAAACCAGGCAGCAACAGATATGAAAGAGATTAGCAACTATGAACCACAGATCATCGCATTTTGCTGTATGCACTGTGCCTATGCAGCCGCAGACCTGGCTGGCAGTTCGAGATTTGCCTACCCGTCCTCATTGAAGATCGTCGCGATACCCTGTACCGGCCGGACAGATATGGGTCATATCCTGAAAACTTTTGAAGATGGCGCCGATGGTGTGCTGGTCGCCGGCTGCCTCGAAGGCCGTTGTCATTTCCAGACTGGAAACCTGTATGCCAGGCAACGCGTTGAACACGTGGCCGAATTACTGGATCAGATCGGCCTGGAAGGTGAACGGGCGAGGATGATCAATATTTCAGCCGGGATGGGAGCGAAATTTGCAGAACTTGCCAATGAGTTCGCCAAAACGATATCAGCGTTGGGGCCGACAGGATTGAAAAAGAAACCCGCATCCAGGGAATTACCACTGCCCTCAGGAAAAATAGAATGATCGTTGCAGACCAAAAACCCATTGAAGACATCAGGAAAATGCTGAAAGGCAAAAAAAAGGTGCTGGCCATCGGCTGCGGCACCTGCGTGGCCGTCTGCTTTGCCGGCGGCAAGCGCGAGGTCGGTGTGCTGTCTTCCGCGGTGCGTATGGCGACCGAACTTGAAGGCGAGCCGGTACAGATCGATGAAACCATCGTGCAGCGACAGTGTGAAAAAGAATTCATCGAACACCTCGGTGACCAGCTGGGTGAATATGATGCCGTGCTGTCGCTCGGTTGCGGTGTCGGCGTACAGACCCTTGCTGACCAATTCCCGGGCACCCGCATTCTGCCGGGGTTAAACACAAAATTTATGGGCGGACCGACGGAACAAGGGGTTTGGGAGGAACGCTGCCAGGGTTGCGGCAACTGTTTGCTTGAGTATACCGGTGGTATCTGCCCCATTAGCCGTTGTGCAAAACAACTGATGAACGGCCCCTGCGGCGGTACCGATGAAGGTGGCCGTTGCGAGGTTGATCCGGACACCCCTTGCGCCTGGTTCAATATCTGGGAGCGTATGGATGCACTCGATATCCAGGACCAGTTGATGGAAATCCAACCGCCCAAGGATTGGTCTACCAGCCGTGACGGTGGACGAAGAAAGATTGTCCGTAAAGACCTGCAGAAACCCAAACTGGACGAAGGCAGCTGATGAACCAAACACCACTGAAATCCAACAGCAGGCTGGAAAGAATACTGGCTGCGGGACAATTTGCCGTGACTGGTGAAATTGGTCCTCCCAAGAGCCACGACGCCGGGGTTATCCGGGAAAAATGTTCGCAGTTGAAGACTTATGTCGATGCAGCCAACATCACTGACAACCAGACCGGTATCGTGCGCATGAGCAGCATCGCTGCCGGCATCCTGATTCGTAATGAAGGCCTCGAACCCGTCATCCAGATGACCTGCCGTGACCGTAACCGGCTTGCCATGCAAAGCGATATCCTCGGTGCGGCGGCACACGGTATTAAAAACATTCTTTGCCTTTCAGGCGACCACCAGTCATTTGGTAATCACCCGGGTGCCAAGAATGTACACGACCTCGATTCGATGCAACTCATCCGTATGTTTCAGGAAATGCGTGATAACAGCCAGTTCCAGTGTGGCGAGGAGATCAAGGGTGGTGGGCCACCGTTGTTTATCGGCGCGGCGGCCAACCCCTTTGCAGACCCCGTTGCGTTAAGACCCCTGCGCCTTAAGAAAAAAGCGGTAGCCGGTGCGGATTTTATCCAGACCCAGCTGATCTACGATATGGACCGCTTCAGGGAATACATGAAAAAAGCCGTCGATCTTGGGGTCACTGAATCAGTTTCTGTGCTGGCGGGTGTGGGTCCGTTAAAAGCTGCGGGCATGGCCCGTTATATGCGCAACAACGTCCCCGGCATGTCTGTCCCGGACCATATCATTGAACGCATGGAAGGTGCGGTAAAAGGCATTTCCAACGATGACAAAAAAGCTCGAATGCAAGCATCCCGGGCCGAGGGCATCCGTATTTGTATTGAACAGATTGAGGAGATCAAGGAGATCGAAGGTATTGCCGGCGTCCACATCATGGCAATTGAATGGGAGGCCGCAGTAAAACCCATTGTTGAAGGTGCAGGCCTTTATCCACGACCGGAAGTTGAAAATTGATCATGTCGACCACTGCTTTGAATCCCGCCCTCGCTGAGCCCCTGTCAAAATCGGTTCTGGATGATATCGGGCAAAATATTTTCCGCTGCTACCAGTGCGTCAAATGCACCAGTGGTTGTCCACTGGCTGATCAATTCGACATCACACCCAACCAGGTCATGCGCAGCCTGCAACTCAATGACACATCTATTCTTGAGAGCAGGGCCATCTGGCTGTGCGCGAGCTGCCAGACCTGTGCCTCACGATGCCCACAGGATATCGATGTAACCGGTGTCATGGACACACTCAGAATCGAAGCAGGTAAACGCGGGATCGACCCTGCAGTACCCGATGTTCAGAGGTTTCACTGGTTGTTCATGAAATTCATTCAGCGTCTCGGGCGGATACCTGAGCTGTTGTTTGTACTGGTCTTCAAATTGATGCGTGGAAAACCCTTTTCAGATGCGGGTATTGGTCTGCGGATGCTCAAAAAGGGCAAATTAAAACCCTGGCCCCATTTTGCCAGAACCCCGAAAAAGGTAACAGCGGTAGCCGAACCGGAAGACAAGGTCGCCTACTTCCCCGGCTGCTCGGCATCGTCATCGGCAAAAGAATATGACCTGACCGTCCGCAGTACGGCCGATGTACTGGATATCAACCTGGTTGAACCTCCGGGTTGGGTTTGCTGTGGCTCAAGCAGCGCTCACGCCACCGACTCCACCCAGGCACATGTATTCCCGCTGCGTACCATGTCCACAATTGAGCGCATGGGCATGACCACCGTCACCTCACCCTGCAGCAACTGTTTTGCACGCCTCAAAATGGCTGAACATGAAGGCGTGCAGAACCAGCAGGCAATGGAACAGGTAGCAGCTATCACCGACTACCAGTACAAGGGTAAGGTTAAGGTGCAGCATTTTGTCGATACCATTCTGGACCACGCCACACCCGAACAGATCTCAGCAAAAGTAAAACGGCCGCTGCAGGGGCTTAGGGTGGCCTGTTACTACGGCTGTCTGATCACCCGGCCGGCGCAGGTAACCGGTGTAGACAACTCGGAATTCCCCATGCAAATGGACTACCTGCTGCGATCGTTGGGCGCAGAAACCGTAAATTGGTCCTATAAAACTGACTGTTGCGGCGGCTCTCTCAGCGTGACGCAAACTGATCTGTCACTTGGGATGAGTGAGGCCATACTCAAAGACGCGAAAGCCTGTGGGGCCGAAGCTGTAGTTACAATGTGCCCCATGTGCCATATGAACCTGGATGCAAGACAACCGGATATGGCAACCAAATTTGACATGCCAATCTTCCATTCAACCCAACTAGCCACACTGGCTTTCGGGTTAGGTGTGAAACAGTCCTATTTCGGCAAGAACATTGTTGATCCATTACCCCTGTTGCAATCAAAGGGCCTTGTGTAGACAAAAGCACCAGGGTCTATTGAAGTAAAAGCGAGGTTACTGGGTTAGAGCAAACTGAATGTTTGTCATGCCTCTCATACTTCCCAAGAAGGTCGAGTGTCGCTCCTCTGCCATCAGCAGAATCATGAAATATTCAACGCCAGCGCCTACAATCCGACTGAAACCCAACGAACTACATCCGTTATTTTGTCAACTAAACTTGACTTTATATAGCCTTTGACTTATCTTTTAGTAAAGTTTAATTTACATTAAGACAAAGGATATAGACAAATGAACAATCCCAACACCAAATCCGACAGCTGGGCTGCCAAGAACACGAAAAATACACGTATTATTTTCTATTGGACCAGTGCCTGGGTTTTGACCACTGCACTGGTAACGTTCGGCACTGAATTTATCTGGCAATCAGATAAACTGCTTACGAGCCTCGCAATTCTATTAAACGTGGTCATTGGCTTTGGAATGATTTTGGCAGTCAAACGGTATCTGAAAGGACTGGATGAAATGCAGCAGAAAATCCAACTGGATGCCATGGCACTCTCACTGGGTGTAGGTCTGGTTGTAGGCCTGGGCTACTCAAGCATGGATCAGACAAATCTCATCCCTTTTGATGCGGAAATTTCACACCTGATCATATTGATGTCGCTCACGTATATTGTGGGAATATTCGCCGGACTCAGGAAATACCGATGAAGAACCGGTTGAAAGTGCTGCGAGCAGAGAGAGATTGGACCCAGGCACAACTGGCTGTTGAGCTGGAGGTGTCACGCCAGACGGTTAACGCGATTGAGAAAGGCAAGTTCGATCCCAGTTTACCGCTGGCATTCAAGGCCGCCCGGTTATTCGGCTTGTCGATTGAAGAAATTTTCCAGGATGAAGCAGGGTCCTGATGCAACCGAAGGGTGGACAGCTGTGTCCACCTTTTAACTATTTTTCAATCCGGATGCGGGTATCGACCGCGATAATATCACTCATGGAGCCCATCAACGGATTGATGTCCATCTCCACGATTTCAGGGGCAGCACACATGAGTGCAGAAATCCGCTGAATGATTTCACTGAATAATGACTCGTTAACACCTCCCCTGCCCCTGGTTCCCTGGATGATTTTGTAAGCGCTCAATCGTTGAATCATGGTCATCGATTCGGTCTTCGATACCGGGCAGAGACAGGAAGAAAAATCATTTAATACCTCGACAAAAATCCCGCCCAGTCCGCACAGGATGATATGACCGAAATTTGACTCACGCATAACCCCTATAAATAGCTCAATGCCAGTGATCATCGGCTGTATCAAAACACCCTTCGCCTGCTCAATCTGCATCAATTGCTCAAAGTGGCATTGCATTTCTTCAAGCGATTTAATATTCAGAACCACACCGCCCACATCGGTTTTGTGCACCGGGCCAATCACTTTCATCACCACGGGAAAGCCGACAGTGTCACTAATTGCCTCGAGCTCAGAAGAGCTTGTCACCACCATTTCACGAACACGCGGTACACCGGCAGCATCCAGCAAACACTCTGATTCTTGAGGCGCCAGGAAACCATCTTTCGCCGAGTCGATAATTTTTCGAATACGTTTGAGATTAACCGTATAAACCGGTTTAAAGATTTCTTGTGGAGGGGGTGATTTATGGATAGCAACCAATGCCCTGCCCAATTCCACTTCGTCTGGAAAGTTTACATGCCCGGTTGATAAAAACTCCCGGATCTCTTTCTGTGCATTGATAACCGAAGGCAGGACCGGATATATCGGTTTCGAGCAAGACTTCAATTTGTCGCTGATTACGGCATAAACATTGGCAACATCAAATAAACCGGGACTGCCGAATACAACCACCATTGCATCAATCTGATCAAACTTGCTTTCACAATAATCAATGATGATCCCCAATTGTTCCGCCGAACCGGTCGCAAGGAAATCTATCGGATTGGTCACAGATGAACCGGGATGGAGAAATGACAACAACTCATCAGCGTCCGGACCGGCGAGTGCCGGCACCTGTAAGCCGCCCAGCGACAGGGCATCTGTCAGCATTACGGCCGAACCGCCCGCGTGAGTAATTACGGCGATATTCTTTCCTTTAAGTTCCTTGTAATGAAAAACAGATGCAACGCTCAGTAATTCTTCCCGGGAACTGCAATACACAATTCCCGCTTTCCTGAACAATGCACGGACCACCATGTCTGAATTCGTCATTGCCCCGGTATGCGACGCCGCTGCTCTGCTGCCCGCGACAGTGCTGCCCGCCTTGATGGCGGCAATCCGCACGCCTTTGCGGATCAACGAAGATGCATGCTTCAGCAGTTTCTCGGGCTTTGCAACCGACTCCAGGTAAAGCAGCTTGATACAGGAGTCCTTTTCGGGATCGTGGGTCAGGTCCATATATTCCAGGACTTCTTCAACCCCGATTTGCGCACTGTTGCCTACCGAAAAGACATTGGAAAACTTCAGGCCTGACGGGATTCCGGCTTCGATCAGAAAAACCGCGGTGGCACCCGAACTGGAAATCAGGTCACAGCCTTTGGCATCGTAAGGAGGAATCGGAGTAGTGAACACGCCGTGGTAATTGGCATTGAGAAAGCCGATACAGTTGGGACCAATCAGGCAACCGTTAACCGAGTTGACAGTTGCCACAATTTCCTTTTCCCACAATTTCCCCTGCTCTCCCGCCTCTCCGAACCCAGCTGAAAGGATAATAAACGCACGGGTTTCTTTTTCGGTTGCCAGAGTCTTTACGACCTCTGGACAGAATCTTGCAGGTATGGAAATAATGGCCAGTTCAACACTGTCTATCTCGTCAACCGATGCGACACATGCTACACCCTGCACCAGGGTTTCTCTTTGATTGACAACCAGTAACCTCCCGGCGAAACGACCATCAATAATGTTCTTTAAAACTTTGCCGCCGGGCTTTTTGATATTGTCGGAACCACCAACAATCACAATGCTTTTGGGGTTTAACAGCGATTGATTTATCATGCTATGAATTATGCTCGAAAACGGATGGAATTACCCTTGTCTACTCTCTATATCGGCAACAAAAATTACTCATCATGGTCCTTACGGCCCTGGGTTTTAATGAAGGCACTGTCCATCCCGTTTGAAGAAAGGGTTGAGTTTTTTCTTGAGGGTTCCTGTTGGGATAAATTTCGCGAATTCAGCCCAAATGGACTGGTGCCTTGCTTACACGATGGTGAATTCGTCGTTTGGGAGTCTCTCGCCATTGTTGAGTACCTTGCCGAACGACACGCTGGTGTGTGGCCACAGGATGCTGATGCACGTGTATGGGCACGCTGTGCAACGTCGGAGATGCACGCCGGGTTTTCTGCACTTCGCAATGAGTGCCCCATGAACTGCGGATTACGTATCGAGTTAAATTCAATATCCGATGCCCTTCAACAGAACCTCGACCGTCTGGATGAACTCTGGAGCGAAGGTCTGAAGCGGTTTGGCGGACCTTACCTTGCCGGTGAATCCTTTACCGCAGTTGATGCTTTTTATGCCCCCGTGGCATTTCGTGTACAGACTTTCAATCTTAGGTTGGGAGATACTGCTATGGCTTATGTTGAGCACATGTTGAGCCTGGATGTCATGCGTGACTGGTATGAAGCCGGACTCAAGGAAACCTGGCGGGAAACCGGGCATGACCAGGAGTCTTATGAAGCCGGAAAACTAATCGCAGACCTGCGCGCACCCGTACCAGGATGATGCAGAACCGGGACCTGGCACCCATGATATTTGGGGTAAATTCATCATCACACTCGTCGCATGCTGTGTTCTTTCACATTCAATTACTCTTGTACGACCTGAATAATTCAACTACATTGAAACCATGGTCAATATCCTCTATTTGTGCACCGGAAATAGCTGTCGATCCCAGATTGCTGAAGGCTGGACCCGACAGCTTGGCGGGGACCGGTTTGAAGTCCAATCTGCGGGTATCGAAGCACATGGTAAGAACCCGCGCGCAATCAAGGTCATGCAAGAGGCCGGGCTTGATATATCAAGCCAGCAATCAACAATAGTTTCCGAAAAGATGCTTGATGCTGCAGACGTGGTGGTTACTGTTTGTGGTCACGCTGATGAACAGTGCCCCTCGCTGCCTCCAGGTGTAAAAAAAGTGCATTGGCCCCTGACTGATCCCGCTAAAGCCACCGGTAGCGAAAGTGATATCATGGACGAATTCAGAACAACCCGGGAAGAGGTTGAAACAAGGGTCAGGGATCTGCTCAAAAACCTGACATAGGGAGCAGTATGATGAGTACCCAATGTGAAACCACCGGGCGTCGTGCCGGTGGGGCGAAAATGCCATTTTTTGAACGTTATCTGAGCCTCTGGGTCGCCTTTTGTATCGTGGCCGGGATTCTGCTGGGGCAATTTGTGCCATCCGTATTCGAATCCCTGGGCGCGATGGAGGTAGCCAGGGTAAACCTGCCGGTCGCCGTTTTGATCTGGCTAATGATCCTGCCCATGCTGCTCAAGATCGACTTCAATTCACTGGTGGAGGTCAGGCAGCACTGGAAAGGCGTTGGTGTCACGCTGTTTATCAATTGGGGTGTTAAACCATTCTCGATGGCCCTGCTCGCCTGGATATTTATCCGCAACCTGTTTTCAGGCTGGTTGCCGGCGGAACAACTGGACAGTTATATTGCCGGGTTGATCCTGTTGGCCGCTGCCCCGTGTACGGCCATGGTATTTGTCTGGAGCAACCTCAGTGATGGACATCCGGGCTTCACACTGTCGCAGGTGGCCCTGAATGACCTGATCATGGTTTTTGCGTTTGCACCCATCGTTGCATTGCTCCTGGGAATATCTTCGATTCACGTACCGTGGGACACGCTGGTTCTGTCAGTGGTCCTGTATATCGTGCTACCGGTGATCGTTGCCAGCTTGTGGCGCAAATGGCTAATGCGTGATGAAGAAGGGGAAGTACGGCTAAAACGGGTGCTCAATGCCATGCATCCCGTCTCCCTGTCCGCTTTATTGATCACACTGGTGCTGCTTTTCGGGTTCCAGGGCAGCCAGATTATTTCCGAACCGTTCGTGATCCTGCTGCTGGCAATACCCATTCTCATCCAGGTGTATTTCAACTCCGGCCTGGCTTACTGGCTTAACAGGAAGTTGGGTGTACAGCATTGCGTCGCTGCACCTTCAGCGCTTATTGGTGCAAGTAATTTCTTCGAACTCGCAGTGGCCGCAGCCATCAGCTTGTTTGGTTTGCAGTCCGGTGCTGCCCTGGCGACCGTTGTGGGTGTGCTGGTCGAGGTCCCGGTCATGCTATCGGTCGTATGGATAGTTAACCGCAGCAAACCCTGGTACGAAGCAAAACCATAGTTTTTTAGCACTTCATACCTGGTTTATTCCTGGCGCGGCACTCCGGCCAGGCTTTTATTCCCCGTGCCTGATCTTCAGTACCTCAACCAATGAGCCCAGCTCAAGTTTGCGGCTGCGCAACAACACCAGCAAATGGTATAACAGGTCTGCAGACTCATTGAGTACTTCCTCATCACCACCGGCAGCGGCCGCAAGCGCGGTTTCCACTCCTTCCTCACCCACTTTCTGGGCAATTCGTTTAACCCCGGCTTCAAGCAGCTTTGTCGTATAACTGCCTGCCGGACGATCTTCGTCACGGCACGCAATGACACGTTCAAGATCTGCCAGGAATGCGAGTTCGGGCATAACGCGATCTTCTGCATCAAAACAGGTATCCAGACCCAGGTGGCAGGTAGGGCCTTCCTGACGTGCACGTACCAACAGGCAATCCGTATCGCAATCGGGATGAATATCAACCAGGTCAAGATAGTGACGGGACGTTTCGCCCTTGGTCCAGAGTTGCTCCCTGCTCCGGCTCCAGAACGTCACCTGGCCTGACTCCAGCGTGTAACTCAGGGCATCCTTGTTCATATAACCCTGCATTAATACCCTGCCGTCAAAAGCATCCTGCACAATTGCAGGTATCAACCCGTTCATTTTTTCCCATGCCAAATCATCAACTTTCATAATCTCACTCCAATACCGGCCGCGGATAACATTTCCTTTAACGCGGGGATCGGCACCTTGTTGTTGTGAAAAACCGTTGCCGCCAGGGCTCCGTCTACATCAGCCTGTTCAAATACTTCTATAAAGTGGCTGGCATTTCCGGCACCACCAGAGGCTATCAATGGTACGTTTACTAACTCTCTTGCAGCTTTCAATTGCTTGATATCAAACCCCTGGCGTGTGCCATCGCTTCCCATGCAATTGAGAACAATTTCACCGGCGCCGCGCTGCACAACCTCTTCAATCCAATCGAGCGTCGTGCGCCCCGTCTGCTGCATCTGATCAGGGATGCCCGTCATCTGCCGGGTAGTCCACACACCGTCCTGTAACACCGAATCAACACCCACTACGACACACTGGCTTCCAAACTCTTCCACCAGTTCATTGATCAATCCCGGTCTCTGCACTGCCGGCGTGTTGATGGATATCTTGTCGGCACCGCGCTGCAAGACCTTACGGGCATCTTCAACCGAGCGGATTCCACCGGCCACACAAAACGGAATATCGATGACCTCGGCGACAAGCGAGACCCAGTCGCTGTCAACAGAACGACCCTGGGGGCTGGCGGTGATATCGTAAAAGACCAGTTCATCGGCACCCTCGGCACTATAGCGCGTGGCCAGTTCAATGATGCCACCCATGACACGGTGGTCGCGAAACTGTATACCTTTAACAACCTCACCATCACGTACATCGAGACAAGGGATGATACGGCGTGCAAGGTTTGAAGCCTTCCGGGTCATTTCATTACTTCCAATGCCTCGGCAACACTAAACCGCTTTTCCAAAAGCGCTTTACCGGTAATGACACCGGCAGCACCCGTGGGTCCAAGCTGTTGAATATCAGTCAAACTACTGACACCACCCGAGGCTTGCAGCTGCAGGCCGGGATATCTGCCTGTGATATCTGTATACAAATTGAGGTTGGGCCCACTGAGTGCACCATCCCTGCTGATATCAGTACACAGCAGGTGCCTCAGGCCACCCGCAACCAGCTCATCAAGTAACTGCCACATATCGCGGTCACCACGACTGGTCCAGCCATGAATACGAGGCCAGGGAATGCCCTTCTCATCGAAGCGGATATCCAGGGCAGCCACCAGCTTGTCGTTACCAAATTTCTCCAACCAACCAGTGAAACCCTTAGTATCAGTCACGCTCAGGCTGCCGACCACGACTCTCGCTGCACCGGCGTCCAACCTGCGGGAGACATCATCCGCACCACGAACACCACCACCGGTCTGCACCGATTGTTTTGTATTGCCGAGCAGATTAAACAATGCCGAGGTATCAGCGTCAGTACCGTCTCTCGATGCCGCCAGATCCACAACGTGCAGCCATTGGGCACCGGCATCCGCATATTCACCCGCCAGTTCTACCGCTGTCGGTGGATAGTGGGTCACTTTATTAAAATCGCCGTGTAGCAGACGTACGCAACGTCCATCCAGCAGGTCAATGGCCGGGATGAGCTTCATGTTAACTCCAGGAAGTTTGCCAGTAGCCGCGCACCATGGCGCGCGGAGCGTTCGGGGTGAAATTGGGCGCCGCAGAAATTGCCCTGGCGCACGATCGCAGCAAATGACTCACCGTGTAAACAGGTGGCAAGAGTTTCAGGACCAATGGGGGCACAATAACTGTGTACAAAATAATACCAGGGCTTTTCAGGCAAGCCCGCAAGCAAGGGATCGGCCCTTTGGCTGGTTGTTGTGTTCCAACCCATATGCGGTACGCGGATACCCTCGGACGATTTCATCTTTTGCAGGGTTCCGGGAATAATCCCCAGGCAAGGGGTGTCGTCTTCGGTCGACTCTTCAAACAATAACTGCATACCCAGGCAGATACCGAGTACCGGTTGCTGAAGTTCGCGGATGCACTGTATGAGGCCCAGTTCTCTCAGACGTGTCATTGCTGCACCGGCAGCACCAACTCCCGGCAATAGAACACGGTCCGCTGTACGAATGGTATCGGCGGCCGAGGTAAAAACAGGTTCTGCGCCCAGTCTCTTAAGTGCATGAATGACGGAGCCGATATTGGCCCCGCCACTGTCGATGATCGCCAGTGTCATCAGAGCAGACCCTTGGTACTGGGCAATTCGGTCCCCTGCCTTGCCAAGGCCGGTCGTAAAGCCCGGCCGGCGCCTTTGAACAGACCCTCGACCATATGGTGGGTATTTTCACCACTGACTTTCATGTGCAGGGCACATCGTAATGACTGACTCAAGGATGCAAAAAAGTGACTGACCATTTCTGTTGAAAAAGCACCGACCGAATCACGCGGGAAACTGGCCTCAAATTCGAATGCAGGTCGACCGGAAAGATCTATTGCTACCTCGGCAAGTGACTCATCCATGGGCAAAACAAAACCATAGCGTCCGATACCACGCCGATCACCCAGGGCGTTGTCCAAGGCCTTGCCCAGTGCCAGTGCACAATCCTCCACGGTGTGGTGCTCATCGATCTCAAGATCACCACTACAACTCAGCACGAGCCGGAACCTTCCATGGGCTGCAACCTGATCGAGCATGTGATCAAAGAATCCGATACCAGTGCTGATATCATTGCCGCCGCCGGTATCCAGATCCACCTCTACCCTGATTTGGGTTTCGTTGGTGTCACGTTCAATCACCGCCCGTCTTGGCCGCATACAAAGCTGATGCGCTATATCATCCCAGTGCTGTCCCCGGGGACCGCAAAGTATCCCACCGATACCCATGTTTTCTGCGAGTTGCAGATCGGTCTTGCGATCGCCTATTACCCAGCTATCCTCCAGATCGAGATCACCGGACTTCAAGTAATCCAGCAGCATTCCGATGCCCGGTTTGCGGTTGGGTGAATTGTCACTTTCAAAATGAGGGTCGATATGTTCTGCAACAAAATGAATGCCTTGCGACGAAAAAAGCGACAACATTTTGTCGTGTGGAGGCTGGAAATTTTCCATTGGATTGGAGTCAGTACCCAGTCCGTCCTGGTTGCTGACGATGACAAATTCGTAACCGGCCGCTTTGAGTTTCAGCAGCGCTGGTATCACTGATTCAACCAATTCCAATTTTTGCAGACTGTCGATTTGGAAATCTTCCGGCTCAATTATCAGGGTTCCGTCACGATCCAGAAACAGAATCCGACGCTTGTTGGTACTCATGCCTGCTCTCCGTAATCTTGCAGGGCTAATTTTAACGCAGCCATCTCATCGGCGCTGCCAATTGTCAGACGAACACAGCCCTCAAGCTGGGCCTGCGAGGTAAAGTTTCGAATGCGAATTCCGCGCCCGGCACACCAGTCCACCAGGCCATCCGCATCTGCGACGCGCAGCAGAACAAAGTTAGCTTCACCCTGCGTGACTTCGCTGATCCAGTCACAACCTGAAAGAAACTCAAACAAATCCATCTTTCCTGCACGAACTTCGGCCACAAATTCTTGCTCCCGGCTGACCGCATCACCGGATATGGCCTGCAGAGCAGCATCAATTGCCGTGGCAGCAAGTGGATAAGGTGCGATAACCCGCTGCAGTAAACCGATAACGGCCGGGTCAGCAATCACGATGCCGCAACGAACGCCGGCGGCCGCCCAGGCCTTGGATAAAGTTCTCAATACAACCAGGTGCGTCCATTCCGCTACCAGTTCAGAGGCTGACTCGGCGTCGCAAAATTCAATATAGGCCTCATCAAGCACCACCAGCGCCTTGCCCTCACAGGCTTTAAGCACACCCTCCAGCTGGACCCGGCCAACCAGGTCACCGGTCGGGTTATTTGGTGAGGTCAGAAATACCAGGCGCACACCGTCCTGCTCATTGATAGCCTGCTTAAGTTTTTCAAAATCTATTTGAAACCCATTGCCAGCTTGCCGGGGCACATCAATTACCTGTGCTCCCTGTATGGTTGCAGCAATCCTGTACATTCCAAAACAGGGACTGCATTCAACCATTGCATCCTGGCCCGGACGGCAGAAAACCCTGGTGAGCAGATCGATACCTTCATCACTGCCACGGGTAACCAACACCCTGGACTCGTCAACCGAATACATTTCTGCCAACCGTGACCTCAGCAAGGCGGGTTGTGGCGGCGGGTAGCGGTTCAAAGATAAACGCTGCCATTCGGGATCATTCACGTGGGTGGCCGGCGCCTCATTGGCATTAAGCAAAATACCGTCAGCCGCCGCGCTGTTGCGTGCTGAGACATAGGGCTTCATTGCAACAATTTCCGGTCGTGCGATGCTATTGATATCCATCTTCATGAATCACCCTTGCTCTTGAGGCGATACTCCACTGCCATGCTGTGTGCATCCAGACCCTCGGCCCGGGCAAGCGTTGAAGCACATGGACCCACATTACGGAGCCCGAAATTGCTGGCACTCTGCAAGGTCATACGTCTCAGAAAATCACTGACCGATAATCCACTATAGGCACGCGCATAACCATAGGTTGGAAGTACATGATTGGTACCGGAGCAATAATCTCCAAGCGATTCTGGAGTCCAGGGTCCAATGAACACCGATCCGGCTGCAGTGACCTTATCCGCAATCCGACCCGCATCTTCCACGTTCAATATAAGGTGTTCAGGCGCATAGCGGTTGCTGATTTCAACTGCCTTCGATATGGAATCTGTCTGTATCCGCCTCAGGTACTGCAGAGATTTTGCAAGAATGGCTGAACGCGGTAACTCCACAGCCATCTCCGGTAACAATCGACCTACATCTTCCAGCAGTTGTGGACTGTCACTGATAACGATCGCCTGGGAATCGGGACCATGTTCGGCCTGTGACAGAAGATCCCAACATACCGCTGTCGCATCAGCACCTTCGTCTGCGACGACAAGAACTTCTGACGGCCCTGCCGGCATATCTCGAGCGGCACCGCCTGGCAGCGCTGAAATTTGCTGTTTCGCCTCGGTCACCCAGGCATTACCGGGTCCGAACAGCTTGGCACAGGCTGGTATGCTCCGGGTACCAAGCCCCATGGCAGCAATTGCCTGCGCGCCACCGACCTTGAACACCCGTTTGACACCACAGCGTGATGCCGCAGCCAGGATCGCGGCGGATATGCGCCCCTGCCTGTCCGGCGGAGTACAAAGAACAACCTCATCACAGCCGGCAATCTGAGCTGGAACCGCCAGCATGATCACGGTAGAAATAAGCGGTGCTGACCCACCTGGCACATATAAGCCAACCGGAGATATGGGCAGATACCTTGCCTCGCAACGCAACCCGGGGGCTGTTTCCATACTGACAGATACCGGCTTTCCTGCGATATGGAAATCGCGAATTCTTGATATGGCTTCATCCATGGCCTGCAGAACCAAAGGATCAACCAGTGCCTCGGCCTCTGCCCACTCACCGGCGCTGACCTCCAGTTGATCCAAAAATACGCCATCGTATTTTTCGCCTAACTCTCGTAAGGCCTGGTCACCATCTGACCTGACTGCAGAAATAATATTTCCAACTGCCTGCTGGAAATCACCAACCGGAATTGGCGGGCGACACAGGGTTTCTTCACGACACTTCTTTGAGGCATTGGACCAGATGATGATGTCGGGGATAGTGATATCCATCATCTACCCCAGCATTTTCTCGACCGGTAGCACCAGGATGGCAGACGCACCGGCTCCCTTAAGGGCTTCGAGGTGTTCCCAGAACACGGTTTCACGGCACACGGCGTGTAAGGCAACACGACCGGGGTCACCTTCAAGGTTCATAAGGCTTGGGTTCTCGGCTCCGGGTAACAGGCGTGTGATTGTATCAACGGCATCACGGGGAGCGTGCAACATGACGTATTTGCTCTCCGCCGCCAGCAAAACGCCATCAAGACGGGATAACAAGCGATCTATCATGTTCTGCTTTTCAACAGGAAGCTGTTCCAACTGCCCGTAAAGCGCCGCAGTACTCTGGAAAAGCACCTCAAATTCGACCAGGTGATTGGCACGCAATGTTGTGCCGGTAGAGACGAGATCTGAAATCGCATCTGCTGTACCGAGGCCCGGTGCAATCTCAACTGAACCTGAGAACTTAACCGTTTCCGCACTGATGCCCTTGCTGGTCAGTATCGAACGGGTCAGCGCCGGGTAGCTGGTGGCTATCCTGCAACCATCAAGATCAGCAACGGACTGAAAACCCGAATTCTCGGGTACGGCCAGTGAAAGACGGCATCCACCAAAAGGTAGTTTACGCAGTTGCTCAAGATTATTGTCGGCTGTATTTTCCAGCATCGCCTCTTCGGCTATGTTCTCACCGACAATACCAAGATCACAAACCCCGTCCAGCAACAGACGGGGAATATCATCATCACGCACCAGCAGCAGGTCGATCGGGAAATCCTTTCCATACCAGTACAACTTATCCTTACTACGTGCAAATCGCAGACCGCAACGTTGCAGCAGGTCGAGTGATTTTTCTGAAAGTCTGCCGGATTTTTGTATCGCTACCCTAATTCTGTTCATGATTTTGCCGCCTCCTTACGCCGCAGAGCCAGACGGTAACCGCCTTCACCCATATTCATATACCTGGCCACACGACCAATCGTTGTGACACTAACCCCGGTAATCTCACTGATTTCCCGGTAACTGTGCCCTTGTCTCAATAAAGATGCCGTCCACCAACGATCTACTATCGCCTCGACTTCTGATGGTGTGCAAAGATCCAGCAGGAACTGGCGAACCTCACCCGGCTCTTCGAGAGTCAAGAACGCCTTGTAAAGTGATTCCGCCGCTCTTTTCAGAGCCTTCTTTTGCACTTCGTTGTGTTGTTTCATAATACCTGCATCGCTGTAACAACGTGTTAATACATTGGCACAGAGAATAGATCGAATCACACAGCAATGCAAGCACTCAGTGATGCTATCCAAATGGCAGGTTCTGAATTTTGCCTGGCACGGAGTTTCTTTGGAGGGCAAGCGACAGCAGGGCTGCTAGCTATTTCAGAGAGGTTTTGACAGAAACAGTCAACCATCTATATACAGTAGCACTTCATGTTATTTACATAAGTACTTGTACTTTCATAAATTATGTATTATTGTATACCTAGCCTAGGCGCAGTTGAAGCAGCTAGTATCCGTCTCGCTGAAGACATGGAATGTCTATTTATCAACAAGGGCGCCCTGGTGGTTTAATAGGCTGTATGCCGATCAATTTCAGCTTTAAATCCCGTGTTAATTTCTTTATCTCTGACTCCCGGCGCAGTGCGCTACTACGATCGGGGTGGTTTTCGGTATGTACCACTTCTACCGGACGCCTGCCCCGGAAAAAACGTGCTCCCTTGCGGGAATCTGAGTGTTCGCTGAAGCGGCGCTCTACATCGGTCGTAATTCCGGTATATAAGCTGTCATCACTGGCCTTGATAATATAGACATACCATTCTTGCCGGTTACTATTTGGACCACAATCGGACATTCTTCTTCCAGTTTCCAGGCAAGCGGATCTCTCAGGACCTGAAGTCAAACCGTGCAAGGTCTGACTTCAAACGTTCCAGTTCCTTTCTCAAGGCCTGTTCGGGTGCCGCGGTTTCTTCGGAAAATATAAGCAGGCTTTCCCCCAGAACCAATAGAGGGTCTGATTGACTCTGTGGCTCCGTCTTCGTCTGCGCCACCACATCCTGAGTCACCTGCGAAACCGGTGCCGTCTGCGGCAGGTAGAAAAACACGGCCACCAGCAGCATTGCAAGCACGCCTGCACCCCAGGCCGGAGTGGATCGGAAAAACCGGGAGCTCCTGCCAACGGGTTTGGCAAGCCTGACAGCACGCATGACGTTCTGATGTAATTCAGCGCTTACTGTTGCCTTGGTTTCCGGCGTATTGACCAGTGATTTTTTCAGAAACAAAGAATTCATAATGTAACCTCATTACGGGAGGCAACGGATTCGAAACGATAATCCTGCAACTCCTTCGAAAGACGCCGGCGGGCACGCATCAGGTTGACTTTAACCCAACTGACCGGACGTTTCATGACCTTGCCGATTTCAGATAGCGGCATGTCTTCTACATAAAACAACCACAAGGCGGTAAATTGCGCATCTCCCAGGCATGACTTTGCCGTTTTCCAGGTGGAGCGTTGCTGCTCTATCTGAATACCAAGCTGCTCGGGACCTGCATTCATGCAAGCTACCGAATCCAGTGAATCAGCCGGCCCGGAAGATTGCCTTTGCCTGCCCAGTTGACGAACTGCGATGGTGAACAACCAGGTGCTGAACCGGTACTTTGGGCGATAGCTTGGCAAATACTTGAATACCGCTACAAAGGTTTCCTGCAAAACATCCTCAGCATCGGCACGGTTGTCTGCCCGCACCAACAGGAACCGGTAGAGCCGATCCTGGTAATTAAAAACCAGTTGCTCAAATGCATCGACCGAACCCTGCCGGGCCCGGTCGATCAATTCAAGCTCAGATTGTAACTCCAGGGCAGACATCGGGTAATTTACTAGAGTGTGTTCCTGAGTGCTTCTATCTGATCGGTTGCAACCGGTACATTCATATACAACTCCGAACCCTCACTTTCAAAGCGAACCTGCCGAAGAATTTCTCCTAGCACGGCATCCGAATCATCCAGTGCTTTCAGGGCCACAAGACCTTCAACGATATTGCGAACCGACATGGCAACTTCGGGGGAGCTCGCTGAGAGTTGCGCGTTGATTTGCAAACCACTCATGTCCTCTGCGATTACAAGGGCCACAGCATCAACATTCTTCAATACCGAAGAATCCCAGTCTTCTCCTAATTCCGCCGATGTGTTTGCACCACCCTGTAACAGGGCGCGATCTGCCTGTAATACCAGTAATGCTTCAGAATCAGCAACTTCAAACCCACCAAGATAACCACCTGAATCCAGGAAGCTCTGCATCATTTCCAGATTTTGTGTGATCATTGTCTGGGTCGCACCAAAAGAGAAATAAATGTCTTCGCGCTGGCCCCAGTCCACATCTCTCACCTGACCATCCTCATCGGTGTAAGTCATTGTCCCGTCACCATCTTCAATCATGTAATAGGCAAGACCCGTGCTATCGTTTCTAATCACATCTGCGCCTTTACTCTCCAGCGCCGACAATAAGGCGTCTTGAGTTTGGGCGCTGATTGCGCCGTGCAGGATGACTGCACCATCATTCTCCGAGTCTCCATGCTTTGGTAAGCTCCCACCAAACACGGTAACACCCTGGATTTCACCGCGGATATCCACCTTCAATTCTTCCTGGATTTCATTCAATACCTCATCTGCTTTCTCAAGCAGGAACCTGCGGCCGACTTCAGAATTCTGGATTAAATCCAGATTGACGTGTACATACCAGTTGCTACCGCTTGGAATGTCAGTACGGGAAAGGCTGGCAGCCTGCGCGATCACGCAGACAAAACCTGTTAGTAACAGGGTGCTAAATATCTGTATTCGGTTCCACTTCATCATATATTCCTTAATAAGTTCTTCCGGCGTCTACCGGTCGTTCTGTTGCTTATAGCGGCAAACAACCAAAAAAGTTACACCTTGCATAAATTAATTTGATTACCGGGTAATACAAAATCAAAGATTACAAAATGATGTTTGTTTTTCTATACTTGGTAGCATGCACTTTTCATGAGCACTTGGCGCATGGAAAAAGTACCGGTAGACAGACAAAACATAAAAATTTTCAGGGATGATGATGACAGAGGTTTTGGTAATACTTGTTTTTTTGCTTTTAGGCACAGGCATCTGGTTATATAACCGCTTGATACGTAGCCGCAACCGGGTTAGCGAGGCCTGGGCGGGCATCGATGTTCAGTTGCAAAAACGCGCTGAACTGGTTCCCAACCTCGTTCAAACCGTCAAGGGTTATGCGACACATGAGTCCTCTGTATTTGAGGATGTGGCCCGTATCCGTAAAACGGGAGAAACCAGTGTAGATGCACGTGCTCAGCAAGAAACAGCCCTGTCACAGTCACTGGGCAGGCTATTTGCACTGGCTGAAGACTATCCGGACCTGAAAGCCAGCGAGGGATTCCAGCAGCTACATGCCAGCCTGACCGATATTGAAGACCATTTGCAGTTCGCACGGCGTTATTACAATGGTGCGGTCAGGGACAATAACAACCTGGTCGAAAGCTTTCCGTCCAATATTATCTCCAACCTGTTTAACTTCAAATTAGCGGAATTCTTTGAGATTGAATTCACCAGCCAACGAAGCGCACCCAATGTTGATCTTTAAACGACCAGGACTAATCAGCATAAGCCTACTGCTTGTCAGTATGGTTTTTTCGGGTACAGGAACCGTGCTGGCAGACGAACGGATTCTGGACTACCAGTCTGACATTTTGATCCACACCGATGGTGACCTGATCGTGACCGAAACAATCCAGGTAAACGCTGAGGGCGAAAATATCCGCCGGGGAATCTTTCGGGACTTTCCAACCAGCTACAAGGACCGGCGCAACAATAACTATAACGTTGAGCTGAACGTGCTGGATGTAAAACGTAATGGTGCCCCTGAGCCATTCCATACAGAAAAACGCAGTAATGGCGTACGTATATATATCGGCAGCCAGAACAGAATGCTTAACCATGGTGTACATGAGTATCAACTGCGTTATCAGACCAGCCGGCAACTGGGTTTCTTTGAAGACTATGATGAGCTGTACTGGAATGTGACGGGTAACGGCTGGCGGTTTCCGATCGACCGTGCGAGCGCGCGAATTGAATTGCCCGAATCTGTGAAAAACTGGGATTTGCGAACGAGTTTTTACACTGGTCCGAAAGGAGCGAAGGGGAAAGACGCCCAATCCAACATCGTCAATGAACATGTTGTCGTGTTCGAGTCCACCCGGGGTTTGCAACCCTATGAAGGGTTGACCGTTTCCGTCGGCTGGCCCAAAGGCATTGTGAAGGAACCCACTACTACAGAGCGAGTCAGCTGGTTTCTGCAGGACAACCGATCGGCGCTGGTTTTACTTATCGGGCTACTGGCAGCACTCGGATGGTATCTCTGGGCCTGGAACCGGTATGGCCGAGATCCTCGAAAAGGTGTCATCATTCCGCGCTTCAAACCACCGCAGGGCCTGACTCCAGCGGGCTGCAGCTATATTCTTAACATGTCATTCAGGAAAGAGACTTTCGCCGCGGCAGTTGTCAGCCTTGGCGTAAAGTCCTACCTGGAAATTGATGATCAGGATGATGAGTTTACACTTCGGAAAAAGACAGACGGGGGAAAAATCAAAACAAGCAAAGGCGAAAACGCAGTCCTTCAACACCTGTTTGAAACAGATGCAGAAGTTAAACTCGATCAAAAGAATTACAGGGTCTTTGCGAAAGCCCGCACTGGGTTAAGAAACGCACTGAAGTCCGAACACCTGGGCCGGGTATTCATTCTCAATACTGTCTACGCAGTGCCAAGCATCCTCCTGACCATCGTGGCAGCGATAATTGCAGCGGTATTGACAGCCAGCCCGGTTGTCTGGGTTACGTACGCAGTACTGTCCATCACATTGCATGTCACATTTTTATTCCTGTTGCGGGCGCCAACACCCGCAGGGCGTAAGATCATGGATGAGATCGAGGGATTCAAAATGTACCTTGATACGGCCGAGCAGGACCGGCTTGAGCGCATGCAATCACCGCAGTTAACACCGGAAGTGTTTGAAGCTTTCCTACCGTTCGCTTTTGCGCTGGGTGTTGAAAACAACTGGTGTGATCGATTTGCCCGCGAGTTACCGGAAGAACTGCAGAAAAGGGGCGGCTATCAGCCGGCCTGGTATACCGGCAGTCAAAACAGACTGGGTGCGTTGAGTCACCTTGGCAGTGATTTCAACAACAGCTTTTCCTCCGCCATTTCCTCAGCATCATCACCACCCGGTTCGTCCTCAGGGTCGGGAGGCGGGGGTTCCTCCGGTGGTGGTGGCGGCGGTGGCGGTGGCGGCGGCTGGTAAAGCAGGTAAACCCGGATGAAATGGCTGCCCGTGAGCCAGTAGCATATTGAGTCACCAATCAATTCATTTGTGTTATATGATCAACAATTAGTTGAAAAATATAATACCAATGAGGTTGATATGGCCCAAACGCAGGAACTCATCAAGTCGCTTAAATCGGCCCTGAAAGCACAGGGGAAAACTTACGCGGATGTCGCCGTTGAACTCGGATTAACCGAGGCAAGTGTTAAGCGCCTTTTCTCAAAGCAGAGCTTTTCCCTCAATCGCCTTGACCAGGTCTGTCACCTGCTGGACATGGAAATCTCCGACCTGGTGCAACTGATGAACGAGCAACAGCAGCGCTTGCAACAACTCAGCATTGAGCAGGAAATGGAAATCACTGCGAACGTTACACTGACACTGGTGACGGTTTGTGTACTTAACCGCTGGACCATGCATGACATCCTGTCTTACTACCATATCAGTGAGAGCGAATGTGTTCAGCATCTCGCAAAACTGGACCGCCTCAAGGTGATCGAACTACTGCCGAAAAACCGTATCAGGTTACTGGTAGCACCCAATTTCAGTTGGCATGAAAATGGACCGATCCAGCTATTTTTCCAGAAAAAAATCAGTCAGGAGTTTTTTAGTACCCACTTTAGCCGTGATGACGAATCCCTGATCGTTCTCAATGGTATGTTCTCTTCGCAAAGCAACGCTGAACTTCAGAATAAGCTAAAACGCCTGGCCAGGGAGTTTGAACTATTGAACAATGATGATGCCGCGCTTGACCTGGCTCAGCGAAACGGTATCACCCTGGTATTGGCAATGCGTGATTGGCAATACGGTCTGTTTAAACCACTCATAAAAGACGGCTAGGCAATCAGTCTTCTTAAGGTATTATATATTAATACTTTTAAGCCATTATATTGTTACTTTTTATAACATAGTTGCATAATATGTAAACGCTAACCATGATGAATTACGTAAGGCGGTTGCCCCGTAAAAGGGGTGTTACTTCTAAACCAGATTTACGGAGCACATCATGAAACCACTTAAACCTATCACCCTTGGCGTAATAGCACTGTTTTTTACCACTTTGTGGATCACACCAATTTGCGCTGCCGGATTGCTGACCCCGACAGGATCAAACCTGCCGCAGCTTGAAATAAGGGAGCATCACGTCAATGTCGTCATCGAAGACGGATATGCAATTACCAGCGTTGAACAGGTGTTCGCCAACCCGCATGCCAATGACCTGGAGGCGATCTACTCCTTTCCGGTTCCTGAAAAAGCCGCAGTAGGTGAATTTACCTACTGGATTGACGGCTTGCCGGTGACCGGTGAAGTACTAGAAAAGCAACAGGCCCGCGAAATTTACCAGCAGGAAAAGCAGGCTGGCAGGGAAACTGCCCTGACCGAACAGGACAGTTACCGGACGTTTGATATTGCTGTCTACCCGGTACGTGCCGGACAGGATGTGCGTATCAGCCTGACCTATATCCAACCTGTACACATTGATACCTCCATCGGCCGTTATGTCTACCCGTTGGAAGAAGGCGGCGTAGACGAGCAGAAGATGTCTTTCTGGTCATACCAGGATTCGGTGGAAGCATCTTTCAGCTTTAACCTGTCATTCCGCTCCTCCTCACCGATCGACGAATTCAGACTCCCCCAGCACCCGCAAGCCAACATACAGCAGGTATCGGAGGGGGAGTGGAATGTGTCCATTGTCTCGGAGGCTCCACCTGCTGAAGAAGGCTCAACAACCAGTACCACACCGGCTGTTGTATACCGGCTTAACAAGGATATCGTCGTCTATTGGCGCCAGTCCCAGGGGCTTCCCGGTTCAGTCGAACTGGTCACACATAAAGAGGGTCCCGGTCAGCGCGGCACATTCATGCTGACGCTTACACCCGGAGATGACCTGGAACCCATCACCCGGGGCAGGGACTGGGTCTTCATACTCGATATTTCCGGTTCGATGGAAGGCAAATTTCATAGCCTGATCGAAGGTGTCAACAGGGGATTGGCGAAGTTGAACCCCGATGACCGCTTCCGCATCATCCTGTTCAATAATCAGCCACGGGAAATCACCCATGGCTTCGAAAACGCAATACCTGAAAACGTTCAGAATGCAATCCGGATACTTGAAAGCAACCACCCGAATAGCGGTACAAACCTGTTCGCCGGCCTCAACCTGGGTATTCACTCACTGGACTCAGACCGCAGCAGTGCACTGATACTGGTCACCGATGGTGTTGCCAACCTCGGCTACACAGAAAAGAAGGATTTTCTGGACCTGCTGGAACAAACGGATGTCAGGTTGTTCAGTTTCGTGTTGGGTAACAGCGCAAACCGGCCCTTGCTGGAAGGCATGGCCAGGGTCTCGAATGGATTCGCGATCAATGTCTCAAACAGCGACGATATTGCCGGTAAATTAATTGAGGCAACTTCCAGGCTGACCCATGAGGCTTTACATGATATCGACTTGAGAATCACAGGTGTCAAGACCGGCGACCTGACACCGGAGCATTTCGGAAGTCTTTATCGTGGACAGCAACTCATTGTATTTGGTCATTACTGGGGAAGTGGCGAGGCAAGTCTCAGTCTTGACGGCAAGATATCTGGACGGAATAGAAACTATTCAACCGTCTTTGAGTTCCCTGAGGCTGCCACTCTTCACCCTGAAATCGAGCGCTTATGGGCATTTGCAAAAATCGAGAGCCTGCAAAACCGGCTGGACTATTTCGGTGAAGATGCCGACATCGAACAGGCCATCACCGATGTTGCCGTCGAGAACGGCCTCGTCACTGACTATACCTCAATGATTGTTCTTCGTGAGGAGCGCTTCCAGGAACTCGGCATCAAGCGTCTTAACCGATCCCGTGTCGAAAAAGAACAGTTAGCGAGACAGGAGCGCATGCTCAAGGGTGTACGCAATAACCGGGTCGACAACAGCCAGCCTATGTACGCTAAACCCAGGGCGAATCATGGCAATGGCGGGGGTGCATTCGACCCCTGGATGCTACTGGTACTGCTGCCCTTGATGATATTGCAACTCAAAGCAGGACGACGTGATCAGTAGTGTAGTGTCAACACTACACTGGACTCAGCGGGGCGGTCTTCAGGCCGCCCCCTTTCGGGGAATACCGACATGACCGAAAAACAAATACCGGTTTTAACCATTGGCCTGGTAACCACCCTAATCGGTCTGCACTGGTTGGTGGTGGACAAGACACTACTCTATTTCAGCGCTGCTGATATCTGGAGTGGCGAGGTCTGGCGCATCATCAGCGGCCATCTAATGCATGCTGACCTGCAACACCTGATGTGGAACTGCCTTGGTCTTGCCGTATTGGGCTCACTGCTGGAAAGCCAATCGAGACAACTGCTGCTTGCTACATCAGGGGCCGGTATTCTATTTGTCAGCGCCCTGCTCCTGACACCGTTCTCACAACTGGATTACTACTGCGGATTGTCCGGCGTACTCAATACATTGCTGCTTGTAGCCCTATGGTCTCAGTGGAAACTGACCCGGTCGCGGTGGATCATCATCCTGGCCTTCGGAAGTATCGCAAAAGTGCTGATCGAGGTGTCCCAGGGTATATCAATGGTCACGCAAATTAGCTGGCCGCCATACGCCTGGTCACATGTAGCCGGACTAACGGGTGGTCTTGCAATAATCTGGATTCAGAGTCGTGGTTCTCAAGACAGAAACCGGGTACATGCTGGTTTCTGATTTTAGCTGCTGGACATCAAGTGGGCTGAAGCAGCCGAAACTGCTTCTGTCACTTAACCGAAAACTCAATGACCGGTGGCTTCATCGCGCTTTGCTTCGGCTTTATCACGTGCCTTTACACCTGCAAGGTACAAAGCCTGCTGGCGCTGAACCTGCTCATTATTTCGTTCCATAATCACTTGGTATTCCGGGCGGTCTGACCACTCCTGAATGACGGGATCAAGACTCAACAAGCTGTAGGAGTCACCATTATTCAACCATTCCAAGGTACGCTCAATGGCATCTTCAGTACGTCCGTCAATGGCGGCAAATGTCACCAGGTTGAACCAGGAGCATGGGCACAAAAATTGTGCTTTCAATCTTTCCTCGGTGCTCTTGCGGCATTTATCCATCATTTCATCAACGCCTTCTTCAATGCCCGCTTTTTTCATGTCATACAGCAAGCTCAAACGGCAATTGTTGGTCCAGGGTATTTTCTTTTCCTGGTAGTGGTCAATTTGCTCTGCGACCGCTGACTTGAATGGTGCCAACCCTTGCTCGGTTCGCAACTCCCAGGCCAACGCACGATTGGGAGCAAATCGCATCCAGACGGGAATGTCGTCATTTGCCTTCACGACCTCTGCCAGTTCCCTGGCTCTTTCAAACCTTTCGAAATGTAAGTTGACCCAGAAGTTGACGACAGGGTCGCCCTTTGACTCAGCTTCCTCAAACAACCCGATTGAGGCCAGCTCCCAGGCATGCCAACGCGTAAGCCAGTCCTGTTCTGGAAGATGCTTCATGGCTTCTTCAAGGGTCAGTGCAGATTCGGCATAACGGCCATGTGCACTCATATTTCTCGCCAACGCGATATAGGCTCTCTGGTGATGTGGATGTAACTCAAACATCCTTGCAATGATCCGGTCGGCATCCCGGGGCCGCCAGAACGAACCGTAATCAAAGGCCAGTTGATCACTGATCTCCAGCGACATGGGATCAAGCGCATAGGCTTTCTCCTTGTCAGCCAGCATATCCAGAAATTTCTCCTGCTCGTAGAATGTCTCTGAACGCCACAGATAGGCCAGCGCATAATTGGGATTTAACTCTATAGCACGATCGAAATCCCGCCGCGCTTCATCATATCTGAAACGATACAAGTGATGCAGACCACGTACTGCAACGGCTTCCGGTAAATTGGGTGAAAGCCCGACAGCCTGGTCAATCACGGGGACGACCTTGCTATCAACTTCTTCTTTTTCGGGGCCCTGAGGTACTCGCTCCAACATTAGCCACGCGCGTGCAAGTGCCGCATAAGCCGGCGCATAGTCCGATTCCGCCTCTATGGATTCCTCGAACTTCCTGATCGCGGCTTCGATATTCTCTTTACCGAGTAACGCCAGGCGTTCCTTGCCAATGAGATACGCGCTGTAAGCATCCATATTGTGAGCACGTTCGGCAACAACAGCTTGCTCCTCTTCTCCCAGCAGGTGAACTTTGAGCGAATCCATGATGGCGGCAGAAATCTCATCCTGGATTTTGAAGATGTCTGAATAGTCACGATCGTAGGTCTCAGACCAGAGATGATAACCATCTTCTATCTTGATCAGCTGGGCGGTAATACGTATCTGATCACCTGCCTTACGAATGGAACCTTCCAATACCGCATTAACATTCAGTTTGTTACCGATTTCCCGGATATCAATTTCACTGCCGGCAAATGCAAAAGACGAGGTACGAGCCGCCACACGCAAGCCCCTGGTTTTTGCCAACAGGTTAAGAATTTCCTCGGCAATACCCCGCGAAAAATGATCCTGATCGGCATTCTCGCTGTAATCTTCAAATGGCAAAACTGCAATTGAGGGTACATCGGATTCTTCAGGTTCTATTGATACTGCAGCAGAGGAATCTTCCACCACCTCTGTCTGCGTGGTTTGTTCGTCACCCATTGGAACAAACTCTTTGACCAGGAAGAACACCACGACCAGTGAAAGTGAAGCAATGGTGAAGTACTCAAGCTTTTTGCCGGTAACCGGTGTAATCGAACTGCTTCGGTCGACGTCCTTGGTTAATTTCACACCATCGGGTGTCAACTCAAACGCCCAGGCGAAAAGGATAACAATTGGAAAACCAATCAGCAGTAATACAGTGACAACACGATCTACCCAATCCGGCAGGAGCAACGCAGGCTCAAGAACCCCTGCTGCCTGGATCAATAACCAGGAAACAACGATATAGGCAATACTGACACGTACTACGTTGCGGCGTTTTAATTCATTGAAAAAAGACAAGGTTTGGCTTCTATATGTCCACTATTACCATTAAGCATAGTTGTTAATCAGGTAAATGCCAAAGAAAATGTAAATCATTACGCCAATGTCCTGATAATAGAACTCAAAGCCTGCCAGACCATATCTTCCTGCTGAGGTTTGAAATGGACATAATCACTCAACATATAGCCGGTCAAGGTTTATACTGTCCGGCTACTGAAAAAAGACAGCTACCAGGCGTATACCTCACTATTCCGGCAAAGGCCTCATTATGAAACTACACGTATCCATTACTTTTCTTGTCTTATCACTTTTCGTGCAGACAGCATTCTCACAACAGACTTTATTACTCAAACAACCATCCGTATCTGCGCAAAACCTGGCTTTTGTTTACGCGGGTGATATTTGGGTAGCGAATCGGGACGGTTCAAATCCACGGCGATTGACCTCCAGCCCGGCAGAGGAAAACAGCCCGGTTTTTTCACCGGACGGCAAGTTGATTGCATTTAGTGCCAATTACGAAAACAACAATGATGCATATTTCATCCCGGTATCCGGCGGTCAACCCCAGCGACTGACCTGGCACCCCGGCACAGACACCCCTACCGGATGGACAGCGGATGGAGCAGCGGTGACCATCGTGTCGGCACGCGAAACCGATCATGGCCGGTCAGGACAGCTTTACCATGCGTCCATCAATGGTGGCCTGCCGGAAAAACAGATGGAGGCACGTGTTTACCGCGGCAGCTATGACGCGCAAGGAAACAGATTTGCCTACATCGCACATGGCTCAGGGTACAACGGTCTTTTTGGTGGCAGTTCCGGCTGGAAGGGATATCGTGGCGGCACCACACCTGCCGTGAAAATCATGGACATCAAAGCACAGACAGTGACCACCGTGCCGGGGGCCGGTGTCACCAATTTCAACCCGATCTGGCTAGACGGTCAGCTGTACTTTATTTCCGACCGGGAAAATGAGATCTATAACATCTTTCAATATGATCCTACCAGCCAGGCCATTACGAAAGTCTCAGATGAACCGGTGTGGGATGTTCGTGCATTCTCCGGTCATGGCTCCACGCTGGTCTATGAGGCCGGCGGGCAGTTGAAAAGTCTGGATATTGGAAGTAACCAGGCTAGCAATATTCCGGTCTATATCAACCCGGACCTGCCACAGCTGCGAACCCAATGGAAAGATGCAAGCGGAACCATTCAACATGTTGATATCTCCCCATCCGGCAAGCGCGCCATCATTACGGCCAGGGGTGTAGTGTTCACGGTCCCGGTTGAAGACGGCGCAGTTCGCAATATCAGCCAGGATGGCACGACCCGGGAATATTCTGCTATCTGGTCCCCAAAAGGAGATCAGGTCGCCTACATCACCGAATCAAATGACGGCCAGAGCCTGGTCATCAAAGACCAGACCGGTCGTGGAAACCATACACAGTATGAACTGGGGTCGCACTTTTACCAGTTACTGGCCTGGGGTGGCGGAGATAATCCGCATATCGTTTACCAGGACAACCATTTGTCTCTTTTTTCCATCGACCCAAGCAGTGGAGCAATCAGCGGGATTGCGACCGGTGAACGACGCGAACAGGTTGATATATCCATTTCTCCGGATGGCAAATGGCTCGCCTACACGCAAG
>Ga0224504_10000148_pt1 | contig 30088 bp, 16 predicted proteins | sample SF_Oct11_sed_USG_3_FD_170160 | JGI IMG/M metagenome (GOLD analysis project Ga0224504, IMG submission 170160) | Sediment microbial communities from San Francisco Bay, California, United States - SF_Oct11_sed_USGS_24 | ecosystem: Environmental > Aquatic > Marine > Sediment | place: USA...
TTCTTTTCCTTCTATTTTTCCAGTATTTTTAACTGTTACTGAAATTTTTACAGTTTCATTTCCTGAGATCGTATCCTTGTCAATGCTAAAATTTGAGTAATTAAATGATGTATAAGAGAGTCCAAATCCAAAGTCAAACTGTGTATAAAAACCATCATACCCCCAATCAACATCTCGTACATCAGCTTTTTTATGATAATACGTTAATGCATTTCCTGAATATTTTGGATAGGTGTATGGTAGTTTTCCACTTGGATTTATTGTGCCGAACAACACATCTGAAATTACGCGCCCACCTTCTTGACCTGGATAATACGCCATTATAATACCATCAATTAAAGGTTCAATATCTCTTATGATTCTTGGGCGACCTGCTAAAAGAACCAAAATAATAGGCTTGTTATAAACACTTAGTTTTTTCACCAAATCTTGTTGTGCCTGTGGTAAGGCTAACTCATTAATATCCGATGATTTTTCAGTAGCAGGTAATTCACCTGCACAAACCACAATATAATCTGCATTTTTTGCTTTAGAAACGGCAGTGGCAATATCAATATCTTCAGTATAATTGGTCCCCTCAACATAATCTACCTTGTTTGAACCAATTTCTTTTTCAATGGCTTTTAAAATGGTTAGTTTACTAGGATCGTTGTATTTTGTATCCTGACCTAAAAAAGTACGAGACCAAGCACCGTTTAATAAATTCATAGTGTTTGAAGCGTACCCTGTTACCAATATTTTTTTTCCTTTTTTTAATGGTAAAACAGCCTCTTTATTTTTCAGCAAAGTTATGGCTTCCGCCGCTGAATTATAATTTGCTGCAATATGCTTTTCACTTCCAAAATCAGGAAAATCCTTTGGGTTGTTATAAGGTTTTTCAAATAAATTTAACCGAAACTTTAGATTTAATATACGTGTAACGGCATCGTCAATTCTTTCCATGGAGATTTCTTTGTTTTCAACCATTTCAACAATATAATCTACCACATCAATATCATAAGGATTCATCAGCATATCCAACCCTGCATTCACAGCCATTTTTGTAGCTTCGCGCTTATTGCTAGCAACCTCATGAGCTTCAATTAAAAAATCCACATCGCTAAAATCAGAAATCACAACTCCTTTAAACCCTAATTCTTCTTTTAAAATATCTGTTATATACTTTTTGTTGATATGACAAGGAATTCCATTTACCGCATTAGAACTAATCATAACCCCTAGCGCACCTTGGTCAATGGCTTTTTTAAAAGGAGGTAAAAAATACTGTGTTAAACTATTTTCAGGAATTATGGCGTTGGCTCTGTCTTTACCATTTCTACCAGCTCCATAACCAACAAAATGCTTTAAACAAACCGCAGAACTTTTAGAGTTTTTTAAATGTTCACCTTGCGAACCTTTTACATAAGCAACACCCATTTCAGAAATAAGGTAAGGATCTTCTCCAAAACTTTCTGAAATTCTACCCCACAACGGATTGGTTGCAACATCAATATTTGGATTAAAATTCCAAGGCAGTGATGCCGCTCTTGACTCGTACGACGTTAATTTACCATTTAAAGCTACCAATTCTCTATTCCACGTTGCAGCCAAGGCTATTTGATGTGGAAATAATACAGATCCCTTTATATAATTTGCGCCATGAATGTTATCTATTCCATACAAAACAGGAATTCCTAAACGTGTATTTTTTATACTTGCATCTTGTATTGTTTTTACAATTTGATACCATTCATCTGTACCTGCTAAATATTGAGGCGTATTATGAATAGATCCAACTGCGTAATCAACAATAAACTTTTGAATCTTTTTTTGGTCAAAAACTGCCGTGTCACGCGCATCCCAATATTCTCCTTTTAAAATAGAAGGCAAACCAATATTTAACATTTGGCCTACCTTCTCTTTTAAGGTCATTTTAGTTAATAACCATTTCACTTTTTCTTCAATTATTTCCTCTTCATCAGTTAATGCACTGTTATTAGGTTGCTGTTTGTTGCAACTTAAAAACATTGAAACCATAATTAATAACGAAATAATTTTTTTCATTTTAAATTTTACTTTTCTAAATACACCACGATTTGATTTATTTCTCCTGTACGTTCAAAAACCTTTTTACTCATTTTTGAGTCTAGATTTAGCCCCTTAAATTCAACATTTGAACCATCATTTAAAACTACTTTTAAACCTTTCTTCTCTGCTAATTTATAGATGATTGGAATTTGACAATACGTAAAACAAAGTGAACCTTTTTCCAACGCAATTTCATTTAATTCCGTATTAATATTGGTGTATGTAAAAATATTTGGTTCTTGTAAAAACTCTTCTTTTCTTAATAATTGTGGATTAAAACCTAATTTTCCTTCTTTTACAAAAACACCTAATTCACCAAACCTGCTCAACACATCTTCTTTTACCTGACCTGTCATTCCTGGTTGTTGCGCCCCTTTTCCTGCTGGAGTATGTGAATAAGGATCGGTTGGAAAAGCACCATACAATTCTGGAGATTTATCTACCCCAATTCCAGCATTAATTTCGTAATAATGATCTAATAATTTACCAATTGTTACTTCGCTTTCATTGTTCTCTATAGCCTGTAAACTCGCTTCCTGCACACTTAACAACAATTTAGAAACCATATGCCAGTAAATAGATCCTAAGCCTTCGTAACCAAAGAAAGTACCCGATCTACCTGTAAAAGATTTATGGTCAAAAATTTCTTCAAAAATGGCTAAAACCAAGGCGGTATCTTCTACTAAAAGCGATTGATATTTATCTTCAGGTAATTGCGCAAAAGCTTCTTTAAGGCTGTTTGCATTGTTAAAATTCCCATTAAAATGGCAATTACCCAAAGCATCTTTTTCAATAATTTGAGTATTACCATCTTTTATAAGTTGTTGTAATAAGGCTGATTTTTCAATATTTTTTACCGAAATATTATTTTTATCACTAAATCTTGGTAGCTCCTTATCTGGATATAAAATATAACTGTACTGATCTTCTCTAAATAGCGCACTGTTTTTTAAAGCGTCTAATAATTCCAAAGAATCTACTCCTGAAATATAACCTGAACTTAAAACAGCGACCTGACCTTCTAACATTTCTGGCAAGTATGAAATTGCTATTTCATCATTATTAACGGTCATTAAGTTGTATGCGTGATACAAATTATCAGTTCGTTTATTGGCATTAATAGAATGGTCAATAAATTGAAGTGTTATATTTGTAAAAACAAGTAAATCGGTTTTCGAAACTGTGGCTTTATTACTTGAAAACCCGTTTTCATAAATAGCTGTTCTAAAATCACTTCCTGCTTTTCCTAGCCCATCCAATATATTTTTACGGTCTTTATCTGAAATTTTACCTTTTAGTAAACTTTCATTTTTTAAGAAGGTTGAAACTACTTCATTAAAAAACACACCCAATTCTTCTGAAATCTCTACCGAATCTAAATCGGTATTTGAAACCATTTCTTGGAAGAAGTTTAAAAATCTACGCAAATAATACAAGGTAACCATAGATACACCATTACCAACCAAAGCATTGTTGGCGTCGTTCCACTCTGGTCGCTGTGTACTCATCCAAATTCCTCCTTCAGGAATAAAATTAGATACTTTTGCTAGTACGGTTGCCAATAATTTTTCAATGATGTTTACTTTATAAATAAAATAATTTTCATCTCTCAATAAAGCACCATCAGCACCTAATTCATCTTTTTTTCTATTAATCTCCTTGTCCGATTCAACATCAAACTCAATGGTGTCTTTTGGATTGGATAAAATGGCTTCGTAGCTTTTAATTTTATAAGGTACATTGGCATATACAAACAATTCCTTATTAAAATAACTTGTCAATTTAGCCGGATTGTGTTTTTCAATAAATTCAAGAAACTTCAACAAATAAATAATTTGATGATCTCCCCAATATCCAATGTATGACCACGGATTGTCTGGTTCAATAGTTTCCCAATCAAAACCATCTTTTGTAACACGGTAAGGATTGTACCCATCAAAAGTTGTTGCGTTTAAAAACTTATGAATCATACTTTCAATAAAATCTGGATACGAGTGTGCTAAAGCTTCCCAATTTTGGAAAATATCTCTCCAATTTCCTTCGTAATCTAAAATTTTTGACCCGTCAACTTCACTTCTTGTATTGATAGAAAACTTATTCCAAGGTCTACTTGGATCTCCATGTCTTCTACTAAATTTTAACGGCATATATTCAAAACAAAGACGTTTAAAGTTTCGGTCTTCATCCTTTTCTGCCAATTCTTTTAAATAGTTAAGAGTAAACACTTCAGGCAATTCTGCCAATAATTCTTCTTTTTTCTTTGTTACTTTTTTATTAGCTTTTCCTATGTATTTAATAAAATCATCTTTTTCAATTTGATAGTTATGATCAAAAATACCACCACGCATAATATTAAAAAGAGTGTTTGCAAAATGGCGTGTATTTCGCAATGTATCACCTGTTAATTGCAAACCATCAGCAGAAGCATTTAATTCTACCAGTTGTTTTGAGCCATGTTCAATATCCTTATCAACCAAATCAGCTAAATCAGCTTCATGTTTAATAACTTCCTTTATTTGGTTTACAGCAACTATAGACTGATTCACATCGGCAATTATGCTCCAATCTTTTTCAGAATCTGCTTCTAAAATTAAATCTGTACAAATAAAATAGGCTCCTTTTTCAGCTTTAACATCAATTTCTTGTTGAATTTTTTTCCCTTTTCTGAAATTATCCAACTGTAATGATGATAACAAATAAGTTGGGTTTTCAATTCCGAAAGACCAAACAATATTAGATTTTAAGGCCTCACTTGGCTCAGCTTTATCAACAATTATAGCACTTAAGGCAAAAATACCTAAACCTGTATCGGTTTCTAATTCACATTTTTTGTAGGCATCAACTAAGTTACTGCTTGCATTTTGCAAATCAGGACCAACACCATAAGGCAAAATATTTTGAATACCATCTAAAACAGTCAGCTGCATATTTTTATTGGTATTGTTAACCAAGGTTGATTTTTTAACAAACCCAAATTTATCACTTGAATTCCAATGGTATTTAAAAGTAACCCCTAAGTCGTGGTTAACTTCTTCAAAAACAACTTTGTTTCCATAGCTATTTTTAAATAAATTTCTACTTATTTTATATACACCCTCATATTTTTGGGAAAATGGTTCCCACAAATAGGTTTTACCTTCTGAATGAATTTGAACAATGGTTTTACTTCCTGTAATCTCAGCCGACTCCGTTATTTTATCATCCGTATAATAAGGAAACAATGCAAAATTGCTGTTTCTTCTACCTGCCGTTAATCCACCATTACTTGATATAAATAACCAATGGTTTGAATTACTAACTATACTCATAAAAAAAGGTCTCATTTCATTTACATTGGCAATTTTATAGTAACTTTCATCACCAATAATTACCAATTCACCTTTTACTTCATTTGCTCCAAATGAGGCTTCCTTATTTCCTATATACATTTGATTCTCTTTTTTCATCTTATTCTTATTCTTATAATTTTCAACAACTTCTCTCTTTATTTAACTTTAAACGGAACATTCGCTGTGGCCGCATGGCCTTGTCCATCATCTACGTATCCAAACAATCTATAGTCACCTTTTTCTGCAGGCGCATTAAATTGTAATTCACCTTCTTTATTTAAAATAACGGTAAACTCTATTGCCGATGGTCTTTTTTCAAAATCTCCACCATCTTGTAAATCGGTGCTTTCTGGTAATATTTCCCAACGATAATTCAAAGTATCATTTTCAGGATCTTGGATTTTTAATATTGCCAAACTGGTTTCATTTGCTTTTAAAACCACATTTTCATAGGCCGTTTTATTGTTTATAACAAAAGATACCACTTGTGGTGTTTTGTTTTTAGGCCAAACACCATTCCAAACATAATGCATCACATCAACCGATTCGGTTTCTTTTCCATCTTCTAAAAAAACACCATACCAAGTTGGTGTACGCTCTTGTTTTTGTCCCCATAAAAATACATATGAGCCAATACATTGTAATGAATCGGCTTCAATGCCTTCTCTATATCTTTTTAAATAATTGGCGGCTTTTACAGTACTATTTTCTTCAATTGGCACGCCCCATTCTGTTTTTGGAACTTCCCAATGTCCAGTAGCTCCCCACTCTGTTACCATATACGCACCATTCCATCCATATTCTTTAATTTGTTTAGGCAACTCACCAAGCTTCCCATAAATTTGAATAGAAAGTAAATCTAAATCACCACAACGGTTCTTAATTAAATCTATTTCATATTGTGAAATCCCAGCCAATGTTGTGGTTGTTAAATGATTTGGATCAACCTCATGAATCATTTTTGAAATATCATTTACAGCGTCCCAAACTTTCGGATTATTAGCACGTAAATTTAATTCGTTTCCAACAGCCCACATTAACAATGCAGGATGATCTTTTAAGGACAAAACTTCTTTTTTAATTTGATCTAATTGCGCTTTTACAGCAGCCTTATTATTATAATCAAAACCATGACGCTCTCTAGCAACTTCTATGCCCATTGTTACCATTAAGCCATTTTTTTGAGCTTCGTCCAACACTTCTTTTCCGGTTTGTTCACCGTTCTCGGTTCTCCAAGTTCTAAAAGAATTTCCTCCGTGTGCCGCAACAGTTGTAATTTGCCCAAATTCAAGCCCAGCTCCTTTGATATAAAAAGGTGTATTGTTAACATATAACTGGAACTTTCCATTCTCCTTTTTCAACTCAACTTTTGCAGCTTTATTAGTCTCCATTTGTGCTGGTTTTGGTTGTTTTGTATTGCACCCTATTAGCAGGCTAACACAAAACAACATAGGAAGAATATTTTTTATATATCTCATTTTTATTTTACTAATTATTAGTTAGTTTTTTACCAAATCAAATTCAATTTGTTCTAACGATTTTCCTTTTGTTTCTGGCAATATTTTTAATAAAATCAAGAATCCTAACAAGGCAATTCCTCCAAAAATTAAAAAACTAATGGCATTGCCAAAATTTGACAATTCCCAAGGGAAAACCAATTGCACAATCCAACTAACAAAAGAGTTGATAAATCCAATAACACCAATGGCCAAACCTCTATAACGATTAGGAAATAATTCAGATAATAAAACCCACATTACTGGCCCCAATGAAAAGGCAAAACAAGCTATAAATCCAAATACACCAATAAGTACAAGGGTAGCATTCATGGTAATTGCGGCTTCTAAAATTGCGCCTTCGTTCTTTCCATACACTTGGCTTCCTAAAGAAGATTTCATAGCGTTTTTAAAGGCTACATCACTGTCGAAAGTTTTTCCCGAAAATTGTTCTAACTTATTTTTTTCAACAAAATCTAGTTTTGTTATTTTTTCTGAATCAAGTTTGTAGGTTGCCTGACTGAACCCGTATCCACATAACAACAAACTCATAGAAATTCCAGCCAATCCAACAAGTAAAAGTGGTCTTCTACCCATTTTGTCAATTAAAAATATGGCCACAATAGTGAACACTAATGAAGTAAAACTAAGCAGCACACCTTGTGTAAATGCTGCGTCTGTACCAATACCTGTTTGCTTAAAAATTGAAGTAGCATAGAAATAAACAGCATTAATACCTGTAATTTGCTGTAGAACTCCAATTATAAAACCAACCACAAGTACAAACTTAAGTGCTGGTTTAAACAAATCCTTGAGCTTCACCTTTTCTTCTTCAACCTCAACTTTTGATAAACTTTCTAAAATTGAATTAATTTCTTCTTCAGCTTTCTTTTCCCCATGGATACTAATAAGCACTTTTTTACCTTCCTCATTTCTTTGTTTTGTAAATAGCCACCTTGGACTTTTTGGCACAAAAAACATAAATATAAAATACAATACAGCTGGCACCAATTCAACACCCAACATCCATCTCCAAACATTTTCATCAGTAAAAAAAGAATCGCCAGAAGTATTTAATTTATTCAAATAATAGTTACTTAAAAATGCCGCAAAAAAACCAAGCACAATATTTAATTGTTGAATAGAAACTAGTTTACCTCTATTTTCGGCTGTTGAAATTTCGGCAATATAAGTAGGTGCTAAGATAAGCGCTGCTCCAAAAGCAAAACCACCAACCATACGAGCTATATACAGCATTTCATACGAAATTGCATAGGCAGAAAACAACGCAGAAACAGCATATGAAAAAGCAACAAATATCAGGATTTTTTTACGTCCTATTATATCACTTAATCTTCCTGAAATTAACATGGCGATCATCGCTGCAAAGGAAGGTGAGCTTACCACCCAACCTGTTTGCCCATCACTTAAATTAAATTCTGGTCCGGCATAGGACATTACACCAGAAATAATTCCGGCATCAAATCCAAATAAAAACCCTCCCAAGGAAACTACAAATGCTATAAATATTACTTTTTTTGACATACTCAGTGTGACTCTATGTGGATGATTAATTTAAAATAATAGTTTGTATTGCACGTGCTGGCATATTTAATTTTGCCGTTTTACCATCTATGGTAAGCATATAATCTATCACATTGTCGCTATCATTTAAAGCAACCACAATCATACTTCCATCTTCATTTAAAAAGGTGGTGGCAATCAAATTATTGGCTGTAGTACCTGTTGAAATTCGTTTAGCACCTGGTCGAATAAACTTTGAGAAGTGCCCTATATAGTAGTACGAATTTGTGAAGGTTAATTCACCTGTTTGCGTATTTCCGTGTACAGGTGCAAAACATAAATTACCTACATGATTTGGTCCTCCAGTTTGATCTAATAAAATATTCCAATCGGTCCATGCAACAGTTCCATTGTTAAAATCGTTAATCATTGCTTTTCCGTAACGTTCAGCCAATGCTGGGTCTTCAATTCTACTAAAATCATATTTTTCGTTACAACCTTCCGTGAAAATTAACTTTTTATCAGGATATGCCTGATTTACTTGTTCTACATTCCTATACATAGGCGTACCATCTTTCCAATCTTCATACCAGTGGAAACCAGTACCCCAAACATATTTATTTGCTTCAGGATCACTTAAAATAACATTTGCTCTTTCAAATAATAAGTCTCTGTTATGGTCCCAAACAATAATTTTTTTATCTCCTAACCCTTCTCTTTCAAGTGTAGGTCCAAGATTGTTTTTTAAGAAATCTCTTTCTTGTTCAGCAGTATAAATACAAGATTCCCAAGTTTGTTTTGCCATTGGTTCATTTTGAATTGACAAGCCCCAAATTGGTACTCCTTCTTTTTCATATGCTTTGATAAATTTTGCATAATAATTTGCCCATGGTTGGTAAAATTCAGGTTTCAAACTACCTCCTTGCAACATATTATTATTTGTTTTCATAAATGCTGGTGGACTCCAAGGACTGGCATACATACGTAACTTTCCACCTGCAGCGGCTATGGCTAATTTTGTAAAAGGCAATCTATATGCCTTATCATGTTCTATACTGAAGGTTTTTAATTCGCTATCACCTTCTTCAATATAGGTATAACTTCCACTTGAAAAATCACAACTATGAATAACGGTTCTGGCCAATGAGTAACCAATTCCTTTATCTACGCTATAATAAGCTTCCATAAAGCGTTTTTGCTGATCGTCATTCAATTTGTAAAAAGTTTCGGCAGCGGCATCAGTTAATGCAGCTCCAATACCTACAAATGTTTGATGTGTTTTTGAAGTATTTACATAAATGGAGGCTTGTGTTTCTAACGGCTGTTGGAAATCTGAGAAGGCAATATTCGAATTTGTTAATTCTAGTTTAACATTACTGTTTGCAGAAGTTGTATAAACAGAACTCTTAGAAATTTTTGAAAAACCAACCATTTCTTCTTTCGTTGTTGAATCAGCAATTTTATCTGATTGTTTTATATATTCACAGCTACTGATTAAGATTGTAGTTATGATAAAAATCGACATAATTTTAAATGAAAAATTGTAACGCATATTATTTATTTTATTGAAACTGAATCACTAACACCTATTTGAGCATAAGCCTTAGCTTTAAAAAGATTTTGTACTATATTTATTATTGCTATTATTCTATTTCATATCCTTCTTCATAAAACAGCCATCTCTACTAATTTAAAAAACAACTGTAAATTAATTATCAAAAATTCAATTATTGATAATTTTATTGGTACACCCTAACATAATCTATTTCCATACTTGACTCAGTAAAATTGGGGTCAATAGATCCTCCAAATGTTCCACCCATAGCAACATTTAATATCAAAAACTGTGATGCATCAAATGGCCAGGTACTGTTATTTTTCACAGCTGGTTTATATTTATAATGTTGTTTACCATCAACGGAAAAAATCATTTCATCTTTTGTCCAATTAACCTTGTAAACATGAAATTCACTTGATACTGTTGAAATGTATTGATTACCATGATTTGAAGTATCTCCAAAACTTGAAGGGGTGTGCAGCGCACTTTGAACGCTCCCTTGATTATTACCTACATGCTCCATTATATCAATTTCTCCACATTCAGGCCACCCTACTTTAGTAATATTAGAACCCAACATCCAGATAGCAGGCCAGGTCCCTCTTCCTTCAGGAAGCTTTGCTCTTACTTCAACTATACCATATGTAAACTCAAATTTATCTTGGGTTTTCATTCTTGTTGAAGTGTATTGAGCTCCAAGATATGGTTCTTTTTGGGCAGTGATCTTTAAAATACCACCTTCGATTTTTACATTGTTTGTTCTTTTTGTATAATATTGAGATTCATTGTTTCCCCAACCCCAGTCTCCTCTTCCAATATCATAAGTCCATTTTGAATCATCAGGACTCCCATCTGTGTCAAACTCATCAGAAAAAATTAATTCACTTGCCACAAATACAGTTACATCCTCTGATAGACTTATATAATCTCCTGTTTTAGAATAGGCATATACATAAACCCTAAATGTATTGGTTTCTTTTTTGGTAAAAGTATGCGCTGCATTTCCATCGGTACTTTCAACTTCAGTACCAACGCCAAATATAAATTTATATTCTACCGCATCATTAGCCGTAGCAACAAAGTTCACTACTCCTGTACCATTGCCATACGCATTGTCCACATCGGCACCTTCAACACTAATTGATAAAGATAAATTCGATGGAATAATTTTATCAGGTATTGGAGGTATGTATGATTCAGTGTCATCACTTCCTCCACAGGCTGCCAACAACATCAAGGCTAGGCCAAACATTGTAAATACCTTAAAATATTCAATATAATACTTCATATTATTTTTAAAACCAAAACGGTTCATTTTTAAAAAGAAGAGGACACGATAGGTCCTCTTCTTTTCATACCCTTTTTCACATTAAAAAAGAACAATATTTAATGTTAATTTCTAAAAATCAACAATTTAATTAATTACTCAGGTTTAAAAATCCAAGTCCAACCTGTTCCAAACCCTTCACTACTAGGTATATATAGAATCATTTCATCTTCTGTAAGTGAAACTATTTCGTAAATACCATCAGCATTTCCAGCTCCTCCTTCAATAGCTCCACCCATAAGTGGCTGACCTACTACATGAAGCTTTTGATTGGTAACATCTAACACAAAACTTCCAAGCTCTCCATTACCATCACCATCGGCATCGTACGTGTAATTTGCAGCACCATCTAGGTCAAACTTAATTTTCCCTGAAGCATCTGGACAACAACAGTCACCTGCATTCCACCAAACACTACCATAACCAGCAGCGTCACCAGGAGGCGACATATACCAGAACAACCCGTTTCCAGGAGTAGTTGCATACACCCAAGTTTTACCAGCAGCGGTATCCTCACCTACCAAGTCGTACCAATCTTGATCCAATCTTTGATCTAATTGATCAATTTGAACTTCAACTGTTTTCTCAAAAAATTCAGCTCCCAAAGTACCTGTATATTTAAAAGTAGCTAAGCCAGGAATTGGATAAATAAATGAGGTTCTATCAGTTAATGCAGTTCCTATATTGTAATCCCAATACCCTGTAACTCCAGGAGTATTCATCTTTAGGGTAATTCCATTACCCCCTTCTGTACTTTGATCAGCAATTAAATCAACACCATCTATTGTAGTAGTATTGGATAATTCTAGTTCATCAACTATTGGTTCACAAGCTGTAAAACTCAGTACTAATGAAGCAATAAAAAAATATAATATTTTATTTAATTTCATAATTTTTAAATTTTGTAGTTACAATTACCATCCAGGATTTTGTTCATAAATGTTTCCAGAAAGTCTTATTTCCGATTCAGGAATGGAAACCAACCCCTTAGTTTCAGATCTGTAGTTTGCCGAATAGGTTGCCTGTATACCTGAATTATTAACTTGGATAGTACCATTGAAAGCTGTGTCAACATCTCCCCAACGAACAATATCAAACCAACGCAGTCCTTCAAATGCAAATTCATGTAAACGCTCTAATTTCATTGCGTCTAAAGAATATTCAATTGCACTTTGACCAGATCTCGCTCTAACAGCATTCATTCCATTGGCGGTTTCTGTTATTTCTGAATGCATTAACAATACATCAGCAAATCGCATAAATATAAAATCTTGCGCATGCATTAGTTGCATATCTGAATTTCCCCAATCATATAATTGTATGAACATACCTTCATTAGCGCCATCATCATTTGGATGTTGAATTGCTACGTATTTTTTATTAAAGTATCCAGTCTCATGGTCTCCTTTACTATTTTGGTAACCTCCAGTCCCTTGATTATCATTACCCATTTCAAGAACAGAACCTTCTAATCTTGGATCGGTAGGATCCCAAGTACTTAAAATTGCAGGATTAACGGTTCCCCATCCCCATCCTTCACCAAACGGAACTAAAGAATTTCCACGAGGTCCAGTAAACAATGACAATCTATTTGTATAAATATTTCCGTTATTCCATCCCCAATCTCCAAAAGAAAATCTTTGAACAAACATAGTTTCAGAATTTCCAGAACCAAATGTGGGTGCAAATCCGTCTTGACCAACCCAAGACAATCCTTGCTCTTCAGCCCAAGGTAGCACAGTAGAACCAGCACTTTGATTTACATATGAATATGGCCATAAATTTCTAAAATCATTTACCATTTGATATCCACTATTATTAATACAATCATTTAAAATAGCACCAACATCAGTTGCACTTAAAGTACTTCCATCATTTAAAGGCAAATCACTAGTAGCCTGTCCCTTCATATTTGTCATATAACCTGTATAATATAAATATACACGTCCTAAATACGCTTGAGCAATCCATTTATTTGCATGTCCATACATTGAAGTAGGAATAGCTGGGGCAGGTGTTGCCGGCATTCTTTCAATTGCCATCATTAAATCTGTAGCCACTTGTGCATAAACCTCTTCATATGAAGCTCTTGGAACCCTCCTATCAGCATCAACTGAATTAATTAAAGGAACCCCTCCAAAAAATTTGACCAGTCTAAAATTAAAGAAAGCTCTCATAAACAAGGCCTCTCCAATAGCTTGATCTTTAAAATTAATTGCTTCTTCTGGAGTATCAAAAAACTTTGAAAAATCGGTGTTTTCCGTTTTTTCAATAATGGCATTGGCTCTTGATATTCCATTGTAACTCTGAACCCACAAATCACGATACGTATCATCTAAAGGATCTTCAAAATTATCAACCCATTTGGCAGATTTATCATCTGGTCCACCACCACCTAACATCATATCAGACATTAAGTTTGCAGCCATAGACTCATTACTATGCACACCATTAGTATAAATGGCATTGTATACACCAGCCATCGCCACATTAATATCAGTAGGCGTTTTATAGAAACTCTCTAAACTTTGCCCTCCAAGGTTTTCAGTGTCTAAGTAGTCATTGCAGCTCGTAGCAAAACCTAATGCTATTATTGCTATAAAATATATTGTTTTTTTCATTTTTTACTTTATTTTAAATTAAAACCCAACACTTAATCCAAACATTACAGTTCTCGCCTGAGGTAACAATCCAAGATCAATACCAGAAGCCCAAGGGTCATTATGTCCAAAACGAACCTCAGGATCCATTCCATCATACTTTGTAAAAGTATACAAGTTGCTAACCGCTACATATACTTTAAGGTTAGATATTGCTTCAATATCACTCAACACTTCTCCAAATTCATATCCAATAGTCATATTATTTATTCTCACATAATCTGCATCATGTAAATAAATATCAGAAATTAAATTGGTATTTCTATTCGATGTTGAACTTAAGCGAGGTAATTTATTTGACGTACCCTCACCGTGCCAACGATTAAATATATCAGATGTGTAATTTTGTGTGAAATTATCAGCAAATGATCTATATGACTGCATTACTTGCATACCAAATTTACCTGTAAAAGTGGCGTTGGCATAAAAACCTTTATAGCCCACATTTAACTGAAGACCCATTTCAAAATCTGGATTTGGATCACCTAAATACGTTTTATCTAATTCGTCAATCACACCATCTTGATTTAAATCTACAAAACGAACATCTCCAGGTCGTTGATCTGCGAAATAAGGAGCTCCATCAGGAGTTTTGTAAGCATCAACTTCATCCTGATTTTGCAAAATACCATCTGTTTTAAACCCATAGAAATAACCAATTGGTTGCCCAATCGAGACTCTTGAAATTGGAGAAGTACCTTGAGAAAGAACAGAACCTGATCCTTGAATAACCCCCTCTTCATTATCAATACGCGTTACCGTGTTTTTATTCTGTGCTCCTGAAAAGGTTACGCCATAACTAAAATCGTTAATTTCATCTTTCCAACTTAAAACTAGTTCAACCCCTTTATTTTCAATATCACCTCCATTAACAAAAGGTGCGCGAGCTCCAAATGTTCCTAAAATAGGAGCCTCTACCAACCAATCAACTGTTGTTTTATTGTACCAGTCAAATGTTACACCTAATCTAGAATTTAACATTCTAACATCAAATCCAATATCAATTTGATCAGAAGTCTCCCATTTAACGTCCGGATTTACAACTCTCTCAGGATAACCTGTTAATCCAGAAACTGGCTTGGTATCTCCAAAGAAATATCCTGGGAATACATAAGCTATTTGTGAGGAATAAATAAAGTTAGGAATAGATTGGTTACCATTTTGCCCCCAACTTGCTCTAATTTTAGCAAAATCAAGTATGTCCGCACTACTTTCCATAAAGTCTTCTTGCGTTAGCACCCAACCAGCAGAAAATGATGGAAAAGTACCATATCGTTTGTCTTTTGCAAAGTTTGAAGAACCATCAACACGAACTGTTGCTGAAAATAAATATTTTTCTTTATAGTTGTATTGACCCCTTGCCATATAAGACATTAAACCACCACCACCGGCAGCACTATCAAATCCATAATTGCTAATATCGCTAATAGATAACGCGGTTGCATTATCAAGATAGGCATACTTTGGCTGACCTGGGAACGTTAAATTATTTCTAGAACCGCCAACATTCGTATTAATTTGATTTTGAAGCAATTCAGTACCAATTAACACATCAAATTCATGATCCCCAATTTGACGTTTGTAGGATGCTGTATTTGTCCAAGTCCAGTTATTTCCAAAATATTGGTTTTGAGATGCGCCATTTACCGCATTTTGATATAATCTTCCTAAACCATATTCTGCATTCATTGATCTACCATGACCAAACCAAGCATCAATACCAAATGATGATCTAAATTTTAAATCACTAATTGGTTCTACTTCTAAAAACACATTACCAATAACTTTATTTCCTTTATTGTAATTGTAATTATTTCTGTAATATAAAACGGCCAAAGGGTTATGTTGGTTTACACCAATACCTTCTAAAGTTGGAGAAAATCCAAATTCGTTCACGTTGCTATCAATAGATTGTTGCCAATGAGCCGGCATCAATGGATTTTGAACTAATGCATTGTGCAAATCGTTGTAGTAAATATCACCAGTTGCAACGGCTCTATTCTCTTCATTAGTGTAAGTTAAATTTTCACCTATTGTAATAATAGCATGTTCGCTATTCTTTTTTAACACCATTTCAGTGTTCATACGCAGTGTTAACCTTTTATAACCCGCATCTATGATATCTCCACCAATAATACCTTTTTGATCATAGTAAGAAGCACCCATAGAGTATATAATATCTTCACTTCCACCATTAATATTCAATGCATAATTTTGAACAGGAGCATTGTCATTGCTCATTTCATCAATCCAATTGGTTCCTTTCCATCCATTCTGAAGGTTGTCCCAAATGTCTTGACCATATACATCACCCAACCCAGGGTAATTTGTATTTAACCAATCATTTTCTTTAAGCTTCGCTTCCCAATCAGTAGGTGCTAAACCGTCATTAACTCTACCTTCATCCATAATGTACATATATTCCTGTGCATTAAGAGGATCTAAATTTTTATAGGTATTTTGCATCCCATAATAGGTATCAAAACTAATTCTAGAAGGCGCATTCTTACGACCTTTAACTGTTGTAACTAACACAACACCATTTGCCGCACGCGAACCATAAATAGCAGCAGAAGCAGCATCTTTTAAAACATCAATAGATGCAATATCAGATGGACTTAAGTAATCTATATTCCCAACGGCTACACCATCAACAATATATAATGGATCTGAATTCCCGATGGTACCTAAACCACGAATGGTTACTCTTGTTCCCGCTCCAGGCGCACCACTATCCCTAGTAATACTAACCCCAGCCGTTGTACCTTGTAGGGCTTGCATGGCTGTTCCGGTATTGAGAGCCTCGATTTCTTCACCCGTTTTGTTAACACTTGCACCAGTAATTAAGGCCTTCTTTTGAGTCCCATAACCAATAACAACAATTTCATCTAAGCTTTGAGTATCTTCTTCTAAAGATACTTTTATAGCTTCGTAATTTCTTACAACAAACTCTGCCGTTGTAAAACCTAAATAAGAGAAAACAATTGTTTCCCCCACTTCAATGTTCTGTAGAACAAAGTTTCCGTCAAAATCAGTAGTCGCACCATTCGAGGTGTTTTTAACTACTACTGAAACTCCCGGTAAAGGACTACCATCTCGATCAGAAACGGTACCTCTAATCTCATTTGTTTGCGAGTACATAGATATGCCTGCAAAACATAAAAAAATTGATAATAAAAGTGATTTCATATATTTGAATTAATTTGTTTCGATAAAAATACTCACATTTGTTAAAGAAAACTTAAAATCCTCCTATACAAAAAACATACACAAGCCATATTTAACGTAACAATATAACACACCTATACGTTAAAATAGCACACTTATGCTTTCTTAAACCACTAAACACAGCCTGTTAGCTATTAATACAAATTACTTAGAAAAAAATAAAAAAAAGTATACTATTTCGTTTTAGCTACCCTTATGTTGTGGTAATGTTGTAGTGTTTTTGAATATTGTTGTGTAGTTTAAAGCTCCAACACATACTCTACAAGTCCCTTTTCGTGCGGTAAGTCCATTTTTTTTCGCAAACGGTATCTTTTTATCTCTACACTTCTAACTGAAATATTCAACAACGGCGCTATCTCTTTCGATGATAAATTCAAACGCAAATAGGCACATAAGCGCAAATCGTTTGGGGTTAATGCTGGATGAATATTTTTTATTCTTTTTAGAAAATCACTATCGGCATTATTAAAGGCATCTTGAAACATCTCCCAATCGCCCGTATTGGATAAATTTTTATTAATAATTTTAATAATAGATTTCACTTTTGAATCATCTTTAACACCGCTCAATTCTTCTTTAATGGTGTTTAAAATTTCATTATTCTTCACAATACTTAATGTTGAACTAGCAAGTTCACGTGTTTTACTATCTACTTCTTGTTTTAACTTTTCATTTGTTAAATTCATGATTGTCTTCTCATTCTCCAATTGAGCCAACGTAAATTCGTTCTGTTTTTTTGTAATTAATTGTCGTTTTTGTCGTGTATAATATCTTTTATACAAAAAGTGTACTAAGAACAACAAAGCAACCATCAAAACAATATACAAAAGCAACATCTCGTTAGACAAGTACCATGGTTTTTCAACGATAAAAGAAAACACCGCAACATTAGTCGACAATTTATTCCCTATGCGTGCCTTCACTTTAAATGAATATTTACCATATGGTAAATTTTTATATTCGATTTCAGAATCTTTAGACCAACCACTCCATTGATTATAAATATTAGTCAACTGATATTGATAATATACTTCTGAATATTTATTAAAATTTGGAACACTAAAATTAAATGAAATGTTATTTTGTTTATTTTTAAATTCCTTGTTATTTGATAAGGAAACAGCAATAGGCTCCTCACCAATTACACTTTTCTCAATCGTATTAATTTCAACTTCAAAATCAACATTCTTAATTTTCTTTAAATCTAAAATAACGTACCCATCAGATGAACCAAATAAATATTTTTGATTCCTTAAATTTAAAACACTTTCATACCCTACAATATCTCTTCTTGATGACGCAGGAAGATATATTTTGGTACTCTCTAATTCATCATTTAATTTTCCTTGGGAAAAATATATAATACCTCTATCTGTAAAGCCCCATAAGGAATTGGTTTTCTCATCTACCACAAGCTTACCTGAAATATATTTATCATCTTCAAAAAATTCACGCGTCAATATCGAATCCTGCTCAAATTTTTCGTTAATATTATTGTACTTAAAAATCCCTTTATCAGAAACATAAAAAATCTCTTCATTGTAGCTAGAAATTGTTGATTTCGGAGACTTTGGTGTATTTTCTAAAATTTCATAATTTAAAACTTTCGTAAAGTCATCATTTAATTTTAATTTAAACACTCCTTTATATTCATGCCCAACTAATACACTCCCATTTTTAGTAAACTCTATAAATCTAGGGGTTGCACTAAAACCTTTTACTTTATTCCTTAATTGCCAGTTATTATTAACTTTCTCTAGCAAGTTTAACCCACTGTAAGAGCCTTGTATTAACAAATTTTCATGGTTTTTAATCGACTTAATTTCCATAGTCCCCATAGCATCAGTAATAAGGGTGGCTATCCCATTATCCACAACAAATGTTCCTTTGTTATGTCCACAAAACAGGGTGTTATCGAAAATTTTCAAACACCATACTTGCCCGTCGGTTCCATCAATAAATTTAAAGTCATCATCCGACTCTAATTTCTTATAAAACAAACCTTGATTTGTTCCTAAATATAAGTACTCATTAAAACTAACTGCAGCATAAACCGAACCCAGTCCCCCATAAATATCATTATATAACAAAAATTCATCATTAAAATTAACAACACTAATTCCGTTATCTAAACCAAGCCAAAGATTTTGATCAACGTCTTCATACATAGACAAAACTGTATTGTTATTCAATCCATTTTGGCGATTAATATGAGTAAGTAAATTACCTTTACTATCTATTTGATATATTCCATTTGAAATAGTTCCAAAAACCAAACTCCCATTACCTAGCAGCAAACTACTATATACACTAATTTTAGAAATTATTTCATCTGCAGCTATTTTCCATTTTTTAAACCCCTTATTATCATCTAAATAATAAAAACCGTTTAACTGAGTTTGCAATAAAATTTTACCATCCATTTTAAATATATTAACCAATATATTGGATTTTAAAACGTCATTATCAGAAATTAAAATAGGGCTTCCATTTTCAATTTTAAACACACCCTCATTTAGTTTTTGAAAATAAATCCCTCCATCAACTAAAAAAACTTTTGGAAGTTGTGTTTTAGAATTAATTATTCTAAAAGACTCGTCCTCGGTATTATATATATATATTCTATGTAAGGACTGAAACAACACCCAATTGTCAACACTTACAATATTCCAAAAATCTTCTTCTATTAAAGGCTCTTGAAGTTGGTTACTTATTGAAGTATAATCTAAACTTCCAAATTCATTTTTTTTCCAATAACCAAATTCCATATAAGAACCTGTATAAATAATATCATTTACACAATTTACCGAACGTATTATGGTGTTTTTGGGAGAAGGATATAATCGCCATTTAGCACCATTAAACTCAAGTAAACCACTATTATTGGCCACATAAATGTATTTCTCATCTGATTGTGAAATTGCCCAATTTTGATTTTCAGCTCCATATTCTTTAGAAGAATAATTTTGAATAGGTGGTAGTTCTTGTGCTCGCATAAAAAACGAAGCTAAAAGAACTAGAAATACATATTTATTTTTAAATATTTTCAAACTCATTTATTCTATTTAGTACAATAATACAATTTTTATGATATCTTAAAAATTTATTTGAAAATTGTCATTATTATATGTTAATACTAATACAAATTAATTCACTGTTTTTACCCTTTCAAACTCATTGTCAACTCCATCTCAACACCCTCACAAAATTATCTAATCAAGGTTGTTATACTGCATAAACTTCATTCACCCAACGTCACAAAAACATAATAGATCTTTAAAAAGTAAACCGCTTGTTTCTTACACAAATTCTAATATACTTCTTAACATTGGATTGCTATTATTCACATTCCAGGCCACCGACAGTACCGTTCGTTGTGACACGTTTTTTAACTCAATAAATTTAACATTCATATTATAACCATACTGTAAAATAGAAGGCACAATAGAAATTCCTAAATTATTTTCTACCAATCTAAATATGGTACTTGCATGAACTGAGTTATGAGAAACATTTGGAACAAAACCACTTGTTCTAAATATTTCCATAATTTCTTCATAATAATCGGGGCTATAAGAAGGCTCAATAAAAATAAAAGACTCGTCTCTGAATTGAGATAAACTTGTAAAATTAGCATCATTTACAGGGTGATCTATGGGCAATACCAAAGAAAAAGTATCTTCAAAAATGGGCTTAATTTTTAATTCATGCGGTACATTCTCCATTCTAATAAAGCCAACATCAATTTCTTTAGAAAGCAACGCCTTAATCTGTTTTTGATTGTCCATTTCTTTTAAATCAAATTGAATGTTCTTGTACTTCTCACGAATATTCAACAATAATTTAGGCACTACATTTTGCATTGCTGAACCTACATAGCCCATATTAATTTTACCTTCTACACCCTGATCTATCAATTTCGCATATTCAAAAATATTCTCCAAATTACTCAAAGTTAACGCAACTTCTTTTTTCAAATAAGCCCCCGCAACTGTTAAATACACCTTTTTATTAAGGCGTTCAAACAATTTAAAACCCAAATCATCTTCCATTTGCTTTATTTGCCGGCTCAACCCTGGCTGAGAAATAAACAATCGTTCGGCCGCCTTTCTAAAGTGTAATTCATCAGCAACGGTCATAAAATACTTAAGATGTCTTAATTCAATTTGATTACTCATAGTTATCAATACTTGTTTAAAATGGTATTTATACGTATCAAATATAATCGTAAATTTGACAACACAATAAATCTTATATAAAATGTTTAAATACGGATTAGATCATTTAACAGTTTCTAAAGTCCTTGCTATACTTAAAGGTGAAGAAAAAGCTGAATTAAATCAAGAAGCTGAATCGAATATTCAGAAATCACATGAAATTGTGTTAACGGTAGCACAAAAAGACAAAGCTGTCTATGGTATTAATACAGGGTTTGGACCTTTATGCGACACCATCATCTCAAAAGAAAATACAAGTAAACTTCAAAAAAATATTTTATTAAGCCATAGTGTTGGCGTTGGAAACCCAATTGACAAAGACCTATCAAAATTAATGTTGATTTTGAAAGTACATTCTTTGGCAAAAGGTTTCTCAGGAATTTCAATGAATGTTATTAACCGTATTCTATGGCATATTGAAAATGATATTATTCCAGTTGTTCCTGAACAAGGTTCGGTTGGTGCATCAGGAGATCTTTGTCCGTTATCACATCTATTTCTTCCATTAATAGGTGAAGGAAAAGTATTTTACAACAACGAAATTGTGGCAACGCAAGCTATTTTCAGCAAACTAAATATGGAACCTTTAGAATTGCATCCAAAAGCTGGATTGGCATTAATAAATGGTACTCAATTTATTTTGGCTCATGCAGTAATGGTTGTTGACAAGCTTCACAGCTGTCTCTCCCATGCCGATTTAATTGGATCCATGATGGTAGAAGGATTAATGGGATCACAAATGCCTTTTCATAAAAGTTTACATGCTACGCGTCCGTTTAAAGGAAATATTCATGTAGCCGAAAGAATAAGTCAATTTTTAGGCAATTCAGAAATTGGAGATTCCCATAAATTATGTGATAAAGTTCAAGACCCATATTCATTACGCTGCATGCCTCAAGTACATGGAAGCTCAAGAAATGCGTGGCTACACTTAAAAAAAATTGTTGAAGTTGAATTAAATTCTGTCACCGATAACCCTATTATTATTTCTGAAGATTTAATTATAAGTGGTGGTAGTTTTCACGGACAACCTTTAGCAATGCCTTTGGATTATGCATGTTTGGCAGCTGCTGAAATTGGAAGTATTTCCGACAGAAGAACCTATCTTTCACTTGAAGGAAAATATACAGGAACACCAAGATTATTAATGAAGGATACAGGTATAAATTCTGGCTTTATGATTTTACAATACACAACAGCTGCATTGGTAAGTGAAAATAAAGGTATGTGTTTCCCTGCAAGCGCCGACAGTATTCCAACCTCTTTAGGGCAAGAAGACCATGTAAGTATGGGATCTATTGGCGGAAGAAAAGCACTAAAAGTAATTAACAACCTCGAAAATATCTTAGCCATTGAATTGTTATGTGCAGCACAAGCATTTGACTTTAGAAAACCTTTAAAATCAAGTAAAACTATTGATGCCGTTCATGATTTTGTTCGCACACATATTCCACACGCTTCAGAAGATCGTATTTTTTCTTTAGATGTTGAAAAAGCGGCAACCATTATAAAAAACAGAAACTTACTTGCAATTACTAAGGATCATAACAATTCGTATAGCGAGTTCGACAATCTATTTGAAGTTTATTAAACTACTGAAAAATGACAAAAAAAGACAACCATATTTCGTTTAAGGAACAAATTTTACAAGGAATTCCTTCTAAATTACCATTAAAAAAAGAATATCCTAAAAATGCGAATCAGGCACCTCGCAGAAAAGATATTTTAACATTAGAAGAAAAAAAATTAGCCATTAGAAATGCTTTACGTTATTTCCCTGAACAATGGCATGCTGAATTATCAATAGAGTTTGCCAATGAACTAAAAGACTACGGCAGAATTTACATGCATCGTTTTAAACCAGACTACGCAATGCATGCACGCTCTATAGATGCCTATCCAGCCAATATAAAACAAGCTGCAGCTCTAATGCTAATGATTCAAAATAACTTGGATCCAGCAGTAGCTCAACACCCCGAAGAATTAATTACTTATGGTGGTAACGGAGCTGTTTTTCAAAATTGGGCACAGTATTTAGTAACCATGCAGTATTTGGCTACTATGACCGAAACACAATCCTTACATATGTATTCTGGGCATCCAATGGGTTTATTTCCATCAACAAAAGACGCCCCTCGAGTTGTGGTTACCAATGGTATGATGGTTCCAAATTACTCTCAACCAGACGATTTAGAGAAATTTAACGCTTTAGGTGTAACCCAATACGGACAAATGACGGCGGGTTCTTATATGTACATTGGCCCTCAGGGAATTGTTCACGGAACCACTATTACTTTAATGAATGCCTTTAGAAAAATATTAAAAAAGGATGAAAATCCGAAGGGTAAAATATTTTTAACCTCTGGATTAGGAGGTATGAGTGGTGCACAACCAAAAGCTGGTAACATTACAGGGTGTATTACTGTATGCGCTGAAGTTAATAAAAATGCCGCTATAAAAAGACACGAACAAGGCTGGGCTGATGTGCTCATTGATAATTTAGATGAATTGGTACAAGTTATCCACAAAACGCAATTAAGCAACGAAACTTTGGCAATTGCATTTATAGGAAATGTGGTAGATGTTTGGGAACGTTTTTATAATGAAAATATTTTTGTACATGTTGGATCTGATCAAACTTCGTTACACAACCCGTGGTCAGGAGGCTATTATCCTGCAGGGATTAGTTTTGAAGAATCGAATGAATTAATTCGTAAAAACCCTGAACTATTCAAAGAAAAAGTACAGGAATCATTGAGAAAACAAGCTAATTTAATTAATAAACATGCAGAAAGAGGAACCTACTTTTTTGACTATGGAAATGCTTTTTTACTGGAAGCCTCACGTGCAAATGCAGATGTTTTAGCCGAAAACGGTATCGATTTTAAATACCCTTCTTATGTACAGGATATTTTAGGGCCTATGTGTTTTGATTATGGTTTTGGACCTTTTAGATGGGTTTGCGCATCAAACAACCCAAAAGATTTAGATAAAACAGATGCAATAGCAATGCAAGTTTTAACCGAAATTCAGAAAACGGCTCCTTCTGAAATTCAACTTCAAATTAGCGACAACATTAAGTGGATTAAAGATGCAAAATCAAACAAATTAGTTGTTGGCTCACAAGCTCGTATATTATATGCAGATGCTGAAGGGAGAGCTAAAATTGCCTTGGCCTTTAATGAAGCTATTGAATCTGGTGAAATTACAGCTCCTGTAGTTTTAGGAAGAGATCACCACGATGTAAGTGGTACCGATTCTCCTTACCGTGAAACCAGCAACATATATGATGGTAGTAAATTCACTGCAGATATGGCCATTCACAATGTAATTGGCGATAGTTTCAGAGGTGCTACATGGGTTTCCATTCATAACGGTGGTGGTGTAGGCTGGGGAGAAGTAATTAATGGCGGGTTTGGAATGCTTCTTGACGGAACGGAAGAGGCTGAAATAAACTTAAAAAACATGCTTTTCTTTGACGTAAATAACGGAATTGCAAGAAGAAGTTGGGCAAGAAACAACGAAGCTCTTTTCGCTATTAAACGAGAAATGGATCGCTCTCCAAATTTAAAAGTTACTTTGCCAAATATGGTGGAAGATTCATTATTAGAAAATCTTTTTTAATGAAAACATTATTCAAAAATATCAAGGAATTAATTCAGGTTAGAACTGAACAAATTTCGTTTGTTGCAGGGTCGCAAATGAAAACATTGCCAACCATTAAAAACGCATTCTTATTGATTGAAGATGGGTTAATTTCAGATTTTGGCAATATGGAAAATTGCCCTAACGATTCAACCGCTGATATTATTGATGCTTCAGGAAAAATGATATTACCTTCATGGTGCGATTCTCATACGCATATTGTGTATGCTGGTAACCGTGAAGGTGAATTTGTAGATCGTATAAACGGTTTATCTTATGAAGAAATTGCCAATAGAGGTGGGGGTATTTTAAATTCGGCAAAAAAATTGCACGAAACATCAGAGGATGACCTATACTTACAAAGCAAATTTCGTTTAGAAGAAATTATACAACTAGGAACTGGTGCCGTAGAAATTAAATCGGGATACGGATTAACATTAGAGACGGAGCTTAAAATGCTTCGGGTAATTAAAAGGTTAAAAGAAACTTATCCTATCCCAATAAAAGCAACTTTTTTAGGCGCCCATGCTGTTCCTTCAAACTTTAAAAATAATAAAGAAGGTTATCTACAATTTCTTATTGAGGAAGTAATGCCAATTATTTCATCCGAGAATTTAGCTGATTTTGTAGATATTTTTTGTGAAACCGGTTATTTTTCGGTGGAGGATACCGAATTGATTTTATCCGCTGGAAAAAAATACGGGTTAATTCCTAAAATACATGTCAACCAGTTTACTGCTATTGGTGGGGTGCAAACCGGAGTAAAATACCAAGCGCTTTCTGTTGATCATTTAGAAGTAATGAGAGATAAGGATATTGAAACTTTAAAAAACGGTTTAACAATGCCCGTTGCATTGCCAAGTTGTTCCTATTTTTTAAGTATCCCTTACACGCCAGCACGTAAAATGATTGATGCCGGATTGCCTTTGGCATTGGCAACAGATTACAATCCGGGCTCTACCCCTTCAGGGAACATGAATTTTGTAGTAGCTACCGCTTGTATAAAAATGAAACTAACCCCAGAAGAAGCCATCAATGCTGCCACCTTAAATGGTGCATATGCTATGGGAATGGAAAAAACAGTAGGCTCAATAACCATTGGTAAAAAAGCCAATTTATTGCTTACAAAAACAATTCCATCTTACGGATTTATTCCCTATTCATTTGGAAACAGTCAAATTGAAAAGGTATATTTAAACGGAAAAGAAGTTAAAAGATGAACTCAGATGAATTAAATACAGGTTATCAGCCTGCCCAGCGTTTGTATTGGACTGGTAGAAAATCTAACCCAGACATGGGAAAACAATATTGGTATCAAGAAATAGAACTATCAGATATTCATAATTTAGAAAACAATGCTCCTTCTGATAACAAATATGATATTGGACTAATAGGTTATATTTGTGACGAAGGCGTACGTAGAAACTTAGGTAGGGTTGGGGCTGCTGAAGGTCCCAGAGTGGTAAGAGACAGACTTGCAAAACTACCAATACACTTTGATTCTAAACGCGTTGCAGACTTTGGTGATGTGATTTGTATAGATGAAGATATGGAGGCCTGCCAACAAGACTTATCAAAAATAATAAGTAAATTAATTAAACAAAATATTTTTCCAATAGGAATTGGTGGCGGTCATGATATGGCGTATGGACATTTTATGGGGATTTTTGACGCCATTAAATCCCAATCTAAAAACAAAATTGGCATTATTAATTTTGATGCTCATTTCGATTTACGTCCATTAGAAAAAAAAGGCAATTCAGGAACACCTATCAATCAAATTATTACTGATTTAAAGAAACTTCATAAACCAGTTGATTATTTTGCTATTGGCATTCAACATCAGTCAAACACAAAAGAACTTTTTGATATTGCAAAAAAAGAAAATGTTCAATATGCTATTAATTATGATTGTGAATCTTCGGGAACAGAAATGCTAGCCTTACAAAAAAGACTAAGTACATTTATTGCTGAAAATGATTATTTGTACATTACTATAGATATGGACGGGTTCTCATCGGCTTATGCCCCGGGAGTTAGTGCCCCCTCCCCTTTGGGTTTTACACCTTATTTTGTTTTTAAAATGCTCACATTTCTTTTTTCATCTAACAAAGTTATATCCTGTGATATTGTGGAATTAAATCCGCTTTTAGACAGAGATAATATAACTGCCAATTTAGTTGCCAAATTGATCGATTTTATTGTGATAAACAAATAATAAGTACCAAAATATATAATGTTCGGCTATTTTTAATGCGCCAAAATACGTATCTAATCTGATAAACCCTTCATATAATCGAGACAGGTTTTATACACTTCAGCTCTGGTTATTTTGGCTTTTAGCCAGGCGTAAAAACTAATGGTAAAAACATCAGCGTCTTTATTATTTATTTGTAACAACTTTTCAACGCTTACCTTAAATCCATTTGAATAAATATCAGTTGTTTTATAATAATAACTTGAAATTAGTTTTAAAAAATCTAACACTACTTCTTCGTTGTGTTCATGAAGATGAGCACTATATTTTTTTTTAAAACCTTTTAAGCGAGATGCCACCAAGTCCAGATAATCTAACTCTATAAGTAGTAAAATTTCAATTAGGCTTTTCTGAATCACCCATATATAGCCTACTTTTTTAATATACCAACGATCGCTATGGTAAAAATCCTGATGTACTTTATAAGCCTCCTTATATTTGTTTTGCAAAAACAATGCAACAACCAAGGTAAGTTTTACATCAAGCGTATACGCTGACTTATTTTTATACTTTTTAAAGTTAAACATTGATAATTCTGCCACGGCGTAGTTATTTTCTCCTGTATATATATGTAATAGATTTTTCAACAACACATATTGAGGATAAAAAATATCGTAATACCTTTTATTTTCCAACCCCATTTTTAAATACATCTCATCCAAATAATTAGCCGACAATACAAATTTTTTAATTCTAAAATAAGTGTTTGCCAAATAGTACAACACTTGTAAATGATGGTACAAATATTTGTCAGTGGTGTGTTCAGAAGCCTTAATTTTTTTACAGGCATCTTCCACAAATGGTAAAACAGCATGGTAATCTCTTGTGACATGAGCCACCTGATTGCTTATCTGTAATATTTTAAATAGCGATTGGTAACTTAAACTATTTGTAATTGAAATATTAAATAAAGATAAATTTCTATTGATAATATCCGATATCTTAGGGGTATCATAGGTTAACTCAGCTTGTATAGTGGCATAAAATAAATTTAAATTTTCTTCTTGCTCAATGTTTAATTTATTTACCCGATACTTATTAATTACTTGTTTTAAATCTATAGCAGTATTTAAATGGGCATTTAATATTTGAGTGTGATATATCTCATTCAAAATACCAAACAGTCCAAATTTTATTGCTATTAATTCAGCCTTTGCAAGGGTTTTAAATGCTATATAAGACTGGTTTTGCTGAAAAAATATTGTACTAGCCAACACCAATTTCAAGGCACTCATTTCTTCCGAAGATTCTTTATTTAAATTCTTCGTAGCAATAAAATCTATTAATAAATCGTACAACCGTTTACAAAGCGCATAAAAGGCTCCTTTTGAAGGTTTGCCATATAAGGTTACATCAATATTAGTTGGCTGAATTGGGCTATCTAAAAGCAGAAACAATTCAATGTTTTTCGTGTCAATTCTTTTGTTCCTTTGCCTTAAGCTTCGTACAAACTCCTTTTTATCATCCTTCGATAAAGTTGTAACAATTGCATGTAAACTACTCATTTATATCGTAAGTTATTTTTGTCTAATATACCTATTTATATATATAAAACTCTTCAAAATACTATTTTATATCGTAAGTATTTGTAAAATATAGATTTTTGCAGGTCATTTAAATATTACATTTTTGTGCTTTAAAAAAATAATTAAACAACTAAATTTTTTATTATGGATTACAATTTTAAGAGTGATAGTACAGAGGAAAAACAAGCAACAACTAAATCTACCAAAAAGAAAATAATCAAAAAATTTGATCAAAAACCTACACCGGCATTTATAGGCGCCTCTTGGGTTGCTCTTTTTGTTGGCGTTATTTCGTATTGTATTGGTTTATGGAATTCAGATATGCAATTAAATGAAAGAGGCTATTACTTTACCATTTTACTATTTGGATTATTTTCAGCTATCTCAGTTCAAAAAAGTGTGCGCGACAGGCTGGAAGGACTTGAAGTATCAGATTTGTATTACGGCATTAGCTGGTTTTCAGCATTGAGTGCCATTTTATTGTTGATTATTGGACTGTGGAATGCAGACCTATGGTTAAGCGAAAAAGGTTTTTATGGAATGGCATATCTTTTAAGTTTATATGCTTCTATTGCTGTTCAAAAAAATACTAGAGACAAAAGTTATATTGAAAATAACGAATCAATTTTTGAAGACAAATAAAGCATAAATAGTTTAGTGTTCAAAAAGTTAACGTATTATCTAAAGAGCTACTTTAAATATCTCATAATTGCTCTTTGAATTCTAAACTTGCTAATATTTAAGTATCTTGAACAATTATTGAATAAAAAATAATCAACCTTAACAAAACAAATGTTAGAAAAAAACAACAAAAAACTTATAAACGCCTGGGCTTCTTTTGATTGGGCAAACTCTGTTTATAATCTAATTGTAACTACGGCCATTTTTCCTATTTACTATTTAACTACAACACAAGAAGTATTTGGTGGTGAAATGGTTCAATTTTTTAATATCTCTATTAAAAATTCTGTTCTTTTTTCATTTGCAATCTCCTTTTCCTTTTTAATTATTGTATTTATCTCACCCATATTATCAGGAATTGCAGATTTTGGCGGATTGAAAAAACAGTTTATGCAATTTTTTACTTATATGGGTGCTGCATCATGTATAGGTCTTTATTTTTTTACCGGCGAAAATGTTGAATATGGCATTATTTGTTCTGTTTTGGCCAGTATAGGTTATGCCGGGTCATTGGTTTTTTACAACGGATTTTTACCTGAAGTTGCATCTAATGATCTTATGGATAAAGTAAGT
>Ga0224504_10000149_pt1 | contig 30066 bp, 27 predicted proteins | sample SF_Oct11_sed_USG_3_FD_170160 | JGI IMG/M metagenome (GOLD analysis project Ga0224504, IMG submission 170160) | Sediment microbial communities from San Francisco Bay, California, United States - SF_Oct11_sed_USGS_24 | ecosystem: Environmental > Aquatic > Marine > Sediment | place: USA...
AGCTTAATCAGTATCCGGTCGCGCCCGATACCGCTTTGCTCGTACAGGTCGATCAGTTTTTTGGCACGTGCGATGCTCGCCCGTTGATCAAATGAAAGCCTGGCATCGACCTCGGTGGAAACGCGTCCGGGTACGATGTTCAGAATCTCTTGTCCGATCAGCACTGCCAGTTTATCGGTGGCATTATCCAGCTGGGTTTGTGAGTCACCGCCGAGCGATTCGGCATACTTTCGCGCCTGCTGCAGCTGCGTTTCATAGTGCGGTAAACCAACGGCCTTCAATAATAACGACGGGTTGGTCGTCGCATCTTCGGGTTGGTAGCGTCTCATCGATTCGATATCACCCGTGTCGGCGACCAGGGTGGTAAATTGCTGAAGTTTTTCGAGTTGGTTCATAGTAGGTGCTCGCTTCGATGGTGTGAACAATTGAGCGATTGTAGCAAGACTGCAGCAATAGCACCGGTAAAATGAACAATTTCACTGGCAAGGCCCGTGTTAATATACGGTGCCGCTTTATCAAGAATCTCGACACCAAAGACAATTTTTGCAGGAAGATAATCATGGCCATTCATCCAGACGCGGGAAGACCCGTTGCAAAGGAAAACCTGATCGATGTTGCCGAACTGATCAGTTGCTATTACCAATCCACCCCGGATGTATCAAACCCTGACGAAAAAGTCGCTTTCGGAACCTCCGGTCATCGCGGCACCTCCCTGAAGAACAGCTTTAATGAAGACCATATCATTGCGATTGCCCAGGCAATCTGTGAGTACCGTGCAGGGGAGGGCATAACGGGGCCACTTTTTATGGGTAAAGATACACATGCCCTTTCCATTCCGGCCGAAAAGACTGCGTTGCAGGTATTTGCGGCCAATGGTGTCACCGTGATGATTGACCAGGATGGTGGCTACACACCCACGCCGGTTATCTCACACGCAATTCTTTCCTACAATAAGGCCAGGAGCGATGGGCTTGCTGATGGTGTTGTAATAACACCGTCACACAATCCGCCCGATAACGGTGGTTTCAAATACAATCCGCCAAACGGTGGACCGGCCGACAGCGACGCCACCGGCTGGATAGCTGACAGGGCCAATCAGTTGTTGGCAGGAAAAAATGAAGAAGCCAAGGGCCTCTATTATCCCGAGGCTCTGGAAGCAGACACGACTGTGCGCTACGACTTTATAACCCCGTATGTTGAAGATCTCGGTAACGTGATCGATATGGAGGCCATTAAGAACGCCGGACTCAAAATATGCGCCGACGCCATGGGTGGTTCCGGTTTGCGTTACTGGCAGCCAATTGCCGAGAAATACGGGCTTGATCTAACCATCCGCAACAATACCGTCGATTACACCTTCAGCTTCATGACGGTTGATCACGATGGCAAGGTTCGCATGGATTGCTCTTCTCCTTACGCAATGGCGAGCCTGGTTGCCCTCAAGGATGATTTTGACATCGCATTTGGTAATGACCCCGATTATGACCGCCACGGCATCGTGACAAAGTCATGTGGCCTGATGAACCCGAATCATTACCTCGCAGTGGCAATCAACTATCTCTACAGCAACCGCAAAGACTGGAGAGAAGACGCAGCCGTCGGTAAGACACTGGTCAGTTCGTCTATGATCGACCGTGTCGCCACCGACCTTGGCCGAGAATTACAGGAGGTGCCGGTTGGGTTCAAGTGGTTTGTAAACGGACTCGTTGACGGCTCTTACGGTTTTGGTGGTGAAGAATCTGCCGGCGCCTCGTTCCTGCGCAAGGACGGCACCGTTTGGAGTACTGACAAAGATGGCATCATCCTTTGCCTGTTGGCCTGTGAAATTCTCGCCGTCACCGGCAAGGACCCGGGCGAACACTATCAGGATCTCGTGAGCCGATTTGGTAATCCGGTCTACGAACGCGTCGATGCCCCGGCCAACCGCGAAGAAAAGGCCAAGCTGGCCGCTCTCTCGCCGGGACAAGTGCAGGTTGAAACGATGGCAGGTGAAGCGATTACTGCCAAATTGACACACGCACCGGCCAACGGTGCGGCCATTGGCGGTCTCAAAGTCTGCACTGAAAACGGCTGGTTTGCCGCACGCCCATCCGGCACCGAAGATATTTATAAAATCTATGCTGAAAGCTTCAAAGGCGAGGAACATCTGAGACAGATTCAGGCTGAAGCGCGTGAAATTGTGAATGCCGCACTTGCTTGAAGCAGAAACAGGGTCAGAGTAAACGGATCGGCAATTCTCAGTTCCGCTAGCGATCGAGGCTGTGTGAAAACTATTTGGCAGTCATTGTTTTGGGGACAACACTTAACAAATGAGCCTTCTATGTACATGACATTTGCCGGGACCGTCGATCCAGATGAAAAATATATGATGATGAGTATCAGAAATATGGAGGACAGTCATCGGAAGCGATGATCTGTATGTCAGTTCCCACGAAGAGGACGGGTCCTGGGGAAACCCGATTCATTTGGATGATCGTGTCAACTCAGCTGGCGCAGATGGGTGGCCTCGTATCTCCCCAGATGGAAAGTATCTGTTTTTTGTAAGTTGGCGCTATGAAGGTGAAACATACTCCGAGAAACCTGTTACCTACGATGAAATAATTGCTAAGAAGAAAGGGCACATTTATGGTTGGGGTGCTGACATATATTGGGTAAGCACAAAAGTTATAACCGAGTCCAGGTAGCAGGTACTGATGCCTGCTTTAATGTTAAAAAGGTAATTCATAATTCCTGTCCACAGGATCTGAACCGTCCATCCAAAGCGATCCGGTTACGAATGGATATGGGTGACGTATGTCGCAAAGGTCTCAGGAACTTAAAACTGCCCCTCGAATTTGGTCGGGCATGGCTGCAACCATTGGTGTTTGCCAAACCCACCACTGAAAATGTGACTCTCAAAACATCTGCTACAGTTAATTGAAGATGGGCCATTGTTGTTGGCACATATATTTTCACAATATTTCATGGAGGACTGCTATATGGCACTGGATGTGAAAGCCGCTATCACAGTAAATGATCTCAGGGGGGTAAATGATTTTTATGACGGTCCGGCAGTTCATGGCTCAAAAGCCGGCAAAATATTTCTATTGGAAGGTTCGAATGACAGCAAGTTGGTGATCAAGGATGATGCTGTGTTTGATAATCAGGTTGTCCATTCAAGATCTATCATGAAAGCTGTTCACCGGCCGTCCAGTCGTGTATACATGCTTCAACCTGGAGAAACGCAGGCTCTTAGAATGTTCTGCAAATTATATTTTGAAATACGCGCAGGTTATAAAGAGCTCGGTATGAAATATCGCTCGGATATGAAGCCGTCGGTCAAAAAACTTCAGGACGCACTTAGCAGGCCGGACGTCAACTTTCAAAAGATGACGCTTCAGGAAGTTAGGGATATCAAAGGTGCGCTTGAAAAAAGACTCACAGGGGACAAGACCGAGTTGGAGGGCTTCACGGCAACATTAAAGGCTGCAGGCGGGCTTGCAAGCCTGGGTGAAATCGTTGCGGCTGATCTTGTTATCGGGAATACGGACCGCTTTGTGCCCCGAGGCTGGGGAGTTGGGGAAGAAGGCGTCAAGGCCTGGACAATAGGGGGACAGCAATTTAACTTCAAAGTGCTGGTTAATCCTGGAAATGTGTTTGTCTCACTTGGACCGGGTGGCCGGGCAAGCGGCTTGGATTATCTGGATCCGCAATCCGCGTTCAAAAACTTCGCATCGAGACTGGAACAACATGAAAAAGATTATAGTGTCAAATGGCCGGCAAAATTGCCACTCGAATACAGCAAAAAGCTGGTAACCCAATGCCAGCAGCGATAAAAGATCGTTACGACATCCTGGTCGCTGTGCATTGACAATAGACCCCCTAATGAAGGAGGGCAATCTCATCACTATGGACTGCTCCATAATGAGGAAACAAGGAACGCCTGTCGTTGTTCAGGAACGTCACCTATATACTCAATTCGCGCCTGATGAATAGCTGCTTATTCGGGGTAACTCAGCACAGAAGAGTGCTCACCCTTCCATGCCAGTTCATCTGCAGACGCAAGTGCTTCAAGATCCCCAGCTGTGGCGTTATCGTCATCCACCCAAAGACGTAACAGCTCACTGCCGTTGATCAGGTCGATGGCCAGTTGATCGCGTTCGTACTCATAAGGAAAATCACGCCAAAGATCGTAGTCGGGCCTGATGCGGCGTAGCGCCTTGAATGCCAGCGCCATCAGGCGCCACGGCCGAAATGCCTGGTGATCGTAATTATCACTCTCGACATGGATCTGAATTCCGGCACAGAGCTGACCCACATGTTTATGAAAGGTCGGTTCAAACCAGCATTCGCGCAGGATACAACCCTGTATCCACTGTGGTGCGGTCTGCTCCATGGTCGTGATCAGTTGGCGGGTATCAATATCGGGCGCGCCGAACACCTCCAGTGGACGGGTGGTGCCACGGCCTTCGGAGAGTGTGGTGCCTTCGAGCATTACCGTTCCGGCATAACAACGTGCCATCGAAAGGTTGGCAGCATTGGGGCTGGGGTTAATCCAACTACGTTCAAGTAAGGGCCAGCCATAACCCGGGGCGGCATCCGGTTGCCATCCATCCATGGTGATCACATCGTATTCTACATCCAGTTTCAGGATGCTGATGAACCAGTGGCCCATCTCCCCCATCGTTAATCCATGGCGCATCGGCATCGGGCCGGCACCGACAAAACTTTCCCAGCCATGGCGTAGTATCAGCCCCTCGATGGGGCGGCCTGCGGGATTGGGTCTATCCAGCACAATCACCCGTTTTTTGTATTTGGCTGCCGCTTCCAGTAGATATTTCAGTGTCGTAATGAATGTATAAATGCGGCAGCCGAGATCTTGCAGATCCACCAGCAGTACATCGAAATGTTCCATCATCTCACGGGTGGGACGGCGCACCTCGCCATAAAGACTGAAGACCGGAATGTCATGAACCGGATCCCGGAAGTCCGCCGATTCAATCATGTTGTCCTGTTTATCACCCCGCAACCCGTGTTGCGGTCCAAAGGTAGCGGTCAGGTTAATGTCATCCAACTCAGCCAGCGCATCCATGGAGTGCTGGAGGCTTCGGGTAACCGAAGCCGGGTGTGCCAACAGCGCAACCCGGAGGCCCTGCAATGATCGCCGCAGTCCGGGCTCTTCCAGCAGGCGGTCAATTCCAAATTTCATTGGGTTGTTCCAAGTTTGTTTTCGACGCTGTCGAGTTTGTCCTGCATGCTCTGCTCACGATCCACCCGTGTACCCGCCTTGATGGTTGTGGTGATGCGGGGCGCACCCATCTCGTGGATGACTTCGTGGCATTTCTTGACCACCGCAAAAACCTCGTCCCACTCACCTTCTATGTTGGTGCCATAGGCATGCAGCATCGATTTTAGTCCAGCTTCCTTAATGATGCCTTCGCAGGCGGCAACGAATCTGGAGACTGACAGGCCTGCGCCTAAAGGCACAACACATAAGTCGATGATGACTTTCATTGTCTATCTCCCTTACAAAATAAATTTAAAAGGATTTCAGTCCTGCTTATTTACCAGTTTCCGACGCTATGACGGATATGCTACCTATATTCAAACGTTGAAGACAGAGCCAATGGGCCGTTGAGGAATATTGGTCGTATATGGCTTCGTGATCGCTGATGAATCTCAGGCATATATCAAGGATCATTTTCATTGTATGATTTCGGAATGCTCAAGTTTTCTACAGGTGATTACCTACGTACGACAATCAGACTGATTCTGATTGCCTTCTCTTTGACATTTGGTTCGTTCGCTCTTGCTGCCCAGGGTGATGATGTGACAGCGAAGGAACTGAGAGTGGCTGTTGCTGAATGTCCACCTTTCGTGATGATTGAAAACGGCCAGTACTCAGGTCTTGCTATCTACTTGTGGGAGCGCATAGGACGTGAAATGGGGCTTAGCTGGAAATATACAGAGTATCCTTTGGGAAGTATGCTCGAAGCCATAGGAAACAAAGATCGGAAAGACCAGGATCTGGCGGACGTTGGCATCTCCTGCGCTTCGGTGACAGCGGAGCGTGAAGAGTTGATTGATTTTTCGCATTCGTTCAACGAAACCTACACGGCCATCGCAGTCAGGCAAACGACGCTCTGGTCAGCTATTACCGGATTCCTGACCAGTCCCCAGGTTCTGCATGCCCTTTTAATTGTGCTTGGTATTGCAGTCCTGATCGGTGGAGTTTTCTACCTGCTGGAGCACAGGACAAATAAAAAGCTTTTCTCCAGCCATACATTCATCGGGCGGATCATTGAACCGATCATCGTCGGCTTGATGTTCGTAACCAGCGGGCCGATTCGCTTCTACCGTTTCAAGACCCTGACAGCCCGTGTTCTGGCCACCATTCTCACACTGAGCAGCACATTTCTGATTGCGGCAATAACCGCTGTGCTGGCCAGTTCCTTTACATTGAATGCCATGACAACAGAGGTTAAAACACTGGATGACCTGAGGGGGCTCCATGTCGGTGCCCTGGTCGCCTCAACGTCATCAGCTTTTCTCACTGGTAATGGAATTACACATCAGACCCGCCCGAGTCTGGATGCACTGGTTAACGGCCTGGACTCGGGGGCACTGGATGCCATCGTGTCAGATGCGGCTTTTCTCACTTACCGCATCAATCAAGGCAAACAACAGGGGAAATTCAAGTCCCTGACGGTTCTGCCTTATGAACTCGAGGCTCAAAATTATGCGTTCATTCTGAAACAGGACAGCCCATTGCGTGAAAAAATCAATCTCGCCCTGCTGACTGAACGGGTGCAGCGAGACTGGCGTGACAAGTTGCAGCAGTACTTCGGAAACTAGGCTGCTTAATCGGGCGGTTCAAAACGGCTGCTGTGATCGAGTAGCCAGTCGCGGAACGCGGCCACCTTCGGCAAGTCAAAGTAATGAGGGGGCGCCACGAAGTAGTGTGACCAGTCGGCCTTGACCACTGTGTCGATGGGTCTCACCAGGCGGCGAGCCTCGATTTCCCGTGAAGCCAATGACCAGCGGGTCAATGCGATACCTTCTCCCTGTTCAGCTGCCATCAGGATACTGATCGAATCATTCAGTAAGCTCCAGCGGCTGTTGCGGCTACTTTTCCCGAATTTACGAAACCATGGATTCCAGATGTCGCTCGGTGCAAACAGAAGGTCATGTTTTTGAAGCTCTTCCATCGAATTGATGGGACCGGTTTTCTTGAGCAGCCGGTTGCTGCAAACCGGAAGAATCCAGTCATCCATCAGTTTGACGGATTTTAGCCCCGCCCAATTACCGTCACCCAGCCTGACGGCTGCATTCATATCGGTCTGGTTGAAATCTATCAGTGTGTTGTCCACATTGATCATCAAATCCAAGTCGGGATATGCACTGTAAAACTCGGGTAGACGAGGCATCAGCCATTTCTGCAGGAACGAGGGCATCATGCTGAGATTCAATGAGCCTTCAAGACCGTCCTGGCTAATCACCTCTATCGCCTGGCGAAGCTCTGCCAGGCCCCGTTGTATACCGGGCAAAAGCTTGAGCCCGGCTTCGGTCAGTGAAATCTGGCGTCCATGTCGATGAAACAAGGGCTGGTTGAGACGTTGCTCCAGGGAGCGGATCTGTGTGCTCACGGCGGCCGGTGTGACATTCAGTGCTTGCGCACCCCTGGCAAAACTCAAATGGCTTGCTACGGCTTCGAAAGTGCGTAATGCATTAAGTGGGATAGTTGGCATAATGGTTAAGAAAAACTTAAGTGAAAAATAATAAAAACCGTTAGTCAGTATCAGGTTTAATCTCTATCATTGTCAACTGAAAGCTAAAGTATTTGATAGGTTTATACGATATCTTTCATTTAATCAATTGTTACACATTTATAACAAGGGCGGAAAAAGCAAGACCGCTAGGGAGGTAAGAAAATGTTAATGAATAGAATACGTGATACGTACCGGGAAATCACTGGTTATATCGAACCAGCCGCACCCGTCAGCATGGTTCCGGGTCATCGGTCTGCCGCTAACGCAGCTGATATCCAAGCATCCGATATGCAGGCCAGGCGTCAACGCCGCCAACTCAGAGCGGGTTATTCCGGCTTGCGTAATGTCACTGGCTGGTCGGTACGTACCTGGTGATGGACATACCGGATAAACCCAACCAACAACAATTAAAACCATCAACCTAAGGGGTTCGGCTTCCCGCCAGAAACAGGGAAACGAACCCCTTCTTTTATTCGAACACTCCCCACTTTGCATGAGCGCTCTGACAGGCGAACCGGTTCAAAATCGCATTGACAACATGTTCGCCTGCACCCCCGGTGATTTGTTAGTATGCGAGTCTGTTTTTATTTATGATTTTTGACGAGTTCTGATCAATAAGGCGGGTCCTGAAGGAACGATCATGGGAATACTTGAAGATAACATCGGCATTTTACGGGATAACTATGCCCCGCTTGCAGGCATTCCGGAATCACAGTTACGGCGCCTGATTCGTACTTACGAACTTGGCCCCGGCGAAAGTGTTACCTTTAAAAACGATCAGGAAGAGTGCATTTTTATCCTGTCCGGCGAGGTGTCACACCTTAGTGGAGATGTAGAGACAAGCCTTGACCCGCAAAACACGCTCAGCCGGCCCGTCTGCCTTACCGGCGGCTCTGATACGTTCACGGCCACACAGCATTCTGTCCTTGGCCGCATCAACCCGGCGAGACTTGATTTTCTGCTAAGTTGGGAGAGCCTGGGTACTGATGCACCCGCTGATGATTCTTTTCGTGACTGGTTAAGCGGATTACGCAACCCGTTAATCTTTGGTCAACTTCCACTGGAAAATGCCCAGGCGATTTTCCGCCGGCTGCAACCGGTTTCAGCGAAGGATGGCGAGGTCATCTTCGATATGCGGGAAGAAGCAACACAGTTTTATTTTATCGAGCAGGGTCAGGCCGAATTGTGGCGCCCGGGACTCTATGACGACGAACTTAAAATGACCAAGCTACTGGGCGTCGGGGACTATTTTGGTGAGGAGGCTTTGCTTACCGGTGAATTACGAAACGCCAGGGTAAAAATGGTTGGCGAATCCCGCTTGTTGGTACTGGATAAAAAGGACTTTGACGAACTGATCAATGCGCCGATGATCGACCGGGTATCTGCCAAGGTCGCCAAGGCCATGCTTGATGAGGGTGCGCAGTTGCTGGATATACGCTACGAGGATGAATACGAAATGGAGTACATTCCGGGCTGCACACTGATCCCATTGCTAGAGCTTCGCGAGCGGGTGGGTGAACTTGAAGCAGACAGGGACTACGTAGTTTATTGTCACTCCGGTAAGCGCAGTTGCGTTGCTGCGATGATTCTGAGTGAGCACAAACTGCGTGCCGTCAGCCTCAACGGAGGTATTCGTGACTGGCCCTTTGACGTTGAGTATCCTGACTGAGCTTTGAGCTAAAGCCAATAAGTAAGAGCCAACCCGTACCCATGAGGGTCAATGTGTGTACTGAAAATGCTACTCATTGCTGCGCTGGCTAAATACGAAGCACATCATTACGGCTGAACATGCCACCATCCACAGGTTGTAACGGAAGTCCGTGGCAGGAGCAATGATGAGCAACGGCGACACATAGAGTAATCCGCTGAAGCCCATACAATAAAAAAAAGCGCCAGCCAAACGAATCGTTCTGCCGCAGTCGATAGGAAACCGGTATCAGGATCATGAGCAAGGCCACCAGGTAAAACCAGGGTCTGTAAATCAAGGTGTGTGTACTCAAATTAATCCACTTAATGGCAGTATCAAATGCTTTGCTATTCCGGTTAAGCAGGCTCAAACCCAAGTCGTTTTGAATAATCCGGTGTTCGAATGCCAAATGAATCTCATCGGATCTAATGCCGAGTAAATGCGCAAATACACGTGCATGATGCCCTAAATAACTGGCCGGGTAATGACGAGGCAATGTCAGCCAGGCTGCAGAAAGTTCCTGTTGATATTGTGATGCAGGAAAGAAGTTGGCTGCCTCGGCCAGCGGGCCATTGACCGCAGGATCGAAAGACTTTTCTAATCGGTCCAGGGTTTCGGCTGCGGACTCGTCCTGATAGTTGAGAATGGCCGTTGGTATCAATACTTTTTGCTCTGCAATTGAAACGGCTGCCAGGTCCCAAACGGCAATCGTAGGCCACTTGGTGTATTTCTCGACCCCAGTGGAATTGAGAAAGTACACGGTTACCAGGCTACTCAACAACAAGGTGATTGCCAGCATCGCGGTTTGAGGCCAGCGGCCGGTACGTCCGCCAGAATTGAAATAGGCACCACATAAAATATAAAACAGCGGGATCGCCGCAAAAAGCGCCGTCTGCTTGGCCGCCTGCGCGTAACACAAGGAGAGGAATCCAACCACAAATACCCAATGGGTTCCGGTTATTTTGAGCAGTAGAATACATGCAACCGCCAACAGCAGGGAGCTCACTACTCCAGTATCATTCCAAATGGTTGCTGAATGTAACCAAAGCGGCGGAAGTAGTCCGAGAACCACAACAATCAGTGATTTGGCCCACAAGCGACCGTCAATGCAGATAGCAATGACCGCGATAGCACTCCAATACATTAGCTGATGGAATGCCAATATGCTGCCCGGTCCCATTAAGTGATAACCCAGTTACCATACGTAGACCATGACGGGAGGATGGTAATTATTCACCGGCATATCGCCGATGACCTGCCGATACAGGAAAATGGAATCGAAGGACATCAGGCCGGGAAAAAAGACAAAGCCAGTACCAAAGGCGAGAATTGCTGCCAGTGAAATCACCGTGGCGCGATTACTGATTTCAGTCATTTGATTTTCCTGGTACCCGTTATGCCCAAGCAAGGTTGAAAGATACCTTTCTGCCGGCAGTATAGAAAGTCAATTTACCTGTTTGAATGCTGGCACAAGCATTTGTTGGTCTCATGTATTTTTTTTTGCTGGACAGGTTTTGAATATCAGTATCGTCACACAACCCAGCCCCAACAGACCCAATCCCGCATACCTGGGCCAGCCTAAAGGAATAAAAAACAGAATCGACATACCGCCGACCACGATCATCATAGTAATGGCCAGTATTTTCACTTTGCGGGAGATACACTGGTTCTTTTCCCAGTCCTTCAGTGTGGGACCAAACAGTTCGCTACGTAGCAGCCAGCCGTGTAAGCGAGGTGATGACTTGGCAAAACAAGCGGCAGCGAGTAACACGAAAGGCGTGGTTGGTAGTAGTGGCAGGACGACACCTATGCCGCCAAGCAACAGGAACAACAAACCGAGTGCGATCCAGAGGTACAAGTCGTATTAACGCCTATGCAGCACGTTTAAAGTTTGATAACGGGTTAACCCGTGTGTTTCCACAAGATTCTCCTGATTGAGATGACCAACGGCAAACAGCCAAGTGGCACATATTAAAGCACGAAAATGCCCCCGACCACTCTAAGCGAACAACAGGGCAGTGATGGTTCTATTTAATGCTTGGCCGGTAAAGGCATGGGTGCCGGTGTGTGTATATACTTGATGAATGTACAGTTACAGCACCGGTCACCTGGATGTCATGAGAAATTTGGTTTTATCAGTCCCCGTCATCATGCTCTCCGCCTGGCCGGGTACAGCGATCAGTGAAGAGGTTCAAGCAGTCACCAATCAACACCGGCCGGTATGCTCGCCTGATGGGTCCAGGTTTGTCTACATGCTTCAATCCGAGCGCACCGATAATGACTGGGAGTTATACCAACTGGTTTTCAGTACTCAGAATAGGAAGCGCCTGACGAAGCACAAAGGTTGGGATGGTTATGCGGTTTGGTCTCCGGATGGAAAAAACCTGATCTTTGACCGGGAGGACGTGCTTGAAGAAGAAAGACAACCATGGGTGATGAACATGGAAGATTACACCATTAAGCCGCTGGGAACCTATGAAGGATGGCTTTCCATAAGTGACTGGTCAAAGGATAACAGCTTGCTGGGTTTTCACGAATTGGAGGGGCAGCGTGACCTGCTATTGCTGGATCTTGATGGGAATATCAGCAAAAAAATTACGGATACGCCTGACCACAGCGAACATGATGCTCATTTTTCCCCGGATGGTTTGACGATCGCCTATGCCAATGGTCTCGTTGAAGGGACTGAAACCTCACTGGAGGTGATCGAGATTGCAAGTGGTGACAAGACGGTATTACGAACATCCATTGGAAGAATTTATGGACTCAGTTGGTCACCAGACGGAAAGAGAATTGCCTTTGTCGATGCACCGGGTGGCGAAGACGACGATGCGGATATTTTTATCTACGACTTTGCAGATAAGGAGGTTCAACAAGTGACCGATGATCCGGCCTGGGATCACATGCCGGAATTCTGCAATAACAATCACACGCTTTTTTTCACCTCTTACCGCAGCGGTGAAGAACGAATCTACCAGGTTGACCCTGACGCCGGTACATTTCTGCAAATCAAACGCGCTGGAGATTAGCTTTGCCCATGTGCCTTCGCGTGGATTAACTTCCCGGTTCGCTATTCCGGTTCTTCAAAATCGAGGTGCTCAATGGATGAAAGGCGTTTGACAGGGTAGGGCTTGCCTTCTACAAGATAACTTTCAAATCGGTGTTTTCCGCCGCCACGGGTTGAAACGATTCCATAGTTCGATTCGGGCTCCAATAAAAGTGGAATCAAATTTGAAGCAGCACCCTCGACTGGTACGATGATCGCTCCGGCCTGCAGGGTTTCTGTTTGTATGGTCTTTTTCAAATCAACCACGAAGGCGTGTTTTCCTTCGTCGACGGCATCAGTGATATGTTTGATGTGATAGGTTTCAGTGGTGATTTCCTTATCGCGCTTTAGCTTCAGCATTCCAATCCGGTGCCTTTTTAAAAGCGCAATCAGCCTGGTTTCCTTCGCATCGAAATAATAGGCATCGGGCTTTCTGACACTTTTCTTGATCCTGACTGATGGTCTGAAAGAGTCGAGATCCCTGTTCGTATGTGTCCAGCTTTTCAAATCAAACACCGGGAAGTTCAGCGTGGGCTTTTCCGGGTCCGGAAAGTAATCCATCTGGACAAGACTTTGACTGTCTTGCGCGATTCCCATTCGTGCTTGCACAACGATGGATAAGATGTTTTCGGCATGACGGTCGGTCGTTTTCAGGAAGTTGATCATGGCCGAAACCTGGCCTTTTGTACGCTTTTCTATTTCGTTGGTCAGGTTTCCATAGCGTTTGCCCTCTATGATGAAGGACAGGGTGTTATAGATTCCCATGCTCTGTCGACTGTCATTGATCGCTGTAGTACTGAATCGCACAACCCCGTTTTCGAAAGGTTCGCCGACAATGTAGCGATGAAAGCGAAAGCCATCCTCCTCGACGCCGCGGCCCGTTTCAGGGATAAAGATATTCCGCGTGAAATGTATGATTTCAGGGTCAATATTTACATTGGTAACTCCGCCAAGCATCTCGTCAGCGTCTTTTATGTATCCGGCCTCGATCCATCGGTCCAGCACCGCGTTGTACTCATGGACATCAAGCGTAACTTCGGGCATCCAGTCCAAGAATAACTGATGTATTGCATATGACTCTGGTTCACTGAGTATGACGTGATTGCGGTTCAGGTCCATGTCGATTGCATTTCTGCGTGACCCTTTATCTGAACCATCTGGATTAACCTGCGGCACCAGGATCAGGTCCAGTTTGTTTAAAAGGCTGGAATCATCATTCAACAGTCTTCTGGCCACGATCATGGCCGCCTCTTTACTGGATGGTTCATCACCATGCTGCTGGGCGATTATCATAACCACCGGCTTTTTATCACGCTGGCTGGCAAAAGTATCATCCTTAGAAAAATACAGGGCAGGAATGGGATTGCCCGATACAGATGTGCCAATGGTCTTCATTTCAACCATGGGCGATGAATCGACGAGTGGTTTCAGGTAGTCCATCAACTGTTTGTGGGTAGTCAGCATGGTCCAGCCTGATTTTTCCAGCGGTGTCTGCCAATCGGTCGCCAGGGCCTGCGAACTGACAAGCGAAACTAGCATTACTAAAAACAGTCTATTCAACATGTTGTTATTCCTGCTGCCAATGCTATTTAATTTTTATCCAGGTATTCCGCCAGCCACGCATGAACCTCTTCCCAGTAGTAGCGGGCTTCCGCACCCTTCATTACCCAGTGGTTGGCATCATGAAAGACCAGCAGCTTTCCAGGAACCTGGTTGCGTTGAATATAGGTCCAGGCAGCAATGGTCTGATTGACCGGCACCCTGAAATCCTTCTCGCCAATCGTGAGCAGAATGGGGGTTGAGAACTGGCCGGCGTAGGTGGATGGGCTTTGTTCACGCCATACCGGGCTATCTTCCCAGGCCGGGCTGCCGTTCATGATTTCCCGGTTATAAACCGTATCGCTTGATGAGTACTGTCCCTCAAGATCCACCAACCCGGCATGTCCGATCAGGGCATTGAAATGGGTGGTCGTTGCCTGGAACCAATTGACCAGGTGACCGCCATAACTTGCACCCGTTGCTACCTGTCGCTCGCCGTCGATGAACGGATAACGCTTGATTGCCTCTTCGGCTGCCTGGAGAATTTCCTCACCCGGCGTTTTGAGGGGATCATTCTGGATGTTTCGCGAGAACTCTTCACCGTAACCCACCGAACCGGTGTAATCGGTCATCAGCACGACATATCCGGGGGCAGCCATCAAACCCGAACTCCACCGAACATGACTTGAATCCATGGATGAACTGAATGGGCCGCCATGAATCTGCAATACCAATGGATATTTTTTGGTTTTATCGAAGCCAGCGGGCAGGGCCAGCCAATTATGAATTCGTCTACCTTTGTCGCTCTCAAACCAGAACTCCAGGAAGGCGGGCCGGTCGAGCCCGGCTACACGATCAGCGTTAAATGTGCTCAGATTCGTGTGGCTGCCGTCAGACCGTTTTACCCGGACGATTTCGGCGGGTATGGCTGAGCTCTCCCAGCGCGCTACAAGTTGATTTCCCGCGACGGCGACACCGGCATAAACACCCCGGCTTTCTTCATCAAGTGCCTTGACCTGGCCACCTTTTGATGAGACCGAATAAATGCGCGATCGTCCGGCGTCTGCGGCGGTCAGGTAGATGGTTTTTCCGTCTTTGCTGATGTCCATTCTCGTGACCGAGCGATCGAAAGATGAAGTGATGACGTTCAGATCACCACGTATGCCTTTCCCCGACCAGTCAAACCGTCCGATACCGTTGAGGTTATATACAAAATTATTTTCAGGATCGTAATTACAATACAGGCTCTTGCCATCATCAGAAAAAACCGGACCGCTACAACTCCAGTCATCACTGGCTGTGAGTTGGGTAGGTTCACCACCCGAAACCGGGACTGTCCAGAGGTGAAATATCACCCTGGCGTGTGCTGCTTCATTAAGGTTTGTGGTTGCATTGAAAACCAATGAATTTCCATCGGGTGACCAGGCCGGTTTCAGCAAGTCACCTGAACGTGATGATGTACCGGAAAAACCTTTCATCCCAACCAGATTGCTGCCTGCCAGCAGGTCTTTTGCTTCTGCGCCGGCCTTTGCTTCCTGGACAAACAAATGTGTCTGCATGTCATTTCGCCAGTGATCCCATTGGCGGATCGGGAACATTTCATAAGCGGACACATTAATTTCGAGTTCCTCGCGGGCCTTTTTTTCCGCCTTATTGGCTTCATCATCGCTTGCACCCGGGTAAACACGGCTTTCAAAAGCAATGTGTAGTCCATCCGGGCTCCATTTAGGTCTTTTGGCACCTGTGGAAATATCAGTGATCGGGACAGCTTCTCCCGGACCCACCATGTTTAATACATAAATCTGGCTGGCCTTATCCTTGCCACGCTTTGTACTGAACGCAATTTTCTTTCCATCGGGACTCCAGGCAACGCCACCCTCCGACTCCATGGTTGCCGTCAGGCGCAAAGCCTGCTCTTTGCCATCAACGCTAAGCAACCATAGATCACTTATGCTCCCATCTTTGTCATAGGAAGGTTCGGTAACACTTACCACGACCCGCTTTCCATCCGGACTGGGCACTGGTTCACCAACTCGCTGCATCAGCCAGACATCTTCATGGCTGATGGGTTTCAGGGCTTTCTCTGACGCCATGATCGCGCCGGATAAAAGGCAAAATCCACAGAAAGTGATAGCAAGAATCTTGTACATGAGTAACCTCTTGAATGGGTGTTAAGACACAGAAGTTGAAGCTGGATTCTACAGGCTTTTCAGTCCCGGGTTAACAAGGAAGACATCTGGTCAGACTCCAGTCAATTTCCGTACAAGTTGTGATTGAACGTAGTGTTAACATAGCCGCATGACGCCATCCAAAAAACACAAGCCCGCGTTTGCAAAAGGCGCTTCGGGAAAGGCTCTGGAAAAGCACCTCAAGTCATTTCGAAATGCGGAGCTTTGTTGTCAGGAAGGAGAGAAGCTGCTGCAAAAGGGTGGTACCGAAGTAGCTCTTCGGTTTTTTCAGCGGGCTGTGCAACTGGACTCAAGATCGATGCACGGTTGGTTTGGTCAGGGTATGGCATTCACACGCCTGGAAGAGTTTGCTGAGTCCATCAAGTACTTTCGCAAGGTGATCAAGCTGGGTCCAAAACTTGACATCGCTCATCATAACCTTGGGCGCTCATTGCATGAAACCGGTCAGGCCGATTCGGCGTACCAGTGTTTTAGCACAGCAATTGACTTAGGTCTCGAATCTTCCAGAAAAGATATGGCCGTTATCGTGCCCGGTTTTCCGTCAGCATCTAACTCCACGGTATTACTGGAGCGCAGTAAATGGGCGGATGGTGTTTTAAGATCTGCTGAAGTAGGTGCAAAAAAAGATTGCGTCAAGAGAGACAAGACAAAAACTCGTTTAAAAATAGCTTATGTTTCCGCGTTTTTTCATAGACAAAACTGGATGAAGCCCGTTTGGGGCCTGGTGGGGCAACATGATCGTGAGAAATTTGAAATACATCTGTTTTCAGATCGCACCAAATTAACCCCGGAAATCGAAATATTTCTCGAACCCGGGGATCGTTTTCACGACATGAGTCAGCTCTCGAACAAGGAGGCGGCTGACCTGATTCATGCCCAGGGGATCGATATTCTCGTAGATCTGAACGGCTATAGTTATCCCGAACGTTTTCCGATCTTTCTGGAGAAGCCGGCTGCGTTGATTGTCGGCTGGTTTAATATGTATGCCACGACGGGTTTCAGTTGTTTTGACTACCTGATTGGAGATGATTGTGTCATTCCCCCCGAAGAAGAGCAGCACTACTGTGAGAAGATCGTACGTGTGGATGGCTCATACCTGACATTCACAGTCGGTTACAACGTACCGGACGTATCTGAGCCACCTTGTATCGCCACTGGCTTTGTTACATTTGGCAGCCTGATATCCCAGTACAAAATAACCGACCAGGTCATAGACACCTGGTGTGAAATTCTGCATCAATCTCCCGGCAGTCGCTTGTTGATACGCAATGCCTTTCTTGGCAAGGCGTCGAACCGCAGGTTCCTGGAAGCCCGTTTCAGGAATAACGGAATTGCCGGGGAGCGTATTTCCCTGCAGGGTCCGGCAGATCATTACCAGTTTCTGGAAACCTATAATCAAATTGATGTCGCATTGGATGCATTTCCCTACAACGGCGGGACAACCACCACGGAGGCAATCTGGCAGGGCGTGCCGGTCGTTACTTACCGGGGAGACCGTTGGGTGTCCAGAACCAGTGCAACATTGCTTCGATATGCGGGTCTGGAAACACTCGTTGCAAAAGACCAAACAGATTATATTCGCCTGGCAACAGAACTTGCCGGTGACCCTGAAAGGCTGGTGACGATGCGCCGGGAAATGCGGGATAAATTGTCGGGCTCAAAAGTATGTGATACTGCTGATTTCGCCAGGTCAATGGAGAAACTTTATCTTGAAATTTGGCAGGCTTAGCGGGTAGCCAGTCCGGTATCGCTACGGAGTCAATATAATTCGAATATAATTGGCGCCGCCCCTTTGTGTTGTAATCAACCAGGAATCAGCATGACAGAGAAGAGCGAGTCTACAAACAGCAATAATCCCGAACTAAACGAAGCGACCAGAATCCCCAACCCCTTCACAGAGTTGGTCACCTCGTTCCGTGAACTCAAAGATGCCCCTCGCGGTTTCTGGTACACCAATTACATTTATTGGCTCGATGGAGTTGCCTATTTTGGCATGCTGACCCTGTTGGCGATGTACTTCCATGACATCATGGGCATGACGGACGATACGGGACACAAAATTGTTTCGGCCTATATGGCGCTGATCACCGGTTTCATGCTGATATTTGGCCCCGTATCCGACAAGCTTGGTGTACGAAAATCGTTACTGGTCTCCGTGAGTCTCTACATTATCGGCAGATCGGCCCTGCCGCTTGCTCCGCATATCCTTCCTGCAGGGTCAAGCATGCTTATGATTGTTGTTTTTGCCGGCTTGCTGCTTGCCGCAGCGGGTAACGGATTCATGCAACCGGCATCGTATGCGGGTGTGCGCAAGTTTTCAGATAAAAAGACCGCCACCATGGGTTATGGTCTGCTTTATGCAGGTATGAACCTGGGTATCGTTTTTATCGGTTTCGCCTCCTCAAGAATCCGTTCGGGACTCGACCTTGGCGAGAATTTCCGCTTTGAAGGTTTTGGCATTGAAGGGGTGATGTGGTTTTGTGTGCTTGTTAATGTCGTGATGCTACTGGGTCTGGTGTTCTTCTTCACTCCAAAAGTCGAGAGGGAAGCGGAGCAGGCGGGTGCTGCCGGGGCTGATGAGGACGATTCCGGGCAATCAGAAGTATCTGAGGGTGTGAGTGGGAGTCTCGTGAGCCGGATTACCGGATGGTTTAAGACCAGTCCGCTCTCGAACAGCAGATTCATGTTCTTCATTTTTGCACTGATGCCGGTACAGACACTCTTTGCTTATCAGTTTCTGGTGATGCCCCAGTATGTGACCCGCGCTTTTTCAGAAGTGGTGGCCAACAACATGGAGGTGATCGTCAACGTCACCAACCCGTTGATCATAGTTCTTGGTGTGCCGGTGATAACGGCCATGACACGCAATGTACCGGTTTATCGAATGATGATTATCGGTTCCCTGGTATCAGCGCTGCCGACGTTTTTCTTCCTGCTGGGTCCCAATTTCTGGTTCCTAATGGCATACCTGATTCTGTTTTCCATAGGCGAGGCGCTTTGGCAGCCTCGTTTTTTGCAGTACGCGGCGGAGTTGGCGCCTGAAGGTCAGACCGGTGCTTACATCGCGTTCGCCAATATGCCATGGTTCATGATCAAGTTCATCGCCGGTTGGTACACTGGCCGGATGATGGATATTTATTGCCCGGCGGAAGGCCCGCTCAACACAGAGACGATGTGGCTGATCTATGGGTTGGTGGCGATGATCAGTCCGATTGCCCTTGTAATGGCAGGAAGATGGGTTCGCAAAGGTTTGCACAAGACAGCAGCCTGAAAAGTATGAATGCAACCGGTAGATTACTCATTGGCTTGGCACTGTTATTGTTATCCGGTGCTGTGTTCAGCGAACCAGGAGACGCGCTGATGAAAAGTAACGTCAGCTATAAAAGCGTTACTGAACTTGGTTTTACCAAGGCCAATGAAAAGCTGGTGTATGGGGAAGAAAACCCTGAGCTTCAGTATGGTTTGCTTTGGTTACCCAAAAAGCCTGCAGCGGATGAAAACGCTCCGCTGATCGTGTTGATCCATGGCGGTTGCTGGTTAAACGCTTTTGATATCCGTCACAGTTTTCCTCTTAGCAGCGCGCTGGCACAAGCCGGCTACGCCGTGTGGTCACTTGAATATCGACGTACCGGTGATGAAGGCGGTGGCTGGCCGGGCAGTTATGAAGATATAAAGCGGGGTCTTGCATTTACACAGATGCTGAGTGACTACCCGTTGGATCTGGACCGGATGGTTCTCATGGGACATTCAGCAGGCGGTCACCTGGCACTGTTGGCGGCAGCGGAAAATGAGCATATTGATGCAGTCATAGGCCTGGCGGCAATCACCGACATCATCGAATATTCCCGTGGCAGTAATAGCTGCCAGACCGCCACCATCGATTTTATGGGTGGTGTTTACGAGGCCATCCCTTCTACCTACCAGGCTGCCAATCCAACAAGCAGGCCTGTCCACGAAAAAACCCTGCTACTACAGGGGGACATCGATACAATTGTTCCTTTTGAGCAATCGGAACTTCCCGGCGCCAGACCCTTTGTATTGGAAGACGCAGGGCATTTCGACTGGGTTCATCCGGGCACGGAGGCATACCAGCTGCTGCTTTCCACACTGGAAGGTTTACTACCGTAGGGTGCGCAACTTGTTACGCACGTTCAGGATTCAACCGCAGAAAACGTGTGGGTAGTAAATCAACTTGAAAATGGCGATAGTATTAACTTGCTTAATAATTGGACCTATAAATTAATCTTCAGTCTGGCATCTGGAAATCATTCTGACTATGCTTAGCAGCTATGAAAGTGTGTTCACGACAGCCCCTTTTGAATTGGTAACCGGATTTAATAGGTATGTCCCCAGGTTGGTACATGATTTTTAGCCGTACATCATGGTTGGTTTGTGTTTTTCTGGCAGTGGCCGGTTGCGCAGCTGTCGGCCCGGACTTTACTGAACCCGAAGCTCCGACGCCTGATGCCTGGGAATTTGCCCAGGATACAGGCCTGACCGCGACTCCCTATGAATTGATCGAATGGTGGGAGGTCTTCAATGACCCGGTGTTAAACCAACTGGTCGATATCGCACACGAGCAAAACTATTCACTGGAACTGGCAGGCCTGAGAGTGCTTGAGTCGCGTGCTCAGTTGGGTATCGCAGTTGGTATACAGTACCCACAGCAGCAACTGGCTTCCGGGGGCGTGACACGAATATCTCCCAGCGAGAACGCCGGACAGGGAAACACTGCTTTTAGCCAGTATGACCTCGGTGCATCGCTGGCCTGGGAAATGGATTTCTGGGGTAAGTTCCGGCGTGGTATCGAAACGGCGGATGCAGCATTGGCCGCATCAATTGCCAACTATGATGAGGCCATTGTGTTGGTCACCGCACAGGTCGTTAGCAACTATGTGACGATCCGTATCCTGGAGGAACAGCTCAGGATTGCCTATGAAAACCTGAAATTGCAGCAGCGCAGCTATGATATAGCAGAGGTGCTTTACAGAAATGGGCAGGATTCGGAGTTGGATGTGCAGCAGGCTAAGTCCCTGTTACTTGGAACACAGGCGACTGTTCCTGATCTGAAAACACAATTGAGCCTCTCCCAGAACGCCTTGAATACCTTGCTTGGTCAAACCAATGGATTTGTTGAAAAGTTGATTGTTGATGGTCCCATTCCGGATGTGCCGGAGCAGGTCGCGGTTGGAATACCGGCCGATCTTTTACGCCGTCGACCTGATTTACGAGAGGCCGAATTACAGGCGGTTGCGCAGAATGCACAGGTAGGTGTTGCAACAGCCGATCTGTATCCAAGCATCGCGCTGTCAGGTTCACTGGGGGTAGTCAGTATTTCCAGGGATGTAGGAGGTGGTGGTTCTTCCAGTCTATTCAGCTCCGACAGTGTTAGTTATAGCGCGGGTGCCTCATTCACATGGCCCGTTCTCAATTACGGCCGGATTAAAAATAATATCCGGGTACAGGATGCGAGGCTTCAACAGGCTATCGTTTCTTATCAACAAATCGCGCTTGAAGCCGCGCAGGAAGTGGATGACGCCATGGTCTCGCTGGCTGGTGCCCAGGCGCAAGAAGTGATCCTGCAACAGGGCGTAGTAGCATCCCGCCGTTCAAACGATTTATCCATGTTGCAGTATAAAGAGGGCTTTTCCGGTTACCAGAGAGTGCTGGACGCCCAGAAGTCATTGTTCGGTCAACAGAATCGCTATGCGGCAAGCCAGGGTCAGGCAGTACAGAGCGTGGTGCAATTATATAAAGCGCTTGGCGGTGGATGGGAGGTCAGGGAAGGTCGGCCTTTCGTGGACGAAAATACGCTGACTGTCATGCGTGAGCGGACGAATTGGGGAGATTTATTGGATGACCAGTGAAAAAAAGAGAGATCCTGTACGCCTTTGGACTTTAATCGTCCTGGTTATGTGTATCGTTTTGATGGTCATTTATATCGTGGGTGACCGGTTAACCCCATATACCACCCAGGCAAGGGTTCACGCCTATGTGGTTCCGATTGCACCCCAGGTTGCCGGCAGATTGATCAGTGTTGATGTTGAAAATAATGAGACCGTTAAGGCGGGGCAAAAATTGTTTAGTATAGACCCCAGCTCCTTCGAGCTTGCTGTGCAGTCAGCGGAAGCTGCGTTAAAAAATACTGAACAAACGATTCAGTCGGGTATATCAAATGTGGCCGCTTCACGTTCAAATGTAGATTCGGCCAAGGCCTCTGTCTGGGCCGCAGAGCAGGACACTACCCGTATGCGCCGGATTCGCAAGGAAGATGCGGGCGCGATATCAGAAAGACGAATCCAACAGTCTGAAGCCAGCCTTGAATCGAGTAAAGCCAAGCTCGCTGCCGCCGAATCCTCACTGCAGGCAGCGATAAGTGCGCTGGGCTCCACCGATGACAACAATGCACAAATACAACAGGCTCGAACCAACCTTGAGAACGCCCGCTTGAATCTAGAGCGAACTGTCGTTTACGCACCACGCGACGGCATGATTACCGATTTGCGGGTCGACCAGGGAAATTTTGCAGCAGCGGGAGCGGCATTGATGACATTCATTGCCATTCATGACACGTGGATCCAGGCCGATCTGTCAGAGAATAATCTGGGCAATGTTGATGTAGGGGACCGGGTTGAAGTCACATTCGATGTGCGTCCGGGTGAAGTCTTTAAAGGTAAGATCCGGCAAACCGGTTATGGTGTTGAGGTTAATACCAACGCTCTCGGTACCTTGCCAACCATTGATAATGACAGGAATTGGCTACGCGATGAGCAACGGTTTCCCGTCACAATAGATTTTGAAGCCAGTGACATTTCTAAATCGAATTTGCGTGTTGGGTCGCAGGTTTCGGTGATTGTTTATACCGGTGACAACCCGGTCATGAATACCTTGGGGTGGGTTTATATCCGGCTCAATTCCTACTTGAGCTATGCCTATTGAGATGCATCCGGTAGCGGCCCGCAGAATATTCAGGCTGGTCTTTGTAACCGCGTTTGCCCTGTGGTTATCGCAAGCAGTGAATTGGAGCGCATCTTTCATCACGCCTGTGCTGTTGTCCATGCTGCTGGCGATTCCACTACCAGGCTTGAAACTTAAGCAGGGTTTAATATTTGTCCTGGCGCTGGTTATACCCTTATGGTTTACAACCTGGTTTTTGCTACCTGTGCTCACCCATCAACCCATGGTTGGTATGCTGTTGTTGATTGCGGCCTGTTTCTGGGCCTTCTACTACAGCGCCAGTGGCGGGTCGCCCATTTTGGGAGCTTTTCTGACCATGGGCCTGGCGATTGTCGCGGCAGTCGGATCAGACTCCATTGACTCGGTGATAGCCGTTGACAAGGCGCTGACGTTTAACGCCATCGTAGCCATTGTTTTGATGTGGTTGGCATATGTCATAGTGCCGGAAAAACCTGTGGATGCTGGCCCGAAAGCGAGACCACAGGCCGAGAAACCATCCCGTGATGAAGCAATACGCAGCGCATGGCGTTCAACCGCCATCGTGCTTCCGGTTATCGTATTTTTCCTTTTGTACGCCGGCAGTTCATCCTACCTCGTCGTTATGATCAAGGTTGCGAGCATGGGTCAACAGGCGGAAAACGACAAGACAAAAGAAGTAGGTAAGTCACTACTGATGTCCACATTTATCGGTGGGGTGGGTGCGGTCGTTATATGGAACCTGATGAGCATCTGGCCCTCATTGATCAACCTTGTGTTATTGGTTGTACTGGCCGGTTTTTTCATGGGCAGAAGAATATTCCAGGGGCAGGGCATGGCTGCCGGGGCTGGTACCTGGTCTTATGCATTTTTGACCATGCTGGTCATCATCGTGCCGGCTTTGTTGGATGGTCCCGGTGGCGATGCTGCCGGTGTGAAGTTTTATGACCGGATTTCCATGCTGGCCTGGGCCACTTTGTACGGCGTCGCCGCTGTTTATGTTTTCGATGCTTTTTGGCGTAAGAAAGTACCCCAGGCCGCTGCAGATTAATGCAGCTTCGCTAATTTTCTTCCAACAATATTTTGACGATTAACACACTCGCGAGGTTGAGGTCAGTGGGTTTGCCGGACTTGAAAGCTGTGATGATTATGCTGGTTGGCTTGGTGTTGGCAGGGTGTCACGCCGCACCTGAAAACCATACCGGTCAATCACCACAAGAGACAAAAATTAAGTTTTCGCTTGATGATATCCGGCCCGATGGACTACGTGGTCCAACGGACGGATTGGTGGCGGTTTCCTATGAGTTTTGTGTGCCCGTCAGCGATCAGGTGTACCAGGAAATATTGCGAATTGATCCCGATCTGAAAATCCATTCTGATTCACCCGGACGTATCGGCTGTGAGGACAGTCAGGCCCTGATCATAGGGGAGACACACCGTCCAGACTGGCGTGAGGTGCTCCAGGAACTCTCCACTTTGACTTACATCACTGAAATTCGGGAGTGTTTCTTTGAATAAAGTCTGTATCAGCGACCTGTCCATTGTTAACTGGAAACTGTCGCGGAGTCGGATGCCTGGATCAATGTGGTCTGCGGCATGATTCCTATCACACTGGTACACTTCAACATGATGAAGAAATTACTCATTCTGATCGTCGTTGGCGTATTGATTTATGGTTTTGAATTTGCCCAGGAGGCAGGTATTTCGGTGCCCGGCCTCGATTCAAGCGGTCAGGGTTCAGGCAATGCGGTCGAGATCGCATATAACAACCGACAGAGCGATGTTCAGCTACAGGGGCGGGGTACTGTTTCGAGAGTTCTGCCGGATGACAATGATGGCTCAAGGCATCAGAGGTTTATCCTGAAGCTGGATAGCGGTCAGTCTTTGTTGGTAGCGCATAATATCGACCTGGCACCCAGGTTGGCCGGACTGAAGCAAGGTGATACGGTCGAGTTTTTTGGTGAGTATGAGTGGAACAACAAGGGTGGGGTGATCCATTGGACACACAACGACCCAAACGGCCGCCATATTGATGGTTGGCTAAAACATCGTGGTAAAACCTACCAGTAACAGTAGGACATTCTCTTAAAGCTGACACTGCAGCCTTGATGTCTTATATGTAGATGCAGTTTAAATAAAATTTAAATACCGAAGGGTGTTGACCTGACTACAGCTTCATACTTCAGAATTAATTTTGACGGTGCTAAGCCGTCGCATTCAATTAATGAAGCAGGAGATATGCAATGAGTAACGAAGTGATGAACAAAGAGAAATGGGTTCTTTTATTCAAAGAGATTGGTCTTAATGAAGCGACTATGACCCAATGGCACCAGGCGTTTGAGGCCAGGTATCCGGAAGGCCACCAATCTTTTCTGGAATGGCTGAATATCGGGGAAAGTGAAATTCGCCGGATTCGAGCCTTGTAAGCACTAGTGGAGCGGGGATGGTTGGCGTGTATTGCGTCAATCATCCCATATTAATATTGGTGAATGGACATACAGATGTTTACGATCGGACAGGTAGCAAAGAAATATTCCCTCTCGAGAAGTACGCTTATTTACTATGACAATATCGGGGTGTTAAGCCCGCGTGGCAGAAGTGAATCAAATTACCGTTTGTACTCTGAAAGTGATCTGAAAAAGATGGATAGAATCCAGTTGTTCCGTAGTGCGGGGTTATCACTTGATTCAATTGAGCAACTTCTTGAAAAAGAGAACAGTGAGTTGGATTCGACACTGGAGGGCAGGCTGTTAAACATCAATAGTGAGATTCAGAAACTCAGGAACCAACAGAAAGTCATTTTGAATATATTGGAAAATGAATCCCTGGCGATGGACTCCAGGCTTATGACCAAGGAGGTCTGGGTTTCCATTTTAAGGGCAGCCGGCCTGGATGATGCAGGTATGAAAAACTGGCATATCGAGTTCGAAAGGACCTCTCCGGAAGCCCACCAGGATTTCCTGGAGTCACTCGGCATTGAAAAAAATGAAGTTGCTGCAATTCGTGACTGGTCAAGACCTGAAAATTGATAGCTGGAGTTACCGTCAGTTTCTCACTGACTGAACGGTTCTATCCGTCGTAGTACATCTGTCATTGCAGTTTGGCTCACGGTCAGCATTCCTTCCCGGGGCCGGTCCAGATCAAATAAAATCGTCAATACCGCAGTAAATACCAGGGAAAACAGGAAAATTGCCACCGTATCGCGTTTCCGGTCGGCACTGCTGGCGACGCCCACCAGTGAGAAGCTCAGGATCGTTGATAGAATTAGAACCAGGCCGAGAACTGACGGTAATCGTTTCACCGCCGCTGCAATGCGTAGAGAATGAGTATCGATCAATTCATTAACTGAATGAACCAGGCTTGCCATGATATCTGTGTCATTTCCCTGCTTTACGTTTCGCTCGATGATGATCCATATTTTCTCGTGAATCTTCTCAGAACGTAATAAGGCGGTTGGCAGATCGATTACCTGGTTTGCAGCCTCGAGACGGACTTCAGCGTATTCACGCAGATGTTTGCGTAACACCAGGGAATCCGGTTCGTCGAGAAACCCGGCCCGTAGCCAGGCAACACCAACGGCGTTGGCTTCTTTTATGACCATGCTTTTGCGTTCACTGTGATGACCAATGGTGATACCGATAGAAAAAGCCATAAGAAAGCCCACCAAACCCAGCATGCCGCCAACCACCGTGCCGGTTATACGGGCATCTCCGGGGTTAGAGCTTCGATCCTGTAACCGGATACCGACGCGAAAGCCGATTTCACTTGCGGCGAGAGATACGAGTACCATTCCTAAAAAAAGAGCCCAGATCGGGAGTAAATCCAAGTATTCCATGTTCAAATCCGTCAACTTCTGTTGGTTGTTCCGTTGAGTGCTTGTAATCATGCTTAGTTTGAGGAACCAGAGAATTCTACCTTTTCACGATTCGGGATGATATTAAACAGTGAATGGATTGTTTGATTGATAACATTTATTGTTTCTTTTTAATGATCTGCAAATCCGTTCTTGCAAGTTGCTACAATCATTTCTCTCAAGTCTTCCTTAGCAACATGTGGAATCCATCCTATGCGAATGTCAAAACGAGATTTTATTGCTTTCAGTGGCGTATCCGCCGGCGCAGTGGCAATGGGTGCCTGGTCACCTGCGGCGATTTCAGCGCCCGAAGTAAAGTTGAGCTCTATCACCGGTGACGCAGTGCCCATTAGCGTGGCCGAACGGCTTGCGCGGATAGCGAAAGCACAACGGTTGATGGCGGAAAATAATATCGATGCCATATTGCTGGAGCCGGGTTCTGCCATGCTCTATTTCTCAGGTGTTAGTTGGTGGCGTAGCGAGCGTCTGACCACGGTGATTATTCCGCGGGAGGGGGATATCGGTATCGTGACACCATTTTTTGAAGAACCAAGTGTGCGTGAATCGATGACCTTCGGTGATGATGTCCGTGCCTGGAATGAGCACGAGAATCCATTTGACCTTGTCGCTGGTTTTCTAAAGGACCGAAATCTTAAGGGGGGCAGGCTTGGTCTTGAGGAAACCGTCCGTTACTTTGTTGTGGACGGTTTGAAATCGGCAGCGCCGTCATTTGAGATAACCAGTGCAGCCCCGGTAACCCAGGGCTGCCGTATGTACAAATCAGCGGCCGAGATTGCGCTGATGAGAAAGGCCACTGAGGTGACATTGACAGCATACCGGCATGTGTACAAACACCTCGAAGCAGGTATGGAGCCGGATGATGTGAAGGCATTGATGACGGCAGCACAATCGCAACTTGGTGGTGTGGGTAGTTGGAATATGGCCCTGTTCGGTGTCGCGAGCGCCTATCCTCATGGTACCAATCAACCTCAGAAAATTGAGGAAGGGCAGATCGTCTTGATGGATTGCGGTTGTTCTGTTGAAGGGTACCAAGCGGATGTATCACGCACCTTTGTATACGGCGAACCAAGCGCCCGTCAGCGTGAAGTTTGGGACACGGTGCGCAAGGGTCAGCAAATCGCATTTGAAACAGCACAGATTGGCACAGCGGCCGGTGCAGTTGATGATGCCGTGCGTGAGTATTACGAATCAAAAGGGTGGGGACCAAAATACAAGGTTCCCGGCCTGAGTCACCGCACCGGTCATGGTATTGGTATGGATGGTCACGAGCGGGTCAACTTCGTGCACGGTGAAAAGACCAGGCTTGCACCGGGTATGTGCTTTTCAAATGAGCCGGGCTTATACGACTATGACTCTTTTGGTGTACGCCTTGAAGATTGTTTGTATATGACGGAGAAGGGCCCGGCATGGTTTAGCGTTCCGCCGGATAGTTTGGATAGCCCGGTGGGAAAGATGGGTTAACTGTCCTTGTGATAAATATTATATTGAATATATACAATTGGATAAAAGATAAACATGCTAAAGAAGATTAACTGGGATGACGTCCCAACCGAAGAAGTTACACCTCAAATGCATCGCAAATTAGTTTGGGGCGAAAAACTGATGATTGCGAAAATGAAATTCAAGGATGGCTTTCACGTACCTTTGCATTCACACGAAAACGAACAGATCACAGAAGTTGTTTCTGGAACCATCCGGTTTTGGTTTGGTGAGAACAAAGAGCAGCAAATGGACTTGCATGCAGGTGAGATGGTCGTCATTCCTGCAAATCTGCCTCACGAAGCGCTCATGATAGGAGATGTAGAAGAGATCGATCATTGGGCACCCCCCAGACAGGACTGGCTGGACGGCACAGACGATTACCTAAAAAAGTAATCACTAAACGTAGGGTGGGTAATTTATTACCCACGCGTATTTCTAATGTCTTGGCTTTTATCTGAAAATGGGGCGCTTGGGCGGGTATTGACTTACCAGGACACGCCACAAGTACGTCCGTGTAGGCTCTTCCTCGACATCCTGTCTCGTAAGGTCCTGGTAAGTCAATATCCGCCCAAGCTTCAGCCTTGCCCAAGTCCTTCTACCTGAAACCAATGTTCTTTGATTAAGCACCGAGCCGAGGGTGTCCGGAAGCAAGGTACCGGGCGACCTCGGCGAACCCTGATAAAGGACCAATCTAAGTGGGTTTCATTTATAATGTGAACTTGGTACGAAGTACCCATAGAAACTCAAAAAACCATATGTCAGTTTGAATAAAAAGTGGAGTCTCCCTTCAACTAAACACCGCTAAGGAGCTTGAAATGAGTTCGCCGAAGTACGCCACAGATTGCGTTGAGCGTTTTCTTGAATATGTAAAGATTGACACCCAGTCGAGAGAGGATTCCGATACCTTTCCCAGCACTCCCGGACAGCTTGTTCTTCTGCAACGTCTGCGTGACGAGTTAAAGGCCCTGGGTCTCGAAGATGTCGTCATGGATCAGCACGGCTACGTATTCGCAACAGTTCCAGCAACCAGTGAAAAACAGGATGTACCGGTGATTGGCTTCCTGGCGCACGTGGATACCTCACCCGAGATGAGCGGGGAGGGGGTTAAGGCGATTATTCATGAAAATTACCAGGGGCAGGACCTGGTACTGCCGGATGATCCAACCGCAGTTATTCCGTATGACGGTAATCCGCACCTGGCGGGCCAAATCGGCAATGACATTATCACTGCTTCGGGCACCACCCTGTTGGGCGCTGATAACAAGGCTGGTGTTGCGGAAATCATGGCGGCGGTGGAATATCTGCTGAATCACCCTGAAATCCCCCACGGCCCAATACGTATTGGTTTTACACCGGACGAAGAGGTCGGAAATGGCACCGCACACTTTGATGTCGGGGTTTTCGGGGCATATTGCGCCTATACAATGGATGGTGAAACCCTGGGTGAGTTGCAGGTGGAGACTTTTTCAGCCGATTCCATCACAGTCACTTTCCATGGCTTTAATACCCACCCCGGCTTTGCGAAAGGCAAAATGGTTAACGCCATTAAGGTTGCCGCTGAGTTTATA
>Ga0224504_10000150_pt1 | contig 29618 bp, 23 predicted proteins | sample SF_Oct11_sed_USG_3_FD_170160 | JGI IMG/M metagenome (GOLD analysis project Ga0224504, IMG submission 170160) | Sediment microbial communities from San Francisco Bay, California, United States - SF_Oct11_sed_USGS_24 | ecosystem: Environmental > Aquatic > Marine > Sediment | place: USA...
GACGCGGAAACTGGTCAGCATCAATCGTTTCGAGGTACCCGTGCCAGGCGGCGTAGCCAATGACCGGAACGATGACGATCAAGCCGACAAACGCGGTGGCAACGCCAATCAGCAATGAGACGACGACGATCGTTAGCCACACGATCATGGCGCGCTTGTTGCGCAATACGGCGTTCACGGATGTGACAATGGCGGTAATACTGTCGACGTCGCGATGCATGATCATTGGCAGCGAAAAGGCGCTGGCGGAGAAAGTAATCGCAGCAAACACGGCACCGATCATTGAGCCGAACCCCAGGTACATGAACCAGTCACTGAACGTGGGGTCGCCGTCAGTCGGGAAGAACACGCTGACCATGACGGCGGCGCGCGCCCAAACCAGGAAAATCACGAGCAATGCCAGAGTGAAGATCATCTCGTTGCCAAAGTGGCGCTTCCACGCTGCTCGCGCACTGCGCACCATTAGCGGTGCCTGACCACGCTCGAGTTGCGCGCTGATGGCATAAAGACCAATACAGGTTAACGGTGCAAGGAAGACAAAGCCGCCAATCATCGCAAACATGATCCACTGGCTGCCACGCAACCAGGCAAGCAGGCAGACAATGCCGATCATCAGGGCTACGGTCAGTCCGTAAGCCATGCTGTGCTGAGGTGCCTGCACGAGGTCTTTTATGCCGAGTCTTACCCAGCGGAAGGGTGCCCAGGGAGAGAGCTTTTTGCAGGGCGCGACAAACGGCATTTCGTCGCGGTCGAGTTTGTTTTGCTCGGTCATGACCTGCTCCCCCTGTGGTCGGACTAGTCCGGGTGTGGGACGAGTTCCTCATATAGAGCAATCGTCTTACGCACAGTGTCTTCATTTCGGAACGCAGTTGCAATCCGCTCCCGGGCCGCAATGCCCATTCGTTTGCGCAGCTCTCCGTCACGATAAAGCATCTCAATCGCATTTGCGATCGCGTGCGCGTCCTTTGGCGGGACCACGAACCCTGATTCACCATCGACGACGAGTTCCGGGCTGCCGCCTGAGTCTGTAACCACCGGTGGGATACGATAGACCATGGCTTCAATAATCGATCGTGCAAGACCTTCACGTTTCGTAGACGGCATGCAGAACACGTCACAGGCGGCGCTGAGTTCGGGTGCGTTGCTGACCCAGCCGACACGATGAATGCGGTCTTTTGCCGGGCTGCGTTCGATATGCCGTGTCAGCTTCGCGGAATCCATATGACCGACCAGCATCAGGTGAACCGGCAAGTCCGGTGGCAGGGCGTCAATCGCGTCGATCAGGTACTCAACACCCTTGCGGGGCCGATAATTTGCTGTGCAACCGACGACGAAGGCGCCCTCGGGGATACCGTAGCCCGTCAGGTCGGCCGGCGTTGCCGTATACCATTCGAGCTTATGGCCTTTATGGATAGTGACGGGTCGTTCCGCCGGTATCCGCAGAAAGGCAGGCTGCATCTCGAGGAAATGACGCCGGATGGCGTCGGCAACGCAGATAATGCGGTCGATGCGTGGGTTCAGATAACGTAGCCACGACATCGGGTCGAGAATACTCACGGCACCAACGATGCCTCGGTAGCAGATAACCTTGACGGGCAATCCCTTGCACGCGCGCAGGCCATTGCTGACAGCCTTGTTATTGTACGTGTGCATGATGTGGTAGCGGCCGCGCTCAAGCTCCCCGCGCAGCGCGGCGATGCCTTCTCTATTAAAGTTGGTCGGCAGTCGGATGTCGACCGTCGGTACGCCCGCATCGGTCAGAGTTTGGTGGTTGGGGTGATCTTCCGGGCAAACGACGGTTACTTCGATGCCGGCATTGTGCATGCCGATAAAAGTCGCAACTGACGGCCGGTCGGCGCTCTCTGTGATGCAAAGGGACCGAATGGGCATGCAGCGATTCAGCCTTGATATTCCGGGTTTTCGAGGATACGTACGGTGACCTGCTGCCCGGTCACCGAGAAGCAGATGTACTCGTACCTGAGACCCGAACGCTCCACGTATTCCTGGAATGCCTTGAATTCGTGCTCCTGCCAGCGATGGAAATTGTAGTACTCATCAAACAGTACGATGGCCCCTGGCTGCAGGCGGCTGCCGAGCGCGTCTAAAATCGTGACGGTCGACGAGTACAGGTCACAATCGACGTGCAGGAATGCGACCGGGTCGGTGTGGCTTTCGAGGAAGCGGGGCAGCGTCGCGTCGAAGTAGCCAATCTCGAACTCCACGTTGTCCGGAACCTTGGGTAGTTTCTTTTGTGCGAACGCCCCGACCGGGTTGCCGTTCCAGTACTCCTGGATCCCATCGAAGGAGTCAAAGCCGTATACAGTGCCTTTCACCCGCGGTGCAATCCAGCGCAACGATTTGCCGCGGCCGACGCCGAACTCGAGATGGAGGCCTTCTGTACGCACCTGGCTCAGCGTGTAGTCCACAAGGGCAGGGTGCTTCTCGAAAAAAGGCGCGTCGATCATGTTGGCCTTGATGTACTCAAGGGTTTGCTCCTTGGCCTCGAGGTTCATGTCGACGAGCAGGTTGGAGGCGTAGTGCTTGAGCATGAAGCGCCGGAAAATGAATTCACTCAGAGTTCGTTTAAATAGGGGCATCGCTGCGCTCGAAATGGGCTAATTTGACGCCGCGTAAGGTACCACAAGCAAGGCTGAATCGCTGCTGTCATTGCGGGCGATAGGCGACTGAATCGACAAAAAAGCCGCATTTTTTGAGGCCCGGACGATATAGCGGGAAGGTGGACTGGGTCACGTTCTGCATGGGCGCAGATTCGTACACTAAAGACCTTATTGTCAAATGGCGGGCACGTTCCACACAGTTCTATGCCAGATCAACCTACATCGCTGCCGTTGCAAACAAAAGTGTCGCTCACACTGTTAGTCCTCATCGGGCTATTCATTGCAGCGAGCTATGTGATTCTGGGTCTGGTCATCGCCCCGGCATTTGACGACCTTGAAATGTCGGCGGCACGGTCTGATCTGAAGCGCGGCGAAATGGCGCTGCAAACGGACCTCGACAACCTTGAGGCTCTTACAGCGGACTGGGCTCCCTGGGACGATATTTACTCCTACGTACTGGGTGCCAGCCCGGGATTCGAGCGCTCCAATCTCGCGAGGGTGACGCTGGAAAACCTGAGTCTCGACCTTCTCGTCATTTTTGGGAATAGTGACCGCCTGATGTGGGGCCAGGTGCTGATTGACGGCAAAGAACGGAACCTCAATGAATTGGGTATCCTTTCGCCGGATAATCCTGCGGGATCCTTGCTCACGTCGCACCGCAGTGCAGACAATCCCACCGCCGGTATCATCGCGACAAATCTTGGACCGATGTTAATCAGCTCGAGGCCAATTCTAAAAACAGACAATTCGGGCCCCGTTGCAGGCGCACTCATAATGGGTCAGTTTCTCAACGACGCGCGGCTCGCGCGGCTGCGTGAGCGCACGGAGGTGGATCTGTTCTGGAGTTTTGGTGCGACCGACGACAGCTTGCCGCTAGCGGCTGGCGACATTGAATTCAGCACCCGGGAGTCGTTAATTTCAGGCCAAATGTGGCTGGAGGATATCCACGGCGCCCCCTATCTTTTACTGCAAAGTTCTACACCGCGCAGTATTTCGAGCCTTGGGAACCATACCGTTGATGTCGCCCTTTTGTTTCTCGGCATCGCGGGCCTGATCGTAACCGGAATCGTCTGGATCATGCTGAGAATGACGATCCTGAAACCGATTGACCGACTTGGGAAGCACATGCGCAATGTTCGTCAGAGCGGCGACCTGTCACAGCGCATGGACAAACTGTCCTATGATGAGATCGGCAGGCTGGCTCGCCAGTTCGATGATCTGACCGGTGCGGTGCACGAGGCACGTCAGGCGCTCCTGGATCAGTCATTCAAGGCCGGCAAGGCCGACACTGCGGCTGAGGTTCTTCACAATATTCGAAATGCGATGACGCCGATGATCAATGGTCTCGAGCGCCTGCGTAGGGCATTTAAGGTCACGGAGAGTTTGCGCGTCGAGGATGCGACTTCGCAGCTTGCGGATCCTGAGTGTCCGCCTGACCGCAAGGACAAACTGCTCGAATACATCAATGCATCTTTCAAGCATGTTGCGCGTGTAGGCGATGATGCGACCGAAGATCTGAAGATCGCGACGTCTCAGGCTCGCCAGATCGAGGGCATTCTCACGGACCAGGAGAAATTTGCCAATGTCGCGCCCGTCTCGGAGATCCTGAAAGTTGAAGAGGTGCTCGGCGAGGCGGTCCATGTGATTCCAAAAGAGGCGCAACCGGAAATTGGCCTGAAAATTCCTGGTGACCTGTCTGCAATGACGGTCAAGGCCCATCGCATCGGCCTCTTACAGGTTCTGGGAAATTTGATTCTGAATGCCTATGAGTCAATTCAGCGGTGCAAGGGAGCAGAGGGTCGCATTCACTTCGAAGCCGAATTGGAAATGCTCGCGGACGAGCCGATGGTGCGCCTGACGGTTCGCGACAATGGCAGCGGTTTCAACGAGAGTACGAGCAAAATGATATTTCAGCGCGGCTTCACTTCCAAGACGAAGGGAGAATCGACCGGGCTGGGACTCCACTGGTGCGCTAATGCCATTGCCGGCATGGGCGGCCGCATCCGGGCCGAAAGTCCTGGTCTGGGCCAAGGTGCAGAATTTCATGTGCTGCTTCCCGCAGCGCAAGGAGGATGACTGTGACCACAGTCGATAACCAGAATTTTATTCGCGTACTTGTCGCCGATGATGATGAGCAGGTGCTTGAGTGCTATCGAGATGCGTTCGGCGTTGATCATCAGGCTGGTCAAATTGAGGCGCTCGACGCACTTGCCGCAGATTTGTTCGATGCTGAGGAAGTCTGCAAGGACACGCCGAAGTTCGACATCGTCGCATGCAACCAGGGTTTGGATGCGATTCGACAAACAGCTGCGGCCGCAGAAAAAGGCGCACCGTTTGACGTCATTATTCTGGATATCCGCATGCCGCCCGGAATTGACGGTGTTGCGGCTGGCAGTGAGATTCGAAAAATCGACCCCGATGTGGAAATCATATTCGTCACTGGCTATTCGGACATACCGGTCACCGAGCTGAAACGTCGTGTACCGCCGCCAGCGCGCCTGCACTACTTGAATAAGCCATTGTCGTTCACGCAGCTGGCGGACGACGTTGTCACCATGGTGCGCGAGCACTAGAGGTAAGGAAAATGTCGAACATTCTCCAACCATCGCTCAATCGCGTGCTTGTCGTTGACGACGATGCCCAGCTTATCGGTGAATACCTCAAGTGCCTCGGAGAAGACTTCGAACCGGATGCGGCAACCGCAACATTGGGTGATCTCGAAAAAGTTCTGTTCGGCGAAGACACAGACGAAAGCGGAGCAGCGCGATTTGAAGTGCATGCCCGCAGTCAGGGCGAGGCTGCCGTGGAAGCGGTTAAAGCAGCCGTCGCAGAGCGGTCGCCCTATTCAATAGTTTTTATCGATATTCGCATGCCTCCTGGCATCGATGGTATTGCGTCGGCCAAACTGATTCGCGCGCTCGACCCGAATGTCAATATCGTCATCGTGACGGCTTCACTCAGCATCGATCCGGACCAGCTTGGCCTCAAAATTCCGCCCGCCGACAAGGTCTTCTTTTTCAAGAAGCCATTCCTTGGCGCCGAATGTCGTCAGCTTGCGGCTGCGCTTTGTGGGAAATGGCATGCCGATATGGCACTGCGCCTGGCAAACGAGGACCTGGAGCGCCGCGTTAGGGAACGGACGGCCGCACTACAAAAGATCGCTTACTTCGATATGGTCACGCGTCTGCCGAACCAGTTGTTGCTCATTGAGGAACTGAAGAGCCTGATCAACACGACCCAGGACGGCGAGGGCGACATGGCTGTTGTCCTGCTCGACATCGATCGCTTCAGTTTCATCAACGAGACAATGGGCTATGACTCGGGTACAGAACTATTGCGCTCGATCGGTAATCGCTTGAATCGAACGTTTGCAAAAGGCGAAGGGCATGAGCACGCCGTGGTGGGGCGTTTTGGCGCCGATGAATTTGCGGTACTGGTACCCGGTATCAAGTCCGAGATTGAAATTCAAAGCTTGGCAGAAATGGTCAAGCATGCGGTTGAGGAACCTTTTCTGATCAATGGCCGTGACCTGTTCCTTAAGGCAGCCGTTGGTGTGTCGTGGTACCCGATGCATGGTCGCAATGCGAACTCGGTATTCCGCTGCGCCGAGGCCGCGTTGCATCGCTCCATGCGCAGCCTCGATCATGCAATTACCTACTATCATACGGATATGCGGCACCGCGCCCGCTACAAGTTCGACCTTGAAGCAGAGCTTCGCGGCGCGATAGAAACCGGTGAGATCATTGCCTATTATCAACCACAGCAGTGTACGAAAACAGGCGGTCTGGCCGGGATCGAGGCGCTTGCGCGTTGGATACGTCCGGATGGTTCAATTGTTCCGCCATCTGACTTCATACCGCTGAGCGAGGAAATGGGTATCTCGGACATGCTGTTCGAGGCCATTATGCGAACGGTTTGTCTCGATGTCGCCCACTGGCGTGAAAATGGCGGCTGGGATGTTCCGGTGAGCGTTAACTTGTCGGCCCACCAGCTTCGCAATCGTGATCTGGTCAGCCTTATTAAGGGGATTCTGAGCAGCACCCGGATCGACAGGAAACTCATCAATCTCGAACTTACCGAGACGGTGCTTCTTGAAGACCTGACGATTGCTCAACCGTTAATGAATGATCTCGCGTCATTTGGTATTGGTATACACATCGACGATTTCGGCACAGGTTATTCATCACTCAGCTATCTCGCCCAGCTGCCGGCGCAGACACTCAAGATTGACCAGTCGTTCATTGCGCAACTGTCGGATCCGGATGCCAACGTGAAAGTCGTGGAGGCTATTATCGCGCTGGGTAAGGCGATGGATCTGGGAATCGTGGCCGAAGGTGTCGAGACAAAATATCAATATACAGCCATAAGGCAGCTGGGTTGCGATCTGGCCCAGGGTTACTTCATTGCCCGACCCATGCCGGCGGCTCAAATGCGCGAATGGCGTGGGCGCTGCGAGGACACCCAGAGCCCCAAGCAGGGTTCGACCGTTATTGGCATCGACAAGGCGCGCCAATAATTCAGTAAAATCGGAGCGTAGCGCGTTCGCAGATCGGAAAAACTACACAGAAAACGCATGAGCGTTGCCAAAACATCCGAGAGCACGGCGTCATCCTCGAAGAGTTTCGAGGATGCTGTTCGTCACGGGATTAGCAAAATGAGCAAATCTGTGGACAACATAGAAGGCGCCTGGGTCAAGGAGCAATAAGTCGTTGTAGGAGATGGGGGAAGTGACGGACTATCGTGTGACAATGAAAGTCACATTTATCGTCAAATAATGTGAATCACTTGCTCAAGAATTAGCTTGAAGTACAGGAGATAATAATGGCAGGTAAGTTTGAGGTCTATAAAGACAAGGCCGGCGAGTTTCGTTTCCGTCTCAAAGCGGGCAACGGCCAGAACATTCTGGGTAGCGAAGGTTACAGCGCCAAAGCGAGCTGTATGAACGGGATCGAATCGGTTAAGAAGAATTCGCAGAACCCGGATCGCTTTAACAAGAAGACCACAGCGTCCGGCAAATTCAGCTTCAACCTCTGTGCTTCGAACGGACAGTGTATTGGTACGAGCCAGAGCTACGCATCCGAATCCGGTTGTGACAACGGCATGAAGAGTGTTGCTGAATGCGCACCAGGTGCGGCGACCGACGACCAGAGCTAGATCGAGGAAAAGTAGCAGTACCGTTTGTTACAGAACCGGCGGCATGTAAGTGCCGCCGGTTTTTTTGCGCGTGTGCTTTCGCTTCTATAGGCTAAGCAGCCTCCGTCAACCCTGTGGTTCAATAATAATGGCAAAAAAAAGCTGGTCGATTGATTCCCTGGTCCTGATTTTTTCGTTCATTGTATTCGCTCAATTGTTGTCGTATGTCGTGCCGCACGGCGAATTTGAGCGCGTTCCCGCAACGGACAATCCGGACCGCATGGTTGTCGTTGACGGTACCTTCCAGAGCTTGAGCGCTGAAGACACCGTCACTTTGCCGTTGTGGCATTTTCTGATGGCGATTACCGATGGCCTCGAGTCCGCACAGGGCATCATTTTTCTAATTTTCCTAGTTGGTGGCGTGATCGCCGTGCTACGCAAAACAGGGGCGATCGACGCGGCGTTGCATGGCGCGGTAGAGCGACTTGGCAAAAGTCCGTGGTTGCTCATTGGAGGCTGCCTGCTGCTCTTTAGTATTGGGTCCTTCACGATTGGCATGGGCGAGGAGTACGTGCCACTCGTCCCGATCATAGTGACGATGAGCCTGGCAATGCGCATGGACGCCATTGTTGCGATGGGCATGGTGTGGATACCCTATGGAATTGGCTGGGCCTGTGCCGGAATCAATCCTTTTGGCGTGCTCATTGCGCAGAACATTGCGAGTGTACCCCTGACGTCTGGGTGGGGCTTTCGCCTGATCATGATGTTCGCGTTCCTGGCCGTGGCGTTTCACCATATTTATCGCTACGCAATGCGTGTTCAGGCCGAGCCATCGAGCAGCCTCGTCGCGCACGTGGACTACAGCACCGGATTCGAGGCGCCAGGCGATCTGCATTTTAATACCCGGCGTATCGCCATTCTCGCCGTGTTCGTTTTTGGTCTTGTGGCGTTTGTCTACGGCGTATCCGAACATCACTGGTACATCACCGAACTCAATGCCATTTTCCTCGGTATTGGCCTGGTCGCGGCACTCATCGCTGGCATGTCTGCCGGCGATACAAGTCGCACCTTCCTGGAAGGTGCGGCGGCGATGACGCCGGCCGCGCTGCTGGTCGGCTTCGCGCGCACCATCGAAGTTGTGATGTCCGACGGGCAAATCATCGATACGGTCGTATTTTCAATAGCCGGCCTGCTCGAAGGATTACCCGCGGAGGCGTCGGCCATTGGAATGCTGGTCGTGCAGACAATCTGCAACTTCTTCATTCCGTCGGGAAGCGGCCAGGCGTTCGTCACGATGCCCATCATGTCGCCGCTGGCAACGCTTACGGATGTTCCGCAGCAAACCGCTGTCCTTGCCTACCAGTTTGGCGACGGGTTCACGAACATGATCGTGCCGACAAGCGCACTCGTGATGGGTGCGCTGGCGCTCGGCAGGGTGCCTTATGCGGCGTGGTTTCGGTTTGTGGGGCCGTTATTGCTGAAAATGTTTGCGTTAGCTGCAGTGTTCCTTGTCGTTTCGATGCACATTGGGACGACGTTCGGGTTCCACAGCTAGTCGACGCCGTCAGGCGCGCCGATACCAGGTGACGCCGTCGTCATCCGATTCTGCACACATGTCGCCGGTGTTGCACAGGTAGTTCAGGTGCGACAGCGCTTCGCCAGCCGCCATGACCCGGTTACCGTCACTGATGTTCGAGTTAAATAATTCGTCGAAGACGTCAACGGCGCGGCGAGGTTCCTGGCTGGTCGCGATGAGCTTGTCGAGATTATCGGTATGTTCCCTGCGCAACTGCTCAAGACGCACATGCGCGCCGCGAAACGGCTTGCCGTGCGCAGGTAGTACCAGCACATCTTCAGGCAGTGCGCGCTCGAGTTTGTCAATTGAATCGAACCAGTCCCGCAACGGATCCGCCTGCGGCTCTGTTGGCCATACGCTGACGTTTGGCGAAATCGTGGGCAGGATCTGGTCGCCAGAGATCAGGATGTTGCGAGCGCGGTCAAAAAGGCAGGCGTGCTCAGGGGAATGGCCGCGGCCAACAATGACTTCCCATTCCTGGCCGGCAAACAGCCACCGCTCTCCATCCTGCATACGTTTGTAGGAATGCGGTAACTCACCGACAACCCTGCCGAACATGCCGAATCTCTTCTTATACAACGCGAGCTGTTCTTCGGAAAATCCAGCCGCTTTGTAGAAGCGCGACCCTTCCTCAAGTGCTTCTTTTCCGGAATCGCTGGTGAGCAGCCGGCACAGCATATACTCCTCACGGGTCATCCACAGATCAACGTCGAACTCATCGACGAGCCAGCCGGCACAGCCAACGTGGTCCGGGTGCAGATGTGTCGCAATGACATGTGTCGCCGGGTCATTACGCATGACGGTTTCAAACGTCGTGCGCCAAATGTCACGGCTTGCAGGTATATCGACACCGGTATCGACGATGACCCAGCCATTGTCATCGCGCAGCAACCACAGGTTGATATGGTTCAGAGACATGGGCAGCGGCATGCGCAGCCAGGTGATGCCATCCGCCATGGCAAGAGTCTTGCCCTCTTTAGGGCGCGACGTGTGCTCGTATTGAATACTTGCCATGGCGCGATACTCGCACGTCAACCGGTGGTGCGCATCTCCTGAATCGCCTGCTCCTTAACAGGTCCGAATCCTCTCAGATCAAGGTAGGCCCGCACTCTGGTGAGCAGTTCATCGTAATTGGCGGCATCGAGTGTCGGCAGTGCGTCACTGAGCAAGCTCTCAAACTCGGTGATCAGTTCACGTTCCATGCGGCGCTCGGCTGTATACCCGAAGACGTCGAACGCAGTACCGCGCAGTCCCTTCAGGCGCGCGAGCAGTCCAAAGACCGGCAGGATCCAGGCGCCGAATTCACGCTTCAACGGCCTGCCGCGTGCATCCTTCTTGCCGCCGAGCAACGGAGGTGCGAGATGGAATCTGAGTTTCGCCTTGTCGCCGAAGTCGCGCCGCACTGACGCAAGGAACTCAGGGCTCGTGTGCAAGCGCGCAACCTCGTACTCGTCCTTGTAGCTCAGCAGGCGAAACCAGGCCCGTATCACTGCGCGACTCAGGCTATCGCCGTTGCCAATGGATGCCTCTGCTGCGCGAACCTTTTCGATCAGTGTGGCGTAGCGGTCGGCGAGGGCAGCATTCTGGTAGCCAACGAGAAAATCGCGGCGAGTTTCGATCATGTCGTCAAGCGATTCGCTCCTGGTCGCTTCGTTTGTGCCGAGCAGTTTTTCGATAACAGCGGGGTCGTGCGCCGCGATGCGTCCCCAGGTGAACGCCTGTTTGTTGGCTTCGACCTTGATGCCATTAAGTTCGATCGCACGATGCAGGGCGTCGAGCGAGACCGGGATCAGGCCTTGCTGCCAGGCACAGCCCGTCATGAGGATATTGGCGTAGATCGTGTCGCCCATGAGCTTTTGTGCCAGTCCATTGGCATCGAGTGCAGAGAGCATTTCCTCGCCGACCGCGGTGCCTATCGCAGCGAGCCTGTCATCTACTCGCAGATTCGCGTCGCGGTGTTGAATGAAGTCAGCGGTGAGCATCTCTGCCGTATTGACCAGGGCGCGCGTATGGCCTTGCTGGTAAGTGATCGATGCCTTGGGTGATGAGCTTACGACAAGGTCGCAACCGATCAGGGCGTCGGCCCGCGCCGGTTCAATGCGTACCTGGTTGATATCGGCGGGCTTTTCGCCAATACGCAGGTAGCTCAACACGGGCCCGAACTTCTGCGCGAAGCCCATGAAATCAAGCTCAGTGGCGCCCTTGCCCTCAAGATGGGCAGCCATCGTGATCAGCGCGCCGATCGTAACAACGCCTGTGCCGCCGACGCCGGTCACCAGCAGGTCGTAACACGAATCGATGGCTGGAATCTCGGCGCCGGGCAGGGCGCTTCCCAGCGCTTCGAGTTCATCCCGAAACGCGGCTGCGGCCGTCGTCCGGTCGATTTGGCCCTCAACCGTTACAAAACTCGGGCAGAAACCATTAACGCAGGAATAGTCCTTGTTGCAGCTGTTCTGGTCGATCTGCCGCTTGCGCCCAAATGGCGTTTCCTTTGGAATGACCGACAGGCAGTTCGACTCGACTGAACAGTCACCGCAGCCTTCGCAGACGAGTTCGTTGATGACCACGAACTTGTTTGGGTCCTCGAGCTTGCCGCGCTTGCGCCGCCGCCGTTTCTCCGTGGCGCAGGTTTGCGCATAGATCAACACGGTGACGCCGGGAATTTCGCGAAGCTCTCGCTGCACGCTGTCGAGTTCGCGGCGATGCACGATGGTGGTACCGACCGGAAAGTCATCTGCGTCGAACAACTCGGGCTCATCCGACACCAGCGCTATGCGCTCGACGCCTTCCGCGCGTACCGCATGGGCGACACTCTGTACGGACAGTGGGCCGTCTACGGGCTGGCCGCCAGTCATGGCGACAGCATCGTTAAAGAGAATCTTGTAGGTGATGTTGGTGTTGGCAGCGATCGACTGCCGGATCGCAAGCGACCCGGAGTGGTAGAACGTGCCGTCACCGAGATTCTGGAAAACATGCTGGCCGCCGTTGAACTTCGAACGTGCGATCCAGTTGACACCTTCGCCGCCCATCTGGATCAGGCCGTCCGTGTCCCGTCCCATCCAGCTCGCCATGAAATGGCAGCCGATGCCGGCCAGCGCTTTGGATCCATCGGGTACTTTCGTTGATATGTTGTGCGGGCAGCCACTGCAAAAATAGGGTCTGCGGGTCGCGCCTTCGACCGTAATTTCGGACCCGCGCAGCTGCGCCAGTTCTTCGGCGCGCCGCTTGAAACGATTACCGCCGAACTCATGGTCCAGGCGACCGGCGACGATGGGTGCGAGTTGCAGCGGTGACAGCTCGCCTATCCAGGGTACAAGATGCTCGCCGTTCTCGTTTTCCTTGCCGACCATGCGTTTGGGCTTGTGCCCGGGATAGTCGTAGAAGTATTCCTTGAACTGACTTTCAATGATGCCGCGTTTTTCTTCCACGACGAGGACTTCGTGTTTTTCCTGCACGAAATCGAGTGCGCCCGTCGGCTCAAGCGGCCAGACCATGCCGACCTTGTAGACGTCGATGCCAATTCGACTGGCTTCATCCGCATCAATGCCGAGCAAGCGCAGTGCTTCCATGAGGTCGAGATGCGCCTTGCCCGTTGTCACAATGCCGAAACGCGCGTTCGGTACGTCGAAGATCTTGCGGTCAATCGGGTTAGCGGCGGCGAAGGCCAGTGTGGCCGCTTTCTTCGCCTCGAGTCGTTCCTCGATCTGTGGTCCGGGAAAGTCGGGCCAGCGGTAATGCAGGCCCGTTGGCGGCACGACAAAGTCGCCCGGGGTTACGAACTGCCGGTAGGGGGGTAGTTCTACCGACATCGCGGACTCGACAGTTTCGGTGATCGCTTTGAATCCTACCCACATGCCCGAAAAACGTGACAGGGCGATCCCGTACAGGCCGAACTCCAGGTATTCGGCGACACTGGCCGGATTCAGGTGCGGCATCATGAACGTCAGGAACGCCACATCAGATTGGTGCGGCATGGAAGACGAAATGCAGCCATGGTCATCGCCCGCGACAACCAATACGCCACCCGTCGGCGAGCTGCCATAGGCATTGCCGTGCTTGAGTGCATCACCGGCCCGGTCGACACCCGGCCCCTTGCCGTACCAGATGCCAAATACGCCATCGACGGTCTTGCCCGGGTCGGTTTCGACCTGCTGTGAACCGAGCACAGCAGTGGCAGCCAGATCTTCGTTAACCGCCGGGAGGAACTCGATGTTGCTCTCTTCGAGAAAACGCCGGGCCCGCCACAGCTCCTGATCCACCATGCCGAGCGGCGAACCGCGATAGCCGCTGATAAAGCCTGCCGTATTGAGGCCAGCGGCCACATCCACGGTGCGTTGCATGAGCGCGATGCGGACCAGCGCCTGTGTGCCGGTCATGAGGACGCGACCTGACTCGCGCCGGTAGCGATCAAGAAGTTCGTAGTTATCAAGCATAGTCAGGAAGTATTGCAGGTCGGGCGCGAGAAAGGGTGCCTATCATTCCGCTTAAAGGTAGATATTCGGTATAATATGCCGAATATTGTGAAAAAACGGGATGAAAAGGATGCTAGACAGCAAAGACCGCCAAATTCTCTCGGAGCTACAGCTGGACAGCCGTCTCACGATGCAGGAGCTGGGTGAGCGCACGGGCACGTCGAGTTCGGCCTGCTGGCGTCGCGTAAAAAGCCTGGAGGAAGCGGGCATCATCGATCGTTACGCTGTCGTTTTAAATCGCAATAAAGCGGGCTTTGGTTTCTCGTCGGTCGTACACGTGTCACTGGCGCGTCACGAACGGGAAAACGTCGATCGGTTCATTCGCGAAGTTCACCGCCATCCTGAAATACTCGAATGCTTCGCGACCAGCGGCGAATCCGATTTTCACCTGCGTGTCGTCGTCGCCGACATCGACGCCTATAACGCCTTTCTGGACGACTTCATATTTCGTCTGCCCGGCGTGTCACAGGTCCGGTCCAACATCGTGCTCAAAGAGATCAAGGCCGATACAGCTTTGCCACTCAAATAAAACTGCGGTTTCGTTGCCGCTTCTGCAGCGCTGCCGGACAGTAGTGTGTCAATCGCTGGTTTTGGCCAGTGCGATCGACAGTATTTCGTCCAGTCGGCCGCTAATACGGCAGAATTCCTGGTGGAAGTCGTGACGCGCCTCCTCCTGGTTGGGCGCAAGCAGTCCTCTGTAGTCGGCGAGCTTGAGGCCGGTTGCGTACAACGACTTCGAGATCGACTCGGCCGAGAACACGCGCCCCTGGAGCAGCTGTTGTTTGCCCATCTTCAGGCATCGCGACAGGAAGCTGCCTTCGTCGTCGATGCCATCCGGACCTGCAGTCACAAGTAAGCTCGCGACAATGCGATAGGCATCGACAAATGAACGCAGCACGCCATGAGCGACGAGCGGTTGAACCGCAGCAAGTACGGCGTGTCCACCTGTATCGCTACGTCCAACCGTATCTTCCCAGCCCGCAAATCGGTCGCCCATCCGCTTTGCGATTTCGGCGCGATAGTCGGCTTGCCGCGGAAAATAAAATTCGAATTTGAAGAGTTCCCGTAGCTCGCTCGCCCTCACGAAGAAAGCCTCGGTCAGATCGCCGGATACGGATGCTGCGTCCAGCAACGAAACTTCAACGAATGCATCGAGAATAAAGTAGTGGATCGCTGTGTTGCGATAGTAAGCGGCGTTGAGGTGCTGGTCGTCGCTGATGGTATAGAGTCGCTCTGTGCCATCGTCCAGGTAGCTGACGATGCCCGTCTCATGGAGTGCATCGAGCGTCGAGCGAACAGCGTTTTCGTCGCGAAAGTTCGAGCGACCGACGATTTCCAGGTGTCGACGCCGGATCAGGGCCGCCCCGGCGCGAGCCAATGCCTGAATTTCAGCGAGGCTCTGCGCATGGTTGCCGCTGGCCAGCAGGATCAGCGTGACGATCGCTGTTGCCGTGATGGGCGTCGCCGCGTTCAGTCTTACGGCGACTTCGAATGCCAGGGTTGGCACAAGCGTTCGTTTTCTTTGATCGTCGATACCGGCTTCGAGTTCGGCAGGCTCGACCAGTTCTTTGATCGTCAAGCCTTCGCCAAAACGCAAATGGATCTGACCGCGTGACCGGCCACTCTTTAAGAAGCGGAGTGGCCACGTCATGCCCTCGGGCTTTTTCGTCTGGCCACGTTGTTCGATCGAGTAGTCTTCGACTTCCGTGATTTGGTCGTAGGCAACGCTGACCGGAATGAACGTCACGTCGTACAACCTCGTTCTCAGTATCGACTCGACGACATAACTGAACAGACCGAACCGCGGGGGCAGCAGCTTACCGGTGCGCGAGCGTGTTCCTTCCAACGCCCAGAGCAGCGAAAATCGCTTTTCGATCAGGTAGTCGATGTAGCGGCGAAACGTCGCCTTGTAGATTTCGTTGTCTTGAAACGAGCGACGCAAAAAGATGATACCGCTGCGGCGGGCGAGAGCTCCGAGACCCGGCTTGTTCAGGTTGATACCGCCGAACGTGAGCGGTAACGGCAGATCCGCATCGAACAGCACGAGCGACAGGGCCATCGTATCAAGCATCGATTTGTGACTAACCAGGAACACGACGGGACGAGCCCCCATCGTCTGCGCAACTCGTTCGAGCTGCGAATTGTCGACATTGATCTTCGCATCGTGGTGGCTGCGGCATGCCGCTCGATAGAGCGCATTCATCATATCGAGTGTGAACGGAGTCTGGGTCGCTGCCATTTCCCGCAGATACCGTGCGGCTTGTCCCGTGACGTCCTGCGCCGAGCGGTCACCTTGTTGTGCGACATTCTCGATGAGGTTCTGAAAGTCTGCATTTGCAAATACGTCGTTCTCAAGGATGCGCGGGACCTTGTATCTTGCACCGCGTATCAGGCGCTCCGAGCGCTCCAGCGCGATCAACGCCTGGTTGGCGACATACTGTGACATGTCATCTTCGGCAACATTGGCCTCGGTCTGGCGTTCGCGCAGCTCGTGAAGGCCGGCACCGGTACCAACAACGTAAGCGAGCCGTTCCGGCCGGTGCTTCGCAATTATCCGCCGCCGTATCCTGCCGGGCTCGGCAATACGTCCATAGAAGAAGTCCTGCAGGGAGCGATTGCTGCCCGAATGCGAGGTCGGCAACCACGCAATGCGCAAAGGTTGCATCCAGACATCATCGTCCAGTTTCATCACGGCGGCCAGCAAATCGTCCGCGCGGCCCTTTGGGAGCCTGATAAACGAATGTCGACGTTGTGAATCGCCGCTCGGCCTTCGGGATTCGACCCAGTCGCGCAGCAGCCCGGCCTCAAAGTCGTCACGCGCGTCCAGTAAAAACGCGACGGTTCCCGTTTCTATTGCCGGCCAGGGCGATAAGCTCTCGCAACTCACCTTGTTATTATTGGACGACCGGGTTGCTTCTGCCAAGGATCCTCTCCGCAACGGCTGCCAAGCCATAATTACACAAAACAGAAAATTCTTTCGTGTTGACTGAGATCAGTAGCGCTGTATTTTGCCGGGCCAGCGACGCGTTAAATCAGGCCCTATCCCAAGAGAAGAATCAGATAACGATCAGTTCTGACGGCGGGCCTGCTGGCACCCTGAGCCTGAAGTGGAGCAATCCAGACGAAAGGACAGTAAATGAAAGAACTCATACTAATTGGCTTGGCGTTCGCGCTGGCTGCCTGCGGCGGCGGTGGTGGTACAGAAGGTGAAGACCCTCCGCCCAACAACGACTCCACTATGGTTCAATGCACAATTCATTTCGATGGTTTCTTTTGGGGTCGTTGCCCAGATGACAGTTCCATATCATTCAGAGCAAACCAACCAGTATTTACATCTCTGGAAGATTGTTTGATCGCAAAGGAGATTGAGATAATTAATGACCCCTACGCCTGGGACGATAGCCAGGAAGATCGGGATCGTGGCTGGGCAGATCAACTCTATTGTACAACGCCGCTTTAGGCGTAATCATGTCAGGATGAGTCTTGGAGTCTTGTAAATGATAAGTGCGCAAGTTGCGGCGTCAAACGGAGACCTAGAAACGTCGTTTGAAGATGCTGCGAAGAAAGTGCGAGCAGTATATTTCTCCAACGATTTTTCTCGGGATTGGCGGAAGCGCTTTGGATCCAGTTGTTCTGGGCCGTGGGGAAGTTCATGGGACTGGCAATAGCGCTTACGTTTCTCGTGTTCGGCAACAGTCAAATCGCAGCATCAGCGAGTTCAGCTGAGGTTTCTTTGCTTATCGAGGAGCTTGGCTCAACCGCGGGTACACCGACAATTGATACTGCGGTCGCTACTTCGGCTTATCTTTGCTACTCGAGTCGATTCGAGCAGGAGTCAGGTGTGACCGTCACAACGACAGACGATGACAAACTTCCTCTGTTCCATAGCGCCTCAATATCCAAGCTGTTCACCGCCGTCGTAATTATGCAGCTTCGCGACGAAGGGAAGCTCTCGCTAAGTGATCATGTTGGCGAGTACATACCTGCGTTTAGCGAGCACAGTATTCGATTGGAGCACCTGCTGACGCACACGTCGGGTCTGCGGGATCGCGAGCGCTCTGACGGACGACGTACTCGCGAAGAGGTCGATGCCTATATCGAAACCCTCGCCAGGCAGCGTATTTCGAAAGCACCCGGCACCACGTGGCGCTACGCAGATTCTGGTTTCAATCTGTTGGGGCGCGTGATCGAAAACGTGACGAGGAAGTCGTTCTCGGACGTGATGAGGGATCGATTACTGCAACCTCTCGGTATGAAAAGCAGCAGCTTTGATATTGCTCGAATACCGCTGGATCGCCGGGTATCCGGATTCGATAAGCGCGGCAAACAACTACAGCACCCGTGGGATATGGCATTTCTACCGAGTTCCGGTCTGCAAACAAACGCCCGGGAACTGGCGCGATTTGCCCGCGCGGTGTTGAGCGTAAATGCGGGCACGGATAGTAATGGAATTTTGCGTTTCAAAACCTTGCAGGAAATGACAGCTGTACGCATCGCTACGGCGTGGAACGGTATTGATCAGGGCTACGCGTGGCAAATCATCGAGTCGGAATCCAAGTCGGTATGGCGCCATGCGGGCGGTGAAGGAGGTTTCGAGAGTTTGTTCGCCATATATCCTAAGGTTGGAATCGGTATCGCCGCGCTCGGTAATCAGAAAGACTGGCCGAGGTTTCAGCTCGTGCAACAAATCAGAGACTCTGTCGCGAATGCGACCACGGACCTCTGCAATTGAGTATCAAAACAAGATCAGAAGGCTTCGTAATTTGCGTGAACGTCCTCGGATCAATTTTGTAAATGTATACAGTAATCAGGGCGAAAGAATTTCAATTCAATAACTTAGACTTAAAAGTGCTCAGATCGAATCGATGATGCCGTTGAGCGTCGCACTCGGGCGCATCGCCGCGCTGGCGAGTTCGTCGATCGGCTGGTAGTAGCCGCCGATATCAACAGCATCGCCCTGTGCGGCGAGCAGTTCTGCGACGATCGCAGCTTCGTTATCAGCCAGAGCCTGTGCAGCTGCCGCGAAGCGTGCCGCCAGGGCTTCGTCTTCGCCATTTGCCGCTACGGCCTGTGCCCAGTAAGTCGCGAGGTAATAGTGACTGCCACGATTGTCGATTTCGTTGACTTTACGTGACGGCGACTTGTTCTCTTCGAGGTACCGGCCGTTCGCCTCGTCAAGCGCCTTTGCGATAATGCGTGCCGGCCGACTACCGGTCTTGTCAGCGAGGTCCTCAATCGATACGGCAAGGGCGAGAAACTCTCCCAGTGAATCCCACCGCAGGTGACCCTCGGCATTGAATTGCTGCACGTGCTTCGGCGCGGAACCACCGGCTCCCGTCTCGTACAGGCCGCCGCCTGCCAGCAGTGGCACGATCGATAACATCTTGGCACTGGTACCGAGCTCAAGAATTGGAAAGAGGTCGGTGAGGTAGTCGCGCAGGACGTTGCCCGTCACCGAGATCGTGTCCTCGCCAGCACGAACGCGTTTCAGCGTCGCTCGAATCGCTGCGACGGGAGCCTCAATACGGATGTCGAGTCCGTCCGTGTCATGCTCGACCAGGTAAGTATTGACGAGTCCGATCAGATTGCGATCGTGAGCTCGATTCTCATCGAGCCAGAAGATTGCAGCAGACCCTGTTGCGCGTGCCCGTGTAACCGTGAGTTTGACCCAGTCGCGAATCGGCAGGTCCTTGGTCTGGCACATGCGCCAGATATCACCGGCATTGACGGCGTGCTGCATGACGACATTGCCGTCATCGTCGATGACGGTGACATTGCCATCGGTGGCGATTTCAAAAGTCTTGTCGTGCGAGCCGTATTCTTCAGCTTTCTGTGCCATGAGCCCGACGTTGCAGACATTGCCCATCGTCGTGACATCAAATGCACCGTTATCCTTGCAGTCCTGCATGATTTCCTGGTAGATCCCGGCATAGCAGCGATCGGGAATGACCATCTTGGTGTCATGCAGTGACCCGTCGGGTCCCCACATCTGGCCTGACGTGCGGATCGCTGCAGGCATTGATGCGTCGATGATGACGTTGCTCGGCACGTGCAGGTTCGTGATCCCTTTGTCCGAGTCAACCATCGCCTGTTCCGGGCGCGTTTCGTACACGGCCGCGATGTCAGCTTTGACCTCGTCACGCTGCGCGTCGGGCAGCTCCTCGATCTTCGCGTAGACGTCGCCGATACCGTTGTTGGCATCAACGCCGATCGTGTCGAAGAGTGCACCGTGTTTGGCGAATACGTCGCTGTAATAGGCGCGCACACAATGGCCGAACATAATGGGATCGGACACTTTCATCATCGTGGCTTTAAGGTGCAGCGAGAACAGCACACCCTGTTCCTTGGCAGACTCGATTTCCTTTGCGAAAAAGGCCTGCAACGCTTCACAGTCCATGACCGACGCGTCGACAACTTCATGTTCGAGCACTGGTACCGCCTCGCGCAATACCGTCACATTGCCGTCGTTGTCGGTGTGTTCGATACGCAGGTTGCCTGCCTTGGCAACGATGGCCGATTGCTCGCTTGAGTAAAAATCCTTGTCGTCCATATGGGCGACGTGCGATTTGGAGTCTGCACTCCACGCACCCATACGATGGGGATGGGCCTTCGCGAAATTCTTTACAGCAATGGCGACGCGACGATCCGAGTTACCTTCGCGCAGCACCGGGTTTACCGCACTGCCCAATACCTTGGCATAACGCTCGGCAATCGCCTTCTCCGCGTCATTCGCTGGCTCCTCGGGAAAGTCCGGGATGGTGAAGCCCTGAGACTGCAGCTCTTCAATCGCTGCCACAAGCTGCGGGACTGATGCCGAGATGTTTGGCAGCTTGATGATGTTGGCGGCCGGCGTCTTGGCGAGATCACCGAGCTCGGCCAGGGCATCTTCGACGCGCTGTTCGGCAGTCAGATTTTCGGGAAAAGTCGCGAGAATGCGGCCTGCAAGCGAAATATCACGCGTTTCTACTTCGATGCCGGCGGCATCGGTAAACGCCTTGACGATAGGGAGGAACGAGTACGTGGCGAGAGCTGGAGCCTCGTCGACCTTTGTGTAGATGATCTTGGCCGTGGTCATGCGAGTCCTTTAGTCGTGTGCTGCAAAGGGCGCGCATTATATAGAACCTATTGCACGGATGCCCACTGTTCATTAGTCGCAACCATGGTCAGAACGTCGTACTGAGCCACGATTTCCTCATCCTGGTTGGTAACCTCGGCGTCCCAGCGAACCTCGCCATAGCCTGTTCCGGCCCTGAGGGTCTTCTGCTTACAGGCCAGTCGAACGCTCAGCGTGTCCCCGTGATTGAGCGGCTTGGCAAAGCGCAGGTCGTCGACGCCGTAATTGGCGAGCACAGGGCCAAAGTCCGGATCGACAAACAGGCCCGCTGCGAATGACACGATCAGGTAGCCGTGAGCGACCCGCCCTTCGAAAAACGGATTCTTCGCCGCGGCCTCCTCGTCGGTGTGTGCATAAAACGTATCGCCCGTGAATTCGGCAAAATGCTGGATATCCTCGAGCGTTACTTGACGTGAGTCCGTGACGAGCGTGTCCCCGATTTCCAGCTGTTCGAAGGTTTTGCGGAACGGATGCAGCCCCGGGTCTTTCTGATCTGCGCCGCGGACCCAGCGATTGCCGATCGCCGTCAGTGATTGCGGTGAGCCCTGGATCGCCGTGCGTTGCATGTAGTGTTTGACGCCACGAACTCCGCCCATTTCCTCACCGCCCCCGGCACGCCCCGGTCCGCCGTGGACGAGGTGCGGCAAAGGCGAACCGTGGCCGGTCGATTCTCCGGCGCAATGGCGATTGATGACCACCATGCGGCCGTGATAGGCGGCTGTTCCCAGCACCAGCTTGCGCGCCACCGCATTGTCGTTGGTGACGATGGAGCCGGCGAGGCTGCCTTCCCCAAGGCGCGATAATTCGATTGCCTCGTCGAGATCGGTATACGGCAGCACCGTGCTGACCGGACCGAACGCCTCTACAGAATGAACGGCGTGCGAGGTTAGCGGCCTCTCGCAATGCAACAGCGTCGGCATGAAGAACGCGCCTCTGGCGGCGTCGGCGTCGACAACATCGAACTCGTCCGTGCCGCCAAAGACGATATCCGCCTGGTGCGAAAGCTCGTTGACGCGGTCCCTGACCTCGTCGCGCTGCCCCTGGCTGGCCAGGGCGCCCATGTCGACGTCCTTGCTCGCCGGGTTGCCGATCCGGATTTCGCCCAGTGATTTCGCGAGCGCTGCCACGAGTTCTCCAGCAAACGACGCCGGCGCAATGATGCGGCGTATCGCTGTGCATTTCTGCCCGGCCTTGGCCGTCATCTCGCGTGTGACCTCCTGTACGTAGAGGTCGAACTCCGGCGTTCCGGGCAGTGCATCGGGCCCAAGAATTGACGAGTTCAGCGAATCGGTTTCTGCCGTGAATGCAACGGACTCGCTGACCACTCGCGGGTGTGCCTGAAGGAATTCAGCCGTGTTCTTCGAGCCCGTGAACGCGATCGTGTCCTGACAGTTCAGGTGATCAAACAGGTTACCGACACCGCCGCAAATGAGCTGCAAGGCGCCGTCCGGCAGGATGCCCGACGCATGGATACGACGCACCATGAGCTCCGTCAGGTACGCAGTGCTGGAGGCTGGCTTGACGATCGCAGGAACGCCCGCGATCAGTGCCGGCCCGAGTTTTTCGAGCATGCCCCAGCAGGGAAAGTTGAACGCATTGATATGCACTGCCGCGCCCAGCTTGGGCGTATAGATGTGCTGCCCGAGAAATGTTCCGTTTTTGGACAGTTGCTCCGGGGGCCCGTCCAGGTACACGTGATCATTGGGCATCTCGCGCCGGGCCTTGCTGGAAAACACGAACAACGTCGATATGCCGCCTTCGATATCGACCCAGCTGTCGCTGCGGGTGGCGCCGGTCTCGGTCGAGAGGCGGTAAAACTCCTTCTTGTGCTCCATGAGGTACTGGGCGAGGGCCTTGAGCATCTCACCGCGCTCATGGAAGGTGAGCTTGCGCAGGTTTGCGCCGCCGACATTGCGCGCATGCTGCAGCATATCGGCGAAATCGAGTCCGTCGCTGGTGATCCGGGCGATGGGATCGCCATTGACCGCACTGGTCAGGGTGTTGCCATCGCCATCACCGTCGACCCACTCGTCAAGGACCAGGTTGCCAAGTTTGCTTGTCATACGGAACTCGCAATTATTTGATAAAAATCGTATCAAATTGTACGGTCAGGCCCACCGAAAGCAAGCTGGGCCCAAATGAGCATTCAGAGCGCCTGCAAGAATCTCGTCGACGAATTTCGCGCGCGGCCCACGTTGCGCGCAGGTTCTCTGATTACAACGGTCTTCGGTGATGCAATCGCGCCGCGCGGGGGTACGGTCTGGCTTGGTAGCCTGATCAATACGATGGCGGATTTTGGGATCAGCGAACGCCTCGTCCGAACGTCGGTATTTCGTCTCGCGAAGGACGGCTGGTTGCAGTCACAACAGATCGGCCGACGCTCGTATTACAGCCTGACGGAAGACGGCAAGGAACAGTTCGAGCAGGCGACTAACCGAATCTATGGCGAGCCGGTGGATCACTGGGATGGCGACTGGTGCCTGCTGCTGCTGTCGGGACTCGATACCGCGACTCGGGAGACCGTGCGTCGCGAGTGTGGTTGGCTGGGATTCGGTCCGCTGTCCGCCAACGTTCTTGCCCATCCGTCTCCGGAGTTTGCTGAACTCGACGTGACGATGCGGCGACTTGGTGTCGCCAATTCGCTGGTCGTAATGCGCGGGCAGACCATCCATGGCGAAGCAGCGATGCGTGAGCTAACGCGCGATTGCTGGAACCTCGACGAGATCGACGCACGCTACGCCGAGTTCGTGCAGCGCTTTCGCCCTGTCTATAAAGCGCTGTCAGGCAGGCGAGCTGGGACTGACAGGGAGGCTTTCCTGATCCGGACGCTGCTAATCCAGGAGTACCGGAAGGTGCTCTTGCGCGATCCCTGGCTTCCGGCAGAACTGTTACCCGCCAACTGGCATGGCGCAGCCGCGTATCAGCTGTGCCGCAACTTGTATCGTGGTGTGCATGCGCAGGCCGATGCACACCTCGACAGCATGATGGAGACGGCCGATGGGCCGCTGCCACCGCCGTCACGCTTATTCATGCGCCGCTTTGGCGGACTCAACCTGCAGCAAAAGGTGAGCAATGAGTGACTTGAAAACGGCCAGACGATGCGCTGATGCCATGTTGGCGGCGGATAAGGCGTCCGCCGCCCTGGGCATTGCTATCCAGATCCCCGAACCGGGCAAAGCTGTGGCGACCATGACGGTTCGTGATGACATGGTGAACGGTTTCGACGTCATACATGGAGGGCTCACATTTGCATTGGCTGATACGGCGTTCGCGTTCGCCTGCAACGCCTATGATCAGCAGACCTTCGCAGCCGCGGCGCAAATCGAGTTTCTGCGACCGGCGACGCGTGGTGACCAGTTAACGGCGACCGCCGTCGAGGATTATCGCGGCCGTCGACGCGGTTTGTACACGGTCGAGGTGCGCAACCAGCAGGATGAGATGGTCGCTATCTTTCGAGGGCGGTCCGCTAGCAACGGGGCTTCCGTAATTAGCGCTTGAAAGTGATACGAAATATCAGGAAAATGTCGAAAACCTGTGACATTTTAGTAAAGTCCCCCGAGGAGTTCTCCTATGTACACGCAAGGCCTTGATCAGTCAGGCAAGGGTGATCCCGGTGCGCGCGGCGAAGAGACGGCAGCGCAGCTCGATGTATTCCAGGCCCGCATTGATGCCGAGGAGAAAATCGAGGCCAAGGACTGGATGCCCGAAGCGTACCGCCGCACATTGATCCGGCAAATATCGCAACACGCGCATTCGGAAATAATCGGAATGCAGCCGGAAGGCAACTGGCTGACGCGGGCGCCGACCCTGAAGCGCAAAGCGATTCTGCTGGCCAAAGTGCAGGACGAAGCGGGGCACGGCCTTTATCTCTACAGTGCCGCTGAAACGCTGGGTGTTTCACGCGACGAGATGGTCGGCGACCTGCTGTCGGGCAAAGCCAAATACTCAAGTATTTTTAACTATCCGACGCTGACCTGGGCCGATATCGGCGCCATTGGCTGGTTGGTGGACGGCGCGGCGATCATGAACCAGATTCCGCTGTGCCGTTGCTCCTACGGTCCGTATTCGCGCGCCATGGTTCGCGTTTGCAAGGAAGAGAGTTTCCATCAGCGACAGGGTTATGAACTGATGCTGACGCTGTGCCGGGGGACGGCCGAGCAAAAAGCCATGGCACAGGACGCGTTGAACCGATTCTGGTGGCCGGCCCTGATGATGTTCGGGCCGAATGACGCGAGTTCCAGTCACTCTGCGCAATCCATGGCCTGGAAGATCAAGCGTTTCAGCAACGACGAACTTCGTCAGAAATTCATCGACGTTACCGTTCCACAGGCGGAGTTCCTGGGACTGACCGTTCCTGACAACAAACTGACGTTCAACAAAGAGTCGAGACATTACGAGCACTCCGATATCGATTGGCAGGAGTTCTTCGATGTTATTGCGGGCAACGGCCCGTGCAACAAACAGCGCATGGCCAAGCGCCGCAAAGCGCAGGACGACGGTGCCTGGGTCAGGGAAGCCGCGCGCGCGCACGCCGCAAAGAAAGCCGCAAGATCTGCCGCGGCCTGAGGGAGACCCATGAGCAAACAGGAATGGCCTTTATACGAAGTTTTCATTCGCAGCCACTCGGGGCTGAGTCATCGGCACGCTGGCAGCGTGCACGCAGCCGATGATGAAATGGCGCTGAGCAATGCACGGGATACGTACACGCGTCGCAGCGAGGGAGTCAGCATCTGGGTCGTACGGTCCGATCAGATCATAGCCTCCGACCCTGCCGAGACGGCAGCGTTCTTCGAGCCGGCGGAAGACAAGATTTACCGGCACCCGACGTTCTATGAGATTCCAGACGAGGTGGAAAACCTGTGAGCAACAGGGCAATCCCGGCCACCTATGCGACGCGCCTTGGCGACAATGCGCTCGTGCTTGGGCAGCGGATGATCGAACTCGTGGCGGCAAGCCCTGAGCTTGAGGAAGAACTGGCCAACGCCAATTTTTCGCTCGACTATATCGGGCAGGCGCGCATGTTCTACACCTACGCGGGTGAGTGCGAGGGCGGAGGGCGGTCGGAAGATGATTTTGCATTCCTGCGACCCGAGCATGAGTACCGTAACCTGTTGCTGGTCGAACAGCCGAACGGTCATTTCGGCGATTCTACGGTGCGCGCGCTGTTGTTCGAATCCTGGTATGTATTGCTGCTCGAGGCGCTGACACAATGTGCCGACGAAGGCATTGCCGCGATTGCCGCACGCGCGATCAAGGAAGTGCGTTACCACTTGCGCCACAGTAGTCAGTGGCTGGTTCGCCTTGGTGACGGCACCGAGGAAAGTCACGCTCGCGTGCAGGCATCGCTCGACAAGCTCTGGCGCTTCACCGGGGAAATGTTTGTTGCTGACGAACTCGACGATGCAATGCTCAATGAGTTCAATGGACCGGACCTCGCGGCAATCGAGCTGCAGTGGCAAAAAAATGTCGCGGCCTTCGTTGCCGAGGCAAAGCTCGAACAGCCGGGCGACCAGTGGATGGCGAGCGGTGGCAAGCAGGGCAAACACACTGAACACTTCGGCTTTCTGCTGGCGGAAATGCAGCACCTGCAGCGCGTCTACCCGGGGGCAGAGTGGTAGAGACCGTGTACGAGTCGGACCAGATTATGGAGTGGCTGTCACAGGTCCCGGATCCCGAGATTCCGGTGCTGACGATTACGGACCTCGGTATTGTGCGGGACGTGGACTGCAGTGATGGCGTGACCGTCTCGCTGACTCCTACCTACTCGGGATGCCCGGCAACCGAGGCCATCGAAGCCAGCGTTGTCGCTGCGCTCGAAGACCGCGGCGTTAGCGACGTGCGTATCAAACGCGTGCTGTCGCCGGCGTGGACAACCGACTGGATCAGTGAAGACGGCCGAAAGAAACTCCGCGTCTACGGCATCGCGCCGCCCGAGCGTCGAGATCGGCCTGTCGCCTGTCCGCGTTGCGACTCGTCGAACACACAAGTCGTCAGTGAGTTTGGTTCGACGGCCTGCAAAGCCTCGTACCGCTGCATCGACTGCCTCGAGCCCTTCGAATACTTCAAGTGCCTATGAAACAGTTCCACTCTCTGAAGGTTGTTGCCAAGACCAGCGAGACGCGCGATTCGGTACGCATCGCTTTCGACGTGCCTGAGCATTTGCGGGACGAGTTTTCGTTCCTGCCCGGCCAGCACCTGCCGATCCAGATCGAGCGCGACGGCGGTCACGTAAGGCGCACGTACAGCATTTGTTCTCCAGTCGGCTGCTGGCCACTGGAAATTGGCGTACGTGTTCAGCCGGGCGGTCAATTTTCCGAGTTTGCGGCGAATGAGCTGCATGTCGGTGACGCGCTCGACGTGATGCCGCCGACCGGGCGTTTTCACCTTGATCCCGATCGTGAAGACGGTAAGACGCACATCGCGTTCGCCGCCGGCAGCGGCATCACGCCGATTCTGTCGATTGTCGCCTCAATCCTGACATTGGAGCCCAGCAGCCGCGTCGCGTTGTTTTACGGTAATCGTGAGCAGAACACGACAATGTTCATCGAAGACCTGTTTGCGTTGAAGAACCGTTTCCCTGAACGCCTGCAGGTGCATTTTGTGTTCAGCCAGGAGGAGCAGGAGTTCGAAATCTCGGGCGGTCGCATCGATGGCGACAAGGTGGCCGAACTGTACGAGCGATTTTGCAGCGGTATGAGCGTTGACGAGGCCTGGGTATGTGGCCCGGACTCGATGATCGGCGACGTTACCGATGCCCTTGTCGCGATTGGGCTGCGCGCCGACGTGGTGCACGCCGAACGCTTCGGTGCGCCGCGCAGGGGCGGCAATAAGCCTGCTGAGGCCGCGATGACTGCAGGCGAAAATGCTGTGCAGGTGACGGTCATCATGGATGGTCACAAGAAGTCTTTCACGATGGCTCGCGCCGGCCGCAACATCGTCGATGCAGCGGCCGAGCAGGGCATCGAGCTGCCGTATTCGTGCAAGGGCGGTGTCTGCGCGACCTGCCGAACCCATGTTCGCAGCGGCGACGTGACCATGGCGGTGAACTATGGACTCGAGCCCTGGGAAGTGGAAAAGGGTTTCGTGCTGGCCTGTCAGAGCACGCCGGAAAGCGATGAGGTCGTGCTGGACTACGACAAATCGTGACTCCGATTGGCGCGATTTCAAAACCCCGGACTCGGGGGCAGGAGTAAAATTGACCAGATGACAGATATAGACTCAGCAGCCGAGCTGCCGGCACGGCAAAATTCATACGACTACGACGACCTGATCGCCAGCGGTCATGGCAAGTTGTTCGGCCCGACCAACGGTCGGTTGCCGAAACCCAACATGCTCATGCTGGACCGCATTGCCCGCATTTCTGATGAAGGCGGTAAGTACGGAAAGGGTGAGATTATCGCCGAACTCGATATCAATCCGGACCTCTGGTTCTTCGAGTGTCACTTCGAAGGCGATCCGGTGATGCCGGGTTGCCTCGGCCTTGATGCCATGTGGCAGCTCGTTGGTTTTCATCTCGTCTGGCAGGGCCTCGAGGGCCGCGGGCGGGCACTGGGCGTCGGCAAGGTGAAGTTCACCGGGCAGGTACTGCCGACGGCTAAAAAGGTGACTTACCAGATCAGCATCAAACGTGTCATAGCGCGCAAACTGAATATGGCAATAGCCGACGGGACCCTGTCTGTCGACGGTCGCGAAATTTATACGGCCGAAGATCTGCGCGTGGGACTGTTTACATCGACTGACAACTTCTAGGGGTAGGCATGCGACGTGCGGTTATAACGGGGCTGGGGGCAGTCTCGTGCATCGGTAATTCAAAAGAAGAGATCGTCGACGCATTGCGCAACGGTCGCTCCGGCATTATTGCCAACGAGACATTCAGGGAAATGGGCCTTCGCAGCCAGATTTCCGGCAGCTGCCATATCGATCTCAAAGAACATATCGATCGCAAGGTTTTGCGATTCATGGGTGCGGCCGCAGCGTACGCCTACATCTCCATGCAGCAGGCGATCACGGACGCGGGTCTGGAAGATAGCGAAGTATCCAACGTGCGCTCCGGACTTATCGCCGGGTCGGGCGGTGCTTCCAGTGCCAACATCGTAAAGGCTGCGGATGCGGCTCGGGCGCGCGGTGTGCGCAAGATCGGCCCGTATGCTGTTACCAAGACGATGAGCAGCACGGTATCTGCATGCCTGGCGACGCCATTTAAAATCAAAGGCGTCAATTACTCAATTACATCGGCCTGCGCGACCAGCGCGCATTGCATCGGCGCTGCTGCAGAGCAAATCGCTCTGGGCAAACAGGATGTCGTGTTCGCGGGTGGCGGCGAAGAGGAAGACTGGACGCTCACAGCCCTGTTCGATGCGATGGGCGCTCTTTCTACCCAATACAACGATGACCCGAGCAAGGCGTCGCGCCCCTACGATGCGGGTCGGGATGGGTTTGTCAGCTCGTCGGGCGGCGGCATGGTTGTGGTCGAGGAACTCGAGCACGCCAGGGCCCGCGGCGCGAAGATCTATGCCGAACTTGTTGGCTACGGTGCGAACTCCGATGGCTACGATATGGTTGCGCCGTCGGGCGAAGGTGCCGTTCGATGCATGGAACTGGCGCGGTCGACGGTTGAAGGCTCTATCGACTACATCAATACGCACGGCACGAGTACCCCGGTCGGTGACGTGCAGGAAATTGAAGCCATGCGCACGTTGTTCGGT
>Ga0224504_10000151_pt1 | contig 29448 bp, 24 predicted proteins | sample SF_Oct11_sed_USG_3_FD_170160 | JGI IMG/M metagenome (GOLD analysis project Ga0224504, IMG submission 170160) | Sediment microbial communities from San Francisco Bay, California, United States - SF_Oct11_sed_USGS_24 | ecosystem: Environmental > Aquatic > Marine > Sediment | place: USA...
CAAACAATCGCGTGGTGTCGCCAAGAACAGCTATCATATGCAAGGCAAGGCGGTTGATTTGCGGCTTCCAGGAGTTTCTCTCAAAACCGTTCGTAAAGCAGCTCTCGATCTGAAGATGGGCGGTGTCGGTTATTACCCGCAGTCAGCTTTCGTACATATCGATTCTGGTAGGGTTCGGAGCTGGTAGGGTTCGGATGTTGTAGAAACGAAATCAAAATGGGAATCTGAGTAAATAATGGGAATTGTCCCATAACGAATTTTAGTCATGCTAAAAGCCTTCCGTAATGGAAGGCTTTTTTGTTTTATCGTCGGCTAACTTAAATAAGTTAGCTGTCTCATAATGGTTGGTACTAAAAAAGGGAGGTTTACAGGGTGTTTCCCTGAACACCCCAAAGCAATGTAAGAATATAAATAGGAATAACCTACAAAATGATGGCCACCTGGGTCTGCCCGGTTGGCCATTTACTATTTATCAGTGTCAGTAGCCCTTTTGCCTTTCTGCCAATACCACACCATTAAAGTAAGCTGAGACAATAAAATAAGAGACCCTACCTTCACTCATTAAAGTGGACGGACTGTTGCGAGTTTTTGTCGAAGGTAATCATCTCCTCCTCAATTTATCCCTTCTTTTAGGGGATATTTTTCGATAAGTAATCTGGTTTAATTACATTACGAATTTCTTCAACCTTCATCAAGCCTAACAGGGTTCGATAAACATTAAGTATTCAACAGGAGGTCTCAAAATGAAGGTCAAAAACTTTTTGCGATGCATCATCCCGAGCAGTTTAAGTCTTTTGCTCTGTGTATGTCTTGTCGCATTCTCGGTGGCAATAACCCCGCTCGAAGTTGCGGCCGAGGAGACCAAGGCTGACCTGGGTGAAGCTGCGACTAACCCGGTCTCGAACCTGATCCAGTTTCGCCTGCAGAACGCATACAACCCCAGCGTCTACAACGCAGACGGTTATAGCAATGCGTTTCTTGTTCAGACGGTTGTGCCCTTTTCCTCTCTGGCGGAAAAGTTCGACAGTCTGAAGGGTATCGTCACTCGCACCACCTTGCCATTTGTGTCCACCCCGGATCTTGATGACGTCGGCCGCCAGCATGGCTTCGGCGATACCAACTTCCTCGCCTTTGCTGTTCCCAAGGCAGCCCCAAAAAATACCGTATGGGGCGTCGGCCCGGCGCTTAACATCCCCACCGGGGGCACTGACCGGTTCACTGGGTCGGGCTCCTGGCAGGGCGGGCCCGCAGCGGTGGCCATGGTCACGCCCATTAAGGGCCTGCAGGTGGGCGCCCTGGCGTTTCACGTCTGGGATTTCCATAAATTCCGCAGTGACGCGAACGACGTCAGTACAACGTCCATACAGCCCATCCTCACCAAGCACTTCGACAAAGGCTGGTACGTTTCCCTGCCCGACACGCCGCAGAGCTATAACTGGCAGACTGAAAACTGGACCCTGAACCTCGGTGGCGTACTTGGCCGGGTTTTCCCGGTTGGTGGCCAGCCCATGCAGATCTTCGGTGGCGTCTACTACAACCCGGAAGACAACGATGTGCCTGCGGGGGAATGGACGTTCAAGTTCCAGATCGGCTGGTTGTTCCCACAATAAATGATGATGGAGGCTACAATGAGAAACTTGCTAAGCATTCTTCAGGTCCTGCTACTCGCGCTGCTCGTCGGTTGCAGTACGGCACCTTTAACGCCGACCCAAGATGGTCTCATGCCGTCCGGTTCATTTGCGGTAAGGGAGTCTCAGGCCCTGCGGCTCGCGGTCGGTAATGCGGGTGAAGGCACACTAATGTTCCAGGGTTGGCAGTACCCTTTCATATTAGAAAATGCGAAAGTGGATATCGACGGCAACAACCCAGTGGAAATAATAGGTTCAGTCTTCAATTTGCAGAAGACAGAAGATTTTGAAGGCAAATACACGCTGACAAAGGCCGATATCGAAACCGGAGAAGGAATCAGCGGATTAGAGGCAAAGAATGAAAACGGCGTGGTCATTCACGTTAGTACTCTGGGCCACGATGTTGCGATAGACGCCGAAGCGACGGGCTTGGAGATCACCCTCAAATAGGGGAAAACCGGAATGCGGGCCGCCATGCGCCTGGTTCGGAGGAGAAAAGCCATGTTGACAAAGAAAGCTATAAAACTCACATTGTTCGCTGGTTTCGTCGCGACATTGCTGGCGATACCGGTGTACGCTCAGGAATCCGCTATTGGACTGCCACCGAGTGAAAGCGACCAGGCAAAGGTCGATAAGGCTCTCGGCCAGGGGTCTTATTCTCCTTATGCCGACTTGAAATACCCTCTGAAACCACTCTTTGGTGACACCCACCTGCACACAGGCTTCTCGATGGACGCCGGGGTGTGGGGTTGTCGACTCAGGCCGAGAGACGCCTACCGTTTTGCCCGTGGTGAGCAGATTACGGCCTCTTCCGGGCAGCCGGCGAAACTTGCGCGGCCCCTTGATTTCCTGGTTGTCGCTGACCACTCAGACAACATGGGCTTTGCCACCGACCTTTTGGCGGGCTCTTCTGCGCTGCTTGCCGAACCTAAGGGGCGTGAATGGTATGACTTGATCAATAAAGGCGAGGGGGGCAAGGCGGCACTGGACATGATCAATCTGTTCTCCCAGGGCAATTTTCCGAAAAAACTTCTCTATGCACCTGGCACGCGGCCATATCGTGACGCCTGGCAGGAGACGATCGACGCTGCCGAGGAATACAACGAACCGGGTCGTTTCACTGCCCTGATCGGCTATGAGTGGACCTCGCTGGTGAAGGGCGCCAACATGCACCGGAACGTGATCCTCCGCGACGACGGTGACCGTGCGAAGCAGATCATCCCGTTTACCCTCATGCCTCCCGGCAGCGCCAACCCGGTCGACTTGTGGAAATGGATGGAAACCTACGAAAAGAAGACTGGCGGCAGCGTGCTGGCCATAGCGCATAACGGCAACCTGTCCAACGGCATCATGTTCCCGGTCGAGAAGGCTTTCACAGGTAAGAAGGTCGACAAGAGCTATGTTGAGCAACGGGCGAAGTGGGAACGCCTCTACGAGGTCACCCAGACCAAGGGTACGGGGGAAACGCATCCATACCTGTCGCCCAATGACGAATTCGCCGACTTCGAGATTTGGGACAAGGGCAATCTCGATGCAAGTCAGGTCAAGAAAAAAGAGATGCTCGAGTACGAGTATGCTCGTTCAGCGTACAAAAACGGCCTACAGCTCGAAGCCAAGCTCGGCACCAACCCCTACAAGTTCGGCCTGGTCGGCAGCAGCGACTCCCACACCGGTCTGGCAGCCATGGAAGAGGAGAACTTCTTCGGCAAGACGACCCCTCAGGAACCGAGTGCGGAGCGCATGACCGAGACCTTCATGGATAACAAGAAGAGCGGTGTGAAGATCATGGACTGGGAAGTCGGTTCATCCGGCTATGCCGCCGTGTGGGCCGAGAACAACACCCGCACCGCGATTTGGGATGCCATGCACCGCAGGGAGACCTACGCCACCACCGGAACCCGCATGACGGTTCGTTTTTTTGGTGGTTGGGATTTCAGTAATGACGACGCCAATTCCCGCAGCCCGGCCGAGATTGGCTATGCCAAGGGTGTCCCCATGGGCGGTGACATGCGCAAGGCTCCCGAGGGTAAGGCGCCTTCTTTTTTGGTCGCAGCTCTCAAGGACTCGATCGGTGCCAACTTAGACCGCATCCAGATCGTCAAAGGTTGGATGGATGCCAAGGGCAAGCTGCATGAAAAAGTTTTTGACGTGGCCTGGGGCGGTGACCGTCAACCCGACGCCAACGGCAAGCTCCCGTCCGTCGGCAGCACTGTCGATATTGAGAATGCCACCTGGACCAACACCATCGGGTCAGGCGAACTGATCGCGGTCTGGGAAGATCCGGATTTTGATGCGAAGGAGAGCGCTTTCTATTACGCCCGCGTGATCGAGATCCCGACCCCGCGATGGACCGCTTACGATGCCAAGCGTTTCGGGCTCAAGCCGCCACCCGGGACCAGGATGACCGTCACCGAACGCGCTTACACAAGCCCGATCTGGTACACGCCTTCGAAGTAAGCTGTCAAGCACAATACTTTTGCAGGAAAAGGAGAAATAGACAGATGAATATCATCAAGCTAGCTGCAGTTGTTGCCTTTGCCAGCATCCTGTTGCCTTCGATGTCGTTTGCAGTGGAGTATCATCATGGTTCTGATGCCGTCGAGAAGAAAATCAGCGTCAAGGAGTTTTCTCCGTACGTGGGCCGTTCCTACCCGACACAGGTTTACTGGGGTGACCAGCACCTCCACACCGAAATCTCCGTCGATGCGGGAACCATGGTCCGGCTGGGTCAGGAGGACGCCTATCGCTTCGCTCGCGGCGAGGAAGTGACCTCGACCACCGGAGTCAAGGCCAAGCTTTCCAGACCCCTGGATTGGCTGGTGATCTCTGACCATGCCGAGATGTACGGCCTGATGCCGAAACTGTTGAAGGGTGACCCGAACCTGCTGAAAAACAAGGTGGCCAAAAAATGGTATGACGCCCTGAAGAGTGGCGACAAGAAGACGCAGTTCGCCACCCTCATGGAGATTGTCGGCGCGCTAAACAAGAAGGATCCGCCGTTCGACACAATCAAGATCACCAAAAATGCCTGGAAGGAATACACCGCATTGGCCGACAGGTACAACGAGCCGGGGCGCTTCTCGGCCATCATCGGCTATGAATACACGTCTCGCGGCGGGTACAACCTGCATCGCAACGTGCTCTTCCGCGGTGACGCCTCCGTGGCCAACCAGACTTTGCCGTTCTCCCAGTTTGACAGCCAAAATCCTGAAGACCTCTGGAAAGCGCTGGACCAATTCGAGCAGAAGACCGGGGCCGACGTGCTGGCCATTCCGCACAACGGAAACCTCTCGAACGGCTTGATGTTCTCTGTCGAAACCAACGATGGCAAACCCTACAGCAAAGAACTTGCAGCGCTGCGGGCGAAGATGGAGCCCCTTGTCGAAGTGACCCAGATCAAGGGTGACGGTGAATCGCACCCATTCCTCTCACCGAACGACGAGTTCGCCGATTACGAGACCTGGGACGATGCCAACCTGGACGGCACAGAGATCAAGAAACAGGAGATGCTGCAGTACGAATATGCGCGGTCCGCGCTAAAAATCGGCTTGCAGATGGAAGAAAAGCTCGGTGTAAACCCCTTCAAATTTGGCATGGCCTCTGGCACCGACGGTCACACGGCACTCACCGCCGTTGAAGAAAACAACTTCTTCGGCAAGCATCCCGGTGTCGAACCGGACCCAAAGCGCTGGGAGCATGTCGTGATCAAGTCCTCCCTGGATGACAAACTCACCACCCTCGGCTGGCAGCAGGCGGCCGGTGGCTATACCGGCGTCTGGGCGACCGAGAATACCCGTGAGGCGATCTTCGATGCGATGATTCGCAAAGAAACCTACGCCACCACCGGTCCGCGCATGCGGGTGCGTCTGTTCGGCGGGTGGGAGTTCACCGAAGAGGATTCGCAATCCCGTATGCCGGCACGAATCGGCTATGACAAGGGCGTCCCGATGGGCGGCGACCTGTATGACGCCCCCAAAGGCAAAGCGCCGACATTCCTCGTCGCAGCGGTCAAAGACCCTTACAGCGGCAATCTCGACCGCATCCAGATCATCAAGGGGTGGTTGGACAAAAAAGGCGAAACCCATGAGAAGGTTTATGACGTGGCCTGGTCCGGTGATCGCAAGCCTGGTAAGGACGGCAAGCTGCCGGCCGTCGGTAATACCGTTGACGTGAAGAAGGCCACTTGGACCAATTCGATCGGCGCACCTGAACTCGTTACAACCTGGGAAGACCCAGACTTCGACCCGAAGGAGAAGGCCTTCTACTACGCCCGGGTGATCGAGATTCCGACCCCGCGCTGGACGGCTTATGAAGCCAAGCGTTACGGTGTCGAGATGCCGGAGAACGTGCCGATGATCACCAATGAACGCGCTTATACCAGCCCGATCTGGTACAACCCCGAGGGATGATTGGTGAAACAATGAACTACCTCAAGATCCTCCTGAAGGAGCCGCTGGTGCATTTTCTGCTGATCGGCGCAGGGCTCTTTCTGATCTATAGCTTCAGCGATGGACCGGCGAACGACAATGCGAAGCGCATTGTCGTCTCGTCCGGCCAGGTTGAACAGATGGTCTCCAGGTTCACCCAGACCTGGATGCGCTCGCCCCTGGATGAGGAGTTTGACGGCCTGATCGAGAACTACGTGCGCGACGAGATCTTCTATCGAGAAGCCGTCGCCATGAGCCTGGACCGGAACGATCAGACGATCAAACAAAGGCTGCGCATGAAGCTGGAGTTTTTGCTCGAAGATTTAAGCTCGGTCAGCGAAATCAGCGACCAGGAGCTGACTGAATTCCTGGCGCGGCACCCAGAGAAGTTCATGGTGGAGCCGCGGGTCTCTTTCCGGCAGGTTTATCTCGACCCGCAAAAGCACCATGACCCGGAGGCAGAGGCCCAAAGTCTGTTGCTCAGCCTGCAAAATGGCACAGACCCACTGCAGGCAGGTGATGCAACCATGCTCGCTTACGAACACATCAGAGCCTCACAGAGCAACATCGTTCGCTCCTTCGGCGAAAGCTTTGCCGAGCAGGTCAGCCGTCTCGACCCTGGCGACTGGACCGGCCCATTTGCATCACAGTTCGGTGTTCACCTGGTCAAGGTCACGCAACGCGAGGAGGCCCGGCTTCCCGAGCTGGCTGAAATTCGCGACCAGGTCGAACGCGAGTACCTGGTTCTACGCCGCCAGGAGATGAAGGACGACACCTATCAGCGCCTGCGTGCTGGCTACCAGGTCGTCATCGAAGCTCCTGAACCGGCGGACGGTGCTCCGGGTGTTGCTGCCACGAAGCAACCGGTTGGGGGCGGTGGATGATGAAGCGTTTGCTTCTAAATATTGTCCTCTGCGTCTTGACACTCTGCAGTGGTTTTTCTTTCCAGGCCCAGGCGCATGAGTCTCAACCCGGCATGCTGGAACTAAACCAGTTGACAGACACCCGCTTCGAGGTGGTCTGGCGGGCGCCCATCTATTACGGCAAGCCGCACCCGGCACAACTGGAACTCCCGGACAACTGGCAGCCCATCAGCAACCCAACGGTCCGGCAGCTCTCCGATTCGGCGCTGCATCGGCTCATCGTTGAAGTGCCCAACAGTTTGATTGACGGGAGTGTCGTTCGTTTCCCAGGGCTCGAGTCGACGATCACCGATGTCTTCATCGTTATGACCCGGCTGGATGGCAGTCAGATGACCCAGGTCGTGCGGCCAACGGAGCCTTTTGCTGAGCTGCGCGGTGAGCGCTCCTGGTATGTTTCCGCCAAGGAATACCTGGTGCTCGGTTTGAATCACATCCTGACCGGCATCGACCATCTGCTCTTCGTGCTCGGGCTGCTGCTGATCGTCAGTGGTCGCTGGACGCTATTGAAAACCATTACCGCGTTCACCATTGCCCACAGTATCACCCTCGCGATCGCTACTCTGGGATATGCAACCGCGCCGGGGCCGCCGCTCAATGCGGCCATTGCCCTGAGTATCCTCTTCCTCGGTCCGGAGATCGTACGGGTCTGGCGTGGCCAGACCAGTTTTACTATCAGACATCCCTGGGTGGTGGCTTTTGCCTTCGGTCTGCTGCACGGCTTCGGCTTCGCCAGCGGCTTGACGATCAACGGCCTGCCGAGCTCAGAAATCCCGGTGGCACTGCTGCTCTTCAACGTGGGTGTCGAAATCGGTCAGCTGTTCTTTGTCGCTATCATCCTTTTGCTCGAACGCTCTTTCCGGATTCTCGAGGTCCGTTGGCCGCGTTGGGCGGAAGCCTTGCCGGCCTATACCGTCGGCGGACTGGGTGCTTTTTGGACAATCCAGAGGGTCGCCATGATGTTCGGAGGTTTTGCCAAATGATCGAGATCAAACCTTCATCCCGAACCGTTCAAAGCGGATTCGTTCTGCTGCTGCTCGCAGTTTCGGCCCAGAGCGCTTTTGCACATGTCGAAGGCGGACAGGCCGCAGGGTTTATAACCGGTCTGCAACACCCCTGGTCGGGACTGGACCATATCCTGGCGATGATCGCCGTCGGTCTCTGGGGAGCGCAGCTCGGCAAGCCGTCGATCTGGGTGCTACCGATCGCTTTCCCGATGATGATGGCAGCAGGGGCCATGATGGGTCTGTTGGGTATTCCTGTCCCCGGGGTTGAGATTGGCATCGCTTTTTCTGCGATCCTGCTGGGGCTGATGGTGCTGGCTGAGGTGCGACCGAAGCTCGCCGTTTCGATCGCGATGGTCGGTTTTTTTGCCATTTTCCACGGCCACGCTCACGGCACGGAGCTGCCGCCAGGGCAGAGCGGTCTTCTTTACAGTATGGGTTTCGTCATCGCCACAGGCTGCCTGCACGGTCTGGGGATTGTCATCGGCCTAGTGAAAGAGCTGCCGTTGGGACGACAGGCTCTCCGCGGAGCCGGGTCATTCATCGCGGTGATGGGTGTCGTTTTCCTCTGGAAGGCTTTGACATGAGAGTCTTGACAACGACTCTGCTTTTGCTCTGTTGGCCGGTTTGCGCCTCTGCCCACCTGGTGACCACCGGTCTGGGACCGGTCTACGACGGCATCGGCCACCTGGTCATGACACCGGAAGACCTGATCCCGGTGCTGGCGATTGCCCTTTACGCCGGCATGCGTGGTGCTGCTCCAGGTAGATATGCGCTGTTCTCCTTGCCACTGGCCTGGTTCGCTGGCGGCTTGCTGGGTGTTTCCTTCACCAGTTTGCCGCCCTTGCCAACCCCGGCGTTCTCGATTCTCATCATCGGTGTCCTGATCGCAGCGGACTTCAAGCTGTCTGACCGGATTTTCCTCGTTATGGTACTGGCTGTCGGTTTTATCCATGGGGCATTAAATGGTGTCGCCCTCAAGGGTAACGCCGGTGTCCCTGGGTTGATCGGTATCATGGCGACCCTATTCGTACTCGTTGCGCTCTTCTCGGCGCTTGTTGTTTCACTCAAAAAACCCTGGGCACGGATTGTGGTACGTGTGGCGGGCAGTTGGGTCGCCGCCATTGGCATGCTCATGTTCGGCTGGATGTTCCGCGGTCAGGTCTGAGAAATAAACTCTGCTGGAGGGCTGTTATGAAGGTTACAAAAGTGTTCGTTCTCTCACTTGTTGTCTCTGGTCTCCTTGGCCTATTAACGACACAATCATTTGCTCAGAGCGATGGCAAAGAGTGGTCAGACCCCTGGCGGTTCCATGTCAATCTTTATGGTTGGCTCCCGGATGCTCCAGCGACCATTAGTGTTAATGGAGAGGAAGTCGTAGATGTCCCTGAAGATCTGGATACCGTCCTCGATTCTTTGGACATGACAGCGATGTTTGAACTGGAAGCTCACAAGGGGCCTCTCGTCCTGTTCACCAACAATGTCTATTACAAAGGCACGTATGACGAGAATTTTACCGGGCCGATCACCGGCCTGGCCAAAAAATATGAGCTGCAGGAAGAAGCCTGGGTGATCAAGTACGGTGTTGGTTATGATTTGGGTACGTGGAATCTTGGCAAATCTGAAGATTCCCCGAACTTTAGCCTGATCCCCTGGGTTGGGGGGTTTTACTTTCATGATGACTGGTCATTGACAATCAAACCTTACGGTGAGCCTTTGAGTGGCAAGACAACAGGGACTTATGACTTTAACACACCGATGGTTGGTTTGGGCTCCCGTGTGATCCTCTCGGAAAAGTGGTATTTGAATCTCAGTTATGGCTACGGCGGTTGGGATGTAGACAGTGTCGATGAAATCTACGATTTTATCGGTAACGTCGGCTATCGCTTCAAAATGGGAGATGTCTCCAGCAAAGTAGTCGCTGGTTACAGGTACCTTTATTTCAATCGGCCGGATAATCGGGGCGTAGAATTAGAATTAACATGCAAGGGGCCGTTTATTGGGATTGGCTGGGAGTTCTAAGGTTTCAATCACCCCAAAAGTGCACTTATTAGAAAAAGGCCATTTTAATGAATTCCAAGCTTTTGATAGCGTTGGCTGTTTTTCTCATCCTCCCTTCTTTTGTCGCCGCAGAGATAGGGCCTGCGTTGTCCGGCCTGACCGGCAGTGCCAATGACGCCACGGCCGTCTTCTTTTCTCCTGCGGGCATCACCCGTCTCGACCAATCTGAGATGGTTGTTCAGGCGGCTTTCGCTTTCAAAGAGTCAAAATTCGAGGTCGACGAGGCGACCTACTCCGGTGGAAATGCCGACAATGATCAGCAGATTGCCGTCATCCCCGGGGTGTTCTACGCCAAGCCCCTGAATGAACGCTGGCACCTTGGTCTCTCGGTCAATGTTCCTTCTGGCTTTGGTAACAATTATGGCGACCGCTGGTCGGGGCGCTACCATACTCAAGAAAGCACGCTCGCCTTTGTCGCCGCAACCGGTGTCCTGGCTTACAAAGTGACCGACAAATTTTCCTTGGCGGCCGGCCCTTACGCGATGTATACGGACTCAACCGTCACAGCTCGGGTCAACAACCTGCTGCCAGGCTACGGTGATGGCAAAGTCGAGCTGGAAGAAGACGGTGCAGATCTTGGTTTCGTCCTCGGTGCGATGTACCAGTTTACCGACACAACCCGGGTGGGCCTGACCTACCGGTCGGAGCTCAAGCCCGATCTCGAAGGAACGCCGACATTCAAAAATCTCGATCCCCTGCTGCGCGACACCCTGGCCGCAGCCGATCTCCTCGGCACGGAAGTCGATGTAGACTTTACGATTCCCGCCATGGCGTCGGTTGGATTTTACACCGAGGTTTCTGATCAGTGGTCGGTAACCGGCGACCTGACGTGGCTTGATATGTCCGAATTCGGCATCACCCATCTCAGGGTTGAAGAGGACAGCGTTTCGGTGAGCGGTAAATTTCGCGACATGTGGGCAACCAGTGCATCCGTTAAATATCGTTACGCGGAGGATCGCGCTGTTTCGATTGGCGGACTATACGCCTCATCCGCTGTGACGGATGATAATCGTGATATCGGCCTGCCACTCGATCGGGTCATCGGCGCAGGGGTTGGCCTCGATTTGCCCATTCATGATTATCCTTGTCATATCAATCTGAACTATTTTGACCTCGGTGATGCTGAAGTATCGCAGGAAGGTGGACCACTGACCGGTGATTTTGAAGGGTCTTTCAGTAGTAACTGGGCGGTTATGTTGGATATTCAAGTCAAGCTGGCTTTCTAAGGGCAGGTCATTGTAAAATTAGCATTTAATGCTATTTTTTAAGTGATTATATGTATTTGGGGTTTCTGCCTTTGATATTCAAACGATGCCATTTTAAGAAACTTTCCAGACGGACCCTGTCTCCATTCGTCCGTTCTGCTCTGCTGTTTTGCGCACTCATCTTCACGTTCTTTTGGTTATCTCCAGCTGTTGTTGCGGCAGAGAGCTCAAGGATTGAACTCACTGCCGAAGAACAGGCCTGGCTGGCAGAGCATCCGGTAATCACTTTGGCTACCGGGAATGGTAACTATCCTCCCGCCGAGATCAAAAACCCTGACGGCACATGGTCCGGATTTAACATTGAATTCTTTGAACAGCTCAGCAAACTACTCGATATCGATATCCGCTTGCATTACGGGGCATGGGCAGAGACACAAAAAAAAGCGATGAATGGAGAGTTGGACGGTCTGAGCATCGTTGGCAAGGATCCCAGACGGGATGTTATTTTCAATGCAACCGATACCATTTATCCCTCGTATTTTTCTGTTTTTTCAGCATCCAGAGCCGATCTTAAAATAAACAGCTTCACAGACCTGGACGGCCTGCGAATCGGGTACAAAAGGGGGGCTCGTCCCGCAAAAACCCGCCTGAAAAAACTTCCTGAGGCAACTGCCGTTCCCTTTGACAGTCATGAGGCCATGACCCAGGCACTGCTCAGTAAAGAGATCGACTTTATTGTCGCCTGGATGGGCTACGATCATTGGCGCAAACAGACCTTGCAGGGTACGATCGACAAGGTTTATCTGATCACAGAGCACCCTCTAGAAATGGTCAGTTACATCCGCAATGATTGGCCGGAGTTTGTTCCGATCATGAACAAGGCCATCGCTGCTCTCAAGCAGGAAGAGCTGCCCCGAATCATGAACAAGTGGTTCCTTGAATGGCCTAAACAGGCAGCCAGAGTGTCTGGTGTCAATTTGACTCCGGAGGAGAAGTCCTGGCTTGCAAAAAACCATAGAGTTCGTGTCCGTTTCAATCAGCACCCACCTTATTTTTATTTCAAAGATGACATGGTTGTTGGCCTCGCGGTGGATTTTCTTAATGCAGTTTCAGAACGAGCCGGGATAAGTTTCCAGAATGAAGGGCAGAGCCATTTTTCTGCTCTCTTGGATGGATTGATAAAGCATCAGGGGCCAGATCTTGTGTCGGCAATAATGCCGACTCCAAAACGGGAAGAGGTTATACTGTTTACCCAGCCTTATATCTCTTCGCCCAGATTCATATTTACTCGGGACGACGCTCCCTTTTTTTCGTCGATCGAACATCTCTTCGACAAAAATATCGCTGTAGTTAATGGCTATGTCACCTACCAATATCTTGCAGAAAATTATCCGAATCTCGATCTCTTGGTCTACAACACTTCTGAAGAAGCGCTTAGAGCAGTATCATCAGGAGAGGCGTTTTCCTACATTGGTGATTTAATTTCCACGCCAGCAATAATCAACGAATTCGGGTTAAGAAACCTGAAGGCCGCCTGCCCAAGTGGATTGCCAGACCACCCGCTTGCCATAGGGGTTCGAAACGACTGGCCCGAATTAAGGAGCATCCTCGATAAAGCGATTGATACCTTACCCGCTGCGGAAAAGGCTGCCATCATCAATAAATGGACCACGGTCAAGATTGAGCACGGTATCCGTTCAACGGATGTAAATAAGTGGATCATTATAATTGCCCTCTCTGTCCTGAGCATCATCACGATGTTTCTTGTCTGGAACAAACAATTGAGTCGCAAGGTTGTAGAACGTACGGCCGAACTCTCGGACAGCGAAGCACGTTTCCGTGCCACCTTCGAGCAGGCAGCCGTGGGGATCGCTCACGTTGCCCCCGGCGGCCAGTTCCTGAGGTTGAACAAGAAGTTCTGTGATATCGTCGGCTATGCTCAGGAAGAGCTGCTGGAGTTGAACTTCCATGACATCACCCACCCGGACGACCTGGAAACGGATACAGGTCTCGTACAGGAACTGCTCGACGGAAAGAACGATTCCTACACCCTCGAAAAACGCTATCTCCACAAGGATGGTTCAACCGTCTGGGTCAACCTCACGGTCAAGATCCTGCGCGAGGATGATGGTAGCCCACGCTGGTTCGTCTCGGTGGTTCAGGACATCTCCGACCGCATCCAAATCCAGCAAGAGATCAAGAAAAGTTACGAATTCCTGAATCATCTGACCCAGGCCATTCCCGACGCGATCTTATCCGTCAAACTGCCGGAACGTACAGTGACCTGGTGCACCGATACTTATGGGACACTGGGCTATGAAGCCAACGAATGTATCGGGGACACAACAGCCAAGTTTTATCCGACCCCCGATGAGGCAAAACAGTTCGGGACGCTCATGGACAAAGCCATTGCAGAAGGCAAAAAACTTGTCCAGACTGAACTCGAACTGCGGCGCAAGAACGGCGAACTCTTCCCGGCAGATGTCAAGCTCTCCTTTATGCAAGATGGCGATCGTGTGACCGGTGTTACAGCATTACTCCGAGATATAAGTGAGCGCAAGCTGGCTGAAACCAAATTGCAGAAGAGCCATGACTTTCTTGAATATATACTCAGCTCTATCCCGGAAGCGGTTTTCTATGTCAAGTTGCCTGAACGTGTCATTGCCTGGGCCAATGATTCCTACAACATCATGGGTCTTGGAGAAAACACTGAACATCTTATGGGCCTATCGACAGAGGGTTTTTTCGCCAGCAAGGAGGAATACGCCCGATTTGGCGAGATCCAGAGACAAGCCATCGAAGAGGGTAAATCCTTCATGCACACAGAAGCGATGCTGCGCCATGAAAACGGGACAGTTTTTCCGGCGGATATAACGGGCACTTTTTTCAAGGAGAACGGAAAGGTCGTCAGCATCACCGCAATCGTGCGAGACATCACAAAAGCCAAGCTGGCCGAGAAGAAGTTCGTCGCTTACCAGGACCGCCTCAAGGCCCTGACCTCGCAGTTGACCATCGCCGAGGAGCAGGAACGCCGACGCATCGCAGAGAACCTGCACGATGAGGTCAGCCAGGCCCTTGCCATGACGCGCCTGCAGCTGGCGGCCGCGATCCGCGGCACCATCTGCGACGACTCCAGTCTGAAAGAGCAGCTTGATGAGATCTCCGGCTCGCTGCTCCAGGCGATCCGCGACACCCGGCAACTGATCTTCGAACTCAGCTCACCATCCATGCACGAACTCGGCCTTGCGTCTGCTGTCATTGAATGGGTCGAAGAAAAGAAGAGACAGTTGAAGAATGATGTCGATATTGCCATAGTTAATGAGCTGACCGGCACTGAGCTCGATGAAGATGAACGCACGATCCTGTTCCGAAATATTCGCGAGCTATTGACCAATACATTCAAACACGCGCGGGCAAAGAAGGTCAAAATCACCCTGGTTTCTGATCAAGAAACCATCCGGGCTTCGGTTGAGGATGATGGTATCGGCTTCGATCCGGCGCAGGTACTGGACGGGCACAACCTGAACGGGGGCTTCGGCCTTTTCAGCATCGAGGAGCGCATGAAAGATCTGAACGGCACGATGAAGATCGAAGCCGCTCCCCACAAAGGCTGTAAAGTGACCCTCTCACTACCGAAAGAGATGGAGTGAAGACCATGCACGAACAGACCTCGATCCTTCTGGTTGATGATCATGCCATGTTGCGCAAAGGCCTTCGCGCGCTGATCGAACAGGAACAGGGCCTCTCTGTGATCGATGAAGCCGGAGACGGCCTCGAGGCGATCGAGAAGGCCCGGGAACTGCAACCGGATGTCGTTATCATGGATATCAACATGCCCCGTCTCAACGGCATCGAGGCGACCCGTCGGATCCTCTGTGAAGCACCGGAAACCCGTATCCTGGCCTTGTCGATCCATTCTTCGAAGCGTTATGTCGAGGAGATGCTTGATGCCGGCGTGGCAGGTTACCTGCTCAAGGAGAGCGCGCCCGAAGAGCTGATCTCTGCGATCTGCGCCCTCAGGGACAACAAAAGCTACCTGAGTCCGGAGATCACCGAAATCGTCATCGAAAAGGCCCGCGAGACGACCTCATCTGCCGCAAACGTCGCCGATAAACGGCGTGAGCCGGGCAAAAGGCATAGACCTGAACTTCCGGAGGGGATGATCCACCGTCCTGAGCTGGTTGAACGACTCGAGAATGGGCACCACAAGCTCCTGACCTTGGTCGTGGCACCGGCAGGCTACGGCAAGAGCACCCTGGTCTGCGACTGGCTGACTCGGTACGCCCGTCAGTCTCTCTGGTGGGAAATCGACCCCAAGGACAACGATCTGCGACGGTTTCTAAAGAGCTGGGTCGCCTTGACCACGGCACTCTTTGCCGACCAGCCGAGTTACCTGCCGGCCCTGGTCGAAGCAGCCAACCTGCCGCCAACCTCGATCCTGTCCGGGGCCATGGTGGCCGAACTGGAAGAATATCCCGGAGACCTGACCATCGTCTTCGAGAACAAGAACCTGGTCAAGGACAAGTCGGTCTTCGACCTGCTGAGCCAGGTCCTGAAGAATCCTTTGGCATCCAAGCGTTTTGTCATCATCAGCCGACAGGACCCGTTCCTGCCGATCTCGACCTTGCGTGCGAACAATCAATTCAACGAACTCCGTACCGAGGACCTCAAGTTCACGGTCCGGGAAGTCCAGGCGTATTTGGAGAAGGCCTTGTCCAGGGAGGTCGATGCGGAGACTGCGGCGCTCTGGCAAGAGCGTACCGAGGGCTGGGTCACCGGTTTGCAGCTTGCCGTTCATAGCCTTACCGGCCAGGAGACCGATGAATCCGAGAAGCAACCCAGCATAGTGTCGGTCAACTGGCGGGACCTTCTGACTAACCGTGAATACGACGTGCTGCTGCTTTTGCAGCAGCGTCTGCGCGACAAGGAGATCGCAGACCGGCTCTGCATCTCGACCGGAACGGTCAGGACTCACCTGAAAAACCTCTACAGCAAGCTCGATGCGACCAATCGCCGTGATGTCGTCGTCAAGGCGGAGAAACTCCAGATCCTGGACTGAACACCTCGATCCGGAAGCGATAGCTCTCCTCCAGACGTGACCCTGGTCACGGCTAAACAGCTTGAATCTAATGTCTTACCAGAAAATCTCCCCAGTTTTTCCTCCGTTTTGAGGCATAGATTATCCTCCTCCCCAAGGGTAATATCAAAATAATGGAAAAGGTTCACTCGTTGCTTCAGTGCGGTGGCTGTGCCGCCTCCTGGCAGTCACCGCACTTTTTTTGATGTTATAAAGAATTCTAACTGTATGCGGGGTGTATATGATCTCATTGAAACATTCGGCAGATTTGAAATTTACCTCTCCGGCAGCCTACAGGATCTATGTCAAGGGGTTCCTCGATGAAAGTTGGTCTGAACGCCTCAACGGTATGACGATCCTCAATATGTTCTCCGATGAAGGCCTGCCGATCACGAAACTCTATGGCCAAGTTTGTGACCAGGCGGAATTGCTTGGGGTACTGAACAGCATCTACGAAATGCATCTACCGTTGATGTCCCTCAGGCTCGGTCTCGATGACAATGATGACACCGAGTAGTGACCTCAGAGTAACAGCGTCTCAAGATATTGCAGCTATAGACCAAAAACCTGAAAAAGTGCTGCCCGGCATCAAAGTTTCTTTGCCTGCAAATTGAGCACAAGCTAGAAACAATAAATGCATTGTTCTGCTCACCTGCCTGTTTTTTTTAATTTCGGTCCTGATAATGGGTGACGAAACCGCAGAAGGCTATAGCAGGATTCAAGGGGTACAGGAAATTCCGTTGGCGTAGTAGAGTGAAGCACCATTCAATGTTCATAAGTAGCTGTTAGGACAGCAGGAGAAGATATGGAGAAATTGACGAGAAGAATAACCATCAACAGCGTTATTATGGTTCTGTTCCTAGGCACGAGTAGTTTAGCCTATGATTATCCTTTTGCTGACCCTTATGTGGCCACGGTGGTCGGCACACCTACGGAATATATGGAGGCTCTGCCTTCGGATGTTCCGGTCAAGTTCGAGACCCTCCAGATGTTCCCCGAGCGTGAAGTGCCGGGCATTCTTTGGAACCTCGATGAGCTACGTTACTCCTACATCCGACAGAAAGGCCCGGCGCCGCTGATTTTTATGATCGCCGGGACCGGGGCGAATTTTAACAGCCCCAAGATGCAGGAGATGCAGAAGGCATTCTACCAGGCCGGCTACCATGTCATCTCGATCTCTTCACCGACCCATCCGAATTTCATTGTTGCGGCCTCGACCAGCGGCGTGCCGGGACATCTCGAAGAGGACTCTGCCGATCTCTACAAGGTCATGCAGGCGATCTGGCAGAAGCATCAGAAGAAGATGGCAGTGACCGACTTCTTCCTGACCGGTTACAGCCTCGGTGCCGCCCAGTCAGCGTTTATCGCCAGGCTCGACGAGCAGGAAAAGGCGTTCAACTTCCGCAAGGTCCTGCTGATCAACCCACCGGTGAGCCTTTACAACTCGGTTCTGATCCTCGACGAGTTACTCGATTTCAACATCCCCGGCGGAATGGACAATTTCGACGCTTTCTACGGGCGGCTCGTTAACGCCTTCGCTGATGTTTACGCGAATGGAGAGAATGTCGAGTTCAATAACGACTTCCTCTATCGGGCTTACGAGTTCAAGAAGCCGCAGAGTGACGACCCCCTGGAGGCGCTGATCGGCATCTCGTTCCGAATCTCATCCGCGAACATGGTGTTCACCACCGACGTGCTGACCAAGGCCGGTTACGTGGTACCGAAGAACCTGGTACTGCGGCGCCATGACAATGTCACGAACTATGTCAAGGTCTTGACACGACTTAGCTTCCTCGATTATTTCCGCGGGATCTTCCTGCCGCATTTCCAGGCCAAGGACCCGAGTGTGACCGAAGCTCAGCTGATCAAGACCTTGAGCCTGCGGTCACTCGACGGCTACCTGCGCAACTCGGCGAAGTTCGGCCTGATCGGTAATGAAGACGACGTGATCCTGCTGCCTGGCGAGATCGATTACCTGCGCGACCTGTTCGGAACCCGGGCGACGATCTTTCCGCATGGCGGGCATTGCGGCAATATGGCCTACCCGGACAACGTGTCCGCCATGGTCGGCTTTTTTGCCGATGTAAAGAATTAAGGGAGGGGAGACACATGTATAAATCCATTGAGCATAAAGTGCGTATAGTGACGATTGCCCTGGCTGCGCTGGCGGTGCTGTTTGTTTCCGGCTGCAGCGTTACACCGAAGGTTGATCCGGACATCGCCTACGAGCCACCCAAACACAAGGTCGAAGACACTTTGAAGGAAACCGTGGTTTACGCTGCCGATGTCTATGACCCCTGGGAAGGGTTCAACCGGCGGGCCTACACCTTCAACTACTACTTCGATAAGTTCATTTATTTGCCGATCGTCAACACCTACGAGTTCATCACCCCCAACTACGTCGAAAAGAGGGTGTCGAACTTCGTCGACAACGTGTTTGAATTCAATAATTTCACCAACAACCTGCTGCAGCTGAAACTTAAGCGGACCGGGATCACCCTGACGCGTTTCCTGATCAACACCACGGTCGGTATCGCCGGTTTGTGGGATCCAGCCACCCATTGGGGCATGCCGCGCCAGACCGAGGATTTTGGTCAGACGCTCGGCCACTACGGGGTTGGCGACGGTCCGTATATTGTCCTGCCGGTTTTCGGCCCGTCGAACCTGCGTGACACCACCGGACTGGTGACCGATGCCGTGGCGTTCTCTGTCGCCGGTCCACCTGCCTGGGTGGATGACGACACGACGACCCTGATCTTTAACGGCGTAGCCGCGGTTGACAAGCGTCACCGGCAGTCGTTCCGCTACTACCGGAGCGGTTCACCATTCGAGTACGATATGATTCGTATGCTCTACAAATCGAAACGCGAGATAGAAATAGCAAAATGAGCTAGGGGGTCAGGTAAAGGGGATGGATCGTGCCTTAAAAGTTTCCGAGCGTATGCCCCTCAGGTTATTGTCGGGCATGTTGCGGCGGCTTCTTTTGGTAGTCTGCATGGCTTCCTGATGCCTCTCTTCTCAATGAAATATCAGCTATTTTATCTTTTCAGACAGTAGTGCAATAAACACCGGAGGCAAGACCCATGTATGAAAACCTGGCGATTCTGGCCGCGTTTATTTTTCTCTACAGCCTTGTCAGCGGAGGTCTTGAAAAGACACTTTTCAACGGCGCTGTCGTCTTCATGACTTTCGGCCTGATTCTTGGGCCTCTGGGTCTGGGGGCATTGACTCTGGAAGTGGATGCGGAACTTTTGAGCACCCTTGCCGAGTTGGCCCTTGCTATGGTCCTCTTTACTGATGCCTCCAACGCAAACCTCCGTGAGCTGAAGCACTCTTTCAAGATTCCCCAGAAGCTCTTGCTGATCGGCCTGCCACTGACGATCCTGCTCGGGTTCGTCACCGGCTACCTCTTGTTCGATGGGCTGGCCCTGCTGGAAATCGCACTGATTGCAACCATGCTGGCGCCCACCGATGCTGCACTGGGCAAGGCGGTGGTGACCAACGAAGCCGTACCGAGCAACATCCGCGAGGGGCTGAATGTGGAGAGTGGCTTGAACGACGGCATCTGCGTGCCGATCCTCTTCATTTTCCTGGCCCTGGCCAGCAGCACCGGCGCCGATGGCAGCACCTCGATGCTCGCACTGAAGCTGGTGGTTGAAGCGATTGGTATCGGCGCAGCCATAGGTGCTGGTTTGACTTTCCTGGCGGTACGTCTGTTTCCTCACTGTGCCGAACGAGGCTGGGTCACCGAGACCTGGCAACAGCTCTCAGTCCCGGCGTTGGCAGTCACCTGTTTCGCCGTGGCGCAGTGGCTTGGCGGCAGTGGCTTCATCGCCTGTTTTATCGGCGGCATGTTGTATGGCAAGCTTGCAAGCAAACATAAACATAAGTTTCTTCTGGCTGCCGAAGGGATCGGCGACACCCTGGCCCTGATCACCTGGGTGATCTTCGGCACGGCCGTCGTCGGCCAGTCGCTCGACTCTTTCAGTTGGCAGGTTGTCGTCTATGCTCTGCTCAGCCTGACTCTCATCCGTATGCTGCCGGTCTTCCTCGTCCTCAAGGGGATGAAGCTGACTACCGAGGAAAAGCTCTTTATGGGCTGGTTCGGCCCACGTGGGCTGGCCAGTATTGTCTTTGCCGTGATCGTTCTTAACGAACATCTGCCTGGCGGTGAGACCATTTCGATGACTGTCGTCTTTACCATCATCCTGAGTGTCATCGGTCATGGTCTGAGTGCCAATCCGCTGGTCGCCGCACTCGGAGCGCGGCTGAAAAACTCGTCCGGTGGTTGATGGCCGACGCATAGGGGCCAGGAGAGAACATGTATATTGAACTCGGCATTCTCGCCCTGTTTATTTTCTGTTACAGCCTGGTTGCCGGCCGGATTGAACGTGCCGCTGCATCCGGTCCCATCGTTTTTGTTATTTCCGGCTTCATCCTGGGGCCGGTGGTCTTCGGCTGGTTTGACGGTAGTGTTTCGCGAGACGGGATCAAGGTGCTCGCTGACCTGACTCTTGCCCTGATTCTCTTTATCGATGCGGCAAATGTGGACTTCTCCGTCCTGAAAAAGCAGTTCCGACTACCGTCACGAATGTTGCTTGTCGGTCTGCCGGGAGTCATTATTCTGGGCGCCTTGACGGCTGCGATCCTGTTCAACAGGCTGTCCCTGTTAGAGGCTGCGATCCTCGGAACCATGTTGGCCGCAACCGACGCCGCACTGGGCAAGGCGGTTGTGACCAACAAGGCCGTCCCGAATCAGATCCGTGAAAGCTTGAACCTTGAGAGCGGGCTGAACGATGGTTTGTGTGTCCCCATCCTGTTTCTCTTTATTGCGCTGGAACTTGGGAACGTAGAGGGGAGCGGCACAATGCATGCTCTGTCTCTTCTCGTACAGGAGCTCGGCATCGGTCTCGTTGTCGGCGTGGTGCTGACAGCTGTTGGCACCAAGGCCTTCAAATGGTGCCAGGCGAAGGGGTGGGTGACCGAGATCTGGCGGCAGGTCATTGTTGTTGCGCTAGCCATTGCCTGTTTTTCCGTGGCACAGAGCTTACATGGCAGCGGCTATATTGCAGCTTTCGTAGGTGGCTTGCTCTTTGGATATATCGCCAAGGACGCGACGCACAAACTGGTTTTGGCCTCCGAGGGTGTCGGGGAGACGTTGGCCCTGATGACCTGGTTTGTTTTCGGGGCCGGTGTCATCGGTCAATCATTCCAGGCCTTCACCTGGGAGATGCTGGTCTATGCCTTCTTGAGCCTGACGGTCATCCGGATGCTCCCGATCTTTCTGTCGCTTTCCGGCACCGGTGAGAAAACCGCGTCGAAACTCTTCCTTGGCTGGTTCGGCCCTCGGGGCTTAGCAAGTATTGTCTTTGCGATTATTGTTCTGAACAAAGGCGTGCCCAATGCGAAGTTCATGGCCATGGTCGTTGTGTTGACGGTGTTCTCAAGCCTGGTTGCCCACGGCATCAGCGCGAATTCTCTCTCTGCTGCCATCGGGGCGAGATCTGGAGGAGAAGAGGAAAAGGACCATTAGAGGGAAGACGAGGATTGCTTAAAGCATGATCCCTGCAAAAGCCAAAGAACCATTCAAGACCGCCCTGGCAATGGTCATCGCCTATGGTATCGCATTGGCTATGGACTGGGACAAGCCTTACTGGGCTGGGTTCGCGGTTGCCTTTTGCAGCCTGTCGACGATTGGCCAGTCGTTCAACAAAGCCGCCATGCGCATGTTCGGCACCCTGGTGGCGGTCGTGGTCGCGCTCCTGCTGATCGGCCTCTTCCCCCAGGAGCGCTGGTTGTTCATGGCCGCCCTTTCCCTCTACGTCGGTCTCTGCACTTACCTGGCGACCGGTCCGAAGCGTCAATATTTCTGGCTCATCAGCGGTTTCGTCTGCGTGATCATCTGCATGAGCGCCGGACCTGATCCGGTCAACGCCTTCGACATTGTGGTCTTGAGGGCCGAGGAGACCGGGCTGGGCATCCTGGCCTACAGCCTGGTGACGGCGCTCCTGTGGCCTGTCAGCAACCGCAAGGATTTTTTCGCGGTCACCGGCGAACTTGCCTCCGGCCAGCGGCAGTTCTGCCGGGCAGGTTTGAAGCACGGCAAGGCAAGCGATCCCGTGCAAGCACTAGCACTGAAGGGACAGTTGATACAGGCGCAAACCCGGTTCCAGCAGCTCCTGGCTGCCGCGGAATCTGACACCCGGGAAGTCTGGGAGATGCGCCGGTACTGGCGGCTCTACAAAGAGCAGATGACCAAGCTGACTGAGATGATCGGTCGCAGCAGTCAGAACCTCGCCGAACTCGAGGCGTCACAGACTCCTCATCTCCTGTCCAACCTCGAGCCACTCCTCGATGAACTCGACAAACGCTTTGCCGGGATCGAAAAGATGCTGGCCGGCGAGGAACCGGAAGATCACCCGAACGATATCGAACTGGTCCAGGACACGGCCGGCTTGCAGGCCCTCTCGCATTTCGAACAAGCCGAGGTGGTCGTCTTCAGGGACCGGCTCCAAAAACTGGATCAGCTCTCCCGTACCCAGTTTGAAACCGTCCAGGCGATCGGCGGGTTCGGTGAGCAAGCGGCCGCAACGGCGCCTCGCTCACTTCTCCCCACGCTGCAATGGCCCGACCCGGACCGCATGCTCGCCGTCGTCCGGGTCATGCTAACCATGTTGATTGCCTACCTGGCACTGATCTACGTCGACAGCATCCCCGGTGGCAACAGCTTTGTGACCATGGCCGGCGTCTTCGGCATGATTGTGGCGTCCACTCCCATGATCTCTCTGAGGATGATCTTCATCCCGCTGATCATGAGCGTGATCTTTGCCTGCCTGGTCTATATCTATATCCTGCCGCACCTGTCCGGTTTCTTAAGCCTCGGCTCGCTGCTCTTCATCGTGACCTTTGCCATCTGCTATCTCCTTTCCGACCCCAAACAGGCGTTGGGCAGGACTCTCGCGCTCGCCATGTTCGTATCGATCGCATCGATCGACAACCAGCAGACCTACAGCTTCATGGTGGTCGCGACCAATATGTTGATGTTTCCAATATTGTTCCTGTTGCTGACGTTCACGGCCTATTTCCCGGTCAACCTTCGCCAAGAGAAATCCTTCCTGCGTTTGCTCGAACGGTACTTCCGCAGCTGCGATGGTCTGCTCTCGGGCATGCCCCGCGACGCACAGCAGACCGAGACCGGATATGAACGCCTACGTAAGGCATTCCATCTCCGAGAGATCTCGAGCATCCCGACAAAGCTTGGAGGCTGGGCCAAATTCCTCGACACCAAGGCGCTGCCGGGCACTGATGCCCAGAACGTTCAGGCTCTGTTGTCCAGACTTCAGGACCTCGCTGGGCGCATCAGTGAGCTGATCGAGGCGCGCAGCTCACTGCGGAACCAATACCTGATCAACGAATTGGGTGACGATGCCATGGATTTGCGGCAAAACCTGCAGGCGGCGTTCGAGCTTCTCGGCACGGCCCCGGTGGACGTAGGTCGTGAGTCTTATCGTACCCGGCGGGACGAGCTGATAAAGCGACTGGAGGAGAGGATCAGGGAGACTCTTGATCGATCGACTGAGGAGCAGGTCGGTCGAGAGGATGGAGAGCGTTTCTACCACCTGCTCGGAGCTTACCGTGGCGTCGCGGAATCAGTGGTCGGCTATACGGCAACAGCCGGCGCCATCGACTGGGCGCCCTGGCACGAGGAGAGATTCTGACCGGACCGTGATCGGTCGCAAGAGACGTTATGAACCTGATACCACACGAAATAGCCCTCGGTGAGGTCCTGATGCCGCCGCTGCTGGTCGCCGGTGCACTGGGAGTCATTGCCGCGATCGGCACGGTGCATCTATTGAACCGATACCGGCTGTCACGCCACTTCGCCAGCCCGCCACTGGTGTTCTTCGCGCTGACCGCGATCTACACTGTAATCATAGGAACCTTCTTCATCAGGATATAGTTATGGAAATTTCCAAAAAGCATCTTTTGACCGGTGTCATCGTTCTCGTCGCCGTCTTGCTAGTCCTGTTCAAATACTGGGATTACGTCACCAACCCCTGGACCCGCAACGGCCAGGTCCGCGCCGAGGTCATCCAGATCACGCCGCGGGTCTCGGGGCCGATCGTGGATCTGCCGGTACGGGATAACCAGCTGGTCAAGGCCGGTGACCTGCTCTTCGAAATTGATCCGCGCACCTTCGACGCCAGCCTGGAGAAGGCCCGCGCGCAGTATGACAAGACCGGGGACAGCTACCTGGCCCAGGAGAAGCAGGTTGAGGCGGCCAGGTCCCAGGTCGAGATGTCAAGGGCCGCCGTACTCCAGGCGCAGAGCAGTGTCAGCCAGCTCGATTCGACCATCGAGAAGAACAAGGCTGAATATGATCGTCAACTGGAGATGCTGCCAAAGAAGGCAACCTCGCAAAAAACCGTCGAGCGGGCCGAGGCGAACTACGAAGTCGCGGTCGAGCAGCGCAAGGGGGCCGTGGCCGGCCTGGCCCAGGCACGGGCCGGGTTAAGCCAGGCCGAAGCAAGCCTGGCACAGGCACAAGCCACCCTCGGTGCCCTCGGCGATGCCAACGCCAGCATTCGCGAAGCGCGGGCCACGGTGCGGCAGGCGGAACTCAACCTCGAATTCACCCGGGTTGTGGCGCCGGTGGACGGCTATGTAACCAATCTCAACCTGCGGCTCGGCAGCCACACCGTGGCCAACCAGCCGGCCCTGGCGCTGGTCGATGTCAACAGCTACTGGGTCGACGCCTACTTCAAGGAGACCGCCATCGCCGACATGCAGGCGGGGGATCGCGCGATCGTCACCCTGATGTCCTTTCCCGATCAGCCGCTCGAAGGAACCGTCGACAGCCTCGGCTGGGGTATCGCTCAGCAGGACGGCAGCACCGGCTTCGAGCTGCTACCGAATGTCAGCCCGACCTTCGAGTGGATCCGCCTGGCGCAGCGGGTGCCGGTGCGCATTGAGCTGGACAAGGTCCCTGAAGATGTCGCCCTTCGGATCGGGACGACCGGATCGGTGCTGGTCAGGACCGGCACCGGTGACAGGGAGGAATGATGCCGCTCTTGCTTTGTCGCCCGCTTGCGGGCCTCAGCATAATTCTGCCGCTGTTGCTCTGCGGTTGTATCAGCCTCGGGCCTGATTACGAGACACCGGCAGTCGATGTCGAGCCGGCCTGGCTCGACATCGAGGACCCGCAGATCTCGGATGAGCTTCCACTGGACCCGGCGTGGTGGTCGAGCGCCTTCCATGACCCCGACCTCGACCGCCTGATCGAGACGGCCCTCGCCCAGAACCTGACCGTGCGCTCTGCCGGGCTGCGCGTTTTGCAGTCCCAGCAGCAGCTCGCCATCGCCATCGGCAGCCAGTTCCCGCAGCAACAGCAGGCCAACGGCTCGGCATCGCGCCAGAAAGAATCCGCGGTCATCTTCGAGAGCTACAACCTTGGCTTCAACCTGGCCTGGGAGGTCGACTTCTGGGGCCGCTTTCGCCGCCAGGTCGAAGCGGCCTCGGCTGAACTCGATGCCAGCGTAGCCGACTATGACGGCGCGGTCCTCTCACTGGTCTCACAGGTGGCGCAGAATTACATCCTGGTGCGGACCTTCCAGGAGCGGATCGAGGTGGCCCGCAAGAACGTTCGCCTGCAAGCGGAGAGCCTACGGATTGCCCAAGCGAAGTTCGGCGCCGGTGATGTCAGTGAACTCGACGTCGACCAGGCCGAAACCCTGCTCTACAACACCAAGGCCACCGTCGCTGCACTGGAGACCTCGCTGCAGCAGTTCAAGAACGCCCTCGCCATCCTGCTCGGCAAGCCGCCGCACGACCTGAACTATCTGTTGACGTTCGGAGTCGATATCCCGGCGGCGCCGGCGGATGTGGCACTGGGGATGCCGCAGGACCTGCTGCGACGGCGCCCTGACGTGCGCAGTGCAGAACGTCGGCTCGCAGGCCAGAGCGCGCAGATCGGCTTCGCCGTGACCGACCTCTACCCGCATTTCTCGATTGGCGGCTCGGTCGGCACCAGCGCCCTGAGCACCGGTGACCTGTTCAAAGACGACAGCGAGACCTGGAGTCTGTTCGGCCTGTTCGAATGGAACCTGTTGAACTACGGCCGACTGCAGAGCAATGTTCGTCTGCAGGATGCCCGCTTCCAGCAGCTGCTGGTCGATTACCAGAACACCCTGCTGGTCGCCCAGGGGGATGTCGAGAACGCGATCGTTGCCTACCTGAAATCGCACCAGCAGCTCGACGCCTACCGGATCGCCGCGGCGGCATCCCAGCGCTCGGTTGAAGTCGCAACCATCCAGTACCAGGAGGGGGCGATCACTTTCAACACCCTGATCACCACCCTGGCGTCGAATACCCAGCAGCAGGACCTGCTCTCGACCACCCAGGGCAGCGTTTTGACCAACCTGGTCGAGGTCTACAAGGCGCTCGGCGGCGGCTGGGAGATCCGCGAGGACCGGGACCCGGTCGAGCTGCTTCCGGAGCCGATGAAAGCCGAGATGCGCGAACGGACCGAGGCCTGGGATGGTCTCCTCAAATAACAAGGTTCTCGTCATGATTCTTACGAAAATTTTGATAGTTTCGATGATGTTGATCGTAACAACAGCTATTCACGCCTGCGGGATGCTTCTGGCTATGAAATTCTCTTGCCACCGGGATGAGACAGGTAAAGCTTACGGGGTGTGCAAGCGCATCCTACGTCTTAGCTTTATTGTGATCTGCATGTTCATCGTGTCGCTGATTGAAGTCACGGCCTGGGCACTCACATATTTGAAAATCGGTGCTATTGATGGTTTTGAGAAGGCCATCTATTTCTCAATGGTCACTTATACCACGCTTGGTTACGGTGATGTGTTGCTCGACGAAAACTGGCGGGTCCTCGCATCTTACCAGGCGGCAAACGGCATCATCATGTTTGGTTGGACCACAGCGATCATCCTATACGCGATCCGAGAAGTCTACTTCGAGGGTCACGTAGAGTGAGAGTCAACATTAATAAAATCAGTCTTTCTAAAAACTACCATCAATACGATTGTGACCATGATTGTGGTCGGGTAGATATTGGAGCTGAGCCAGTCCTAAAGCCACAGACGGGTTATGGTTCTCATTGGTTCAGGCATAAGGATGTTTTTGTTGATTTTTAAGCGATATTTTAAATTATTTCAGGACATTCCCATTTTGAGAAACGTACAAACAGGACATTCCCACTTATATCTACGCTTTTGGGTTGATGTTTAAGATGGGAAAGAAATGTAACTTTCTATTATGATTAGATTCCCAATTCCCAACATCTTTAGTTCTTACATCGTAATCCCACATGCGTAAGCTTGTGGATGGAAGTACCCGCTGCTCAAGACGCCAGCGGGCGAGCAAAGCTTGGCCTTTATGATGCCATGGGCGTAAGCCCGTGGTAGTTCACTTCATGAGGGTTCAAGAAAACCTGACATACGAGAAAGGCCACCAAGGATCGAACCCCTGGTGGTCATAGTTTTGTGTATTAAGCAGCTTACTGAATACCTCTATCAATAAACTCATCTTTTAGATTAAGCTTAAACCCGTTTGATTAAAACATCCTTCAACAATCGTTTCGGCACAAAGTGGTTCTGGTTTTCATTCCGATAATATTTCACATCCCCTGCAAACGGAACCATTTGCACCTGTTCCACCGGAAACCCGAACGCCACCGCATAGATAATTTCATAGTGCTCAGGAATCTCGAGTAATTCCACCAGTATTTTTTTATCCAGGTTGCCGATCATGCATGAGCCGATCCCCTCTGCTGCCGCGCATATACACATATTCTGCATGGCCAACCCAGCATCTACTTCACGGTAGGTCTGTTTAACTTCCGTATTGCCTAAAACAATGATGTAGGCAACAGGACGTTCTACGTCTACCGGTCCATTCCAGTCAGGTAAGTAGCCAGCCCAGCGCATATGCTTATGCACTTTCGCAACCATCTCTTCTTTGCTAATGGTAATGTAACTGAGTGGTTGCAGATTGGCAGCACTCTGACTCATACGTGCTGCATCCACCAACTCGACCAAAACGTCCTCAGATATTTTCCGTCCAAAATCAAACCGACGGTAGGAACGGTTCTTCTCAATCAATAGTTTCAGATCTTTAATTCTCATATTTCACTCCACACAAAAGTATACGACTCTATCCACGATCCCAAGGGTACAATTGAGTGCCCACCCACAAAAGTGTTGGTTCAGCGTGGCTAAATGCCGAAAGCGTACTTAAGATGGTTTTCTGTTGGGCAGCGTACAAAGTGACCTATTTTCGGTGTAATCGGCAAGTGGAATTTGTTAGAAAGGTTGAGTTTTAAAAACGAATTTCAGTCAGGTAGGGAGCTTGATACTTCTGACTGGGTATTTACTATTTATCCTCTCGCATTGTTTGGAGTGCCTGAAATTGGCTGAAACTTGGAATTATTACTAACCCTGACAAATAGTAAATGGGGATGTTAAAAGATCACTTTGACTGACTGATGCTAAATGCTCCAATTATTTCTCCGAAAGAGAAGTCGATGGCTTGATCTCCTGGGTAAACCTCCTTGAGCTTAGCTTTCAGGTCGGGTTCGATTTGCTTTCCGTGGCAAGTCAGACAGGGTTCACCAACTGGGATAGCTTTCATGTAACGGAAAACTTGTTTTCCTCCTTCGTTTAAAGTCTCATAATATTCAAGGGTCTTAATATCTGCGCCCTTTATGCTGCTTTCCTCGAATGCCTCTAGTGCTTTTCTCTCCCAAACGTCTGGTGCGTTCCTAGGATTTCTTAATCGAAGGCTTACTCTGCCGATCTTCCACCCTTTTTCTTGAGAAATTCTGTCTGCGATCATCGAGGCTTTCTCGCTGCACACGGAGATGGCATTTATAGGGCCACCCTCTTTTAGGTTTACAATAAGTTCGCCTTTCAACTCACTGGCAAATTGTTTAATGACCATTTGACTCTCGGAGACACGATCTTCTTCAATCGCATATGAACTGACTGCTCCAAAACATCCCGTCAAGAAGATAATTAATAAGCTAGCCTTTCTCATGTTGTCCTCCTTTTCGTAGTGGCTGCAAAAGGGAGCTTACGGAAGATCGTACCTTCGCGCTGCAACCTAT
>Ga0224504_10000152_pt1 | contig 29374 bp, 25 predicted proteins | sample SF_Oct11_sed_USG_3_FD_170160 | JGI IMG/M metagenome (GOLD analysis project Ga0224504, IMG submission 170160) | Sediment microbial communities from San Francisco Bay, California, United States - SF_Oct11_sed_USGS_24 | ecosystem: Environmental > Aquatic > Marine > Sediment | place: USA...
AATTGATTTTAACAGGTTTAAATAGCTATATTTTGGGGTGTATAATTTTAAACTGCTAGCAACCTTTCTTTTATTTTGATTAAAAATAGATGAAGTTATCAGACTATAGAAAAGCAATAAGTAAACTTATGCATTTTCAAGGTAAACGTTACAATTAAAGTTTCACTTCAGTGCCATTGCTAGAAAAAGAGATGGTAAAGCCCTAACAATATTAAAGTTCAATAATTTTAGCCGCTCCCTCACTATTGCAACACTTTTGGAGGTATGTAATTTTTGGAGTTTTTTTTCTTAGATCCAATACAATTATCTACAATTTCACACTGTAAAACCCCATTATACAACAACTTAAAACCAATCCGTAAAGTTGATGCTGTGATACTTGGAGGAAATGCATGAATAAAAGTATTTTCTACAAATGGCTGAAGTAACATAGATGGAATCTCAACATTGTATAAATCAATATTAGCATCAATGTTAAATGTTATTGAAATTCTGTTTTTAAACCGTGTGTTTTCAACGCAAGTATAGGATTTTAAGTTGTCAATCTTTTCCTCTAACAAAATAGTTGGTCGCGTACAATAATCTAAAATATTGTGTATTAATTTACACTCCTAAAAGAGGGTTGCCTTATCTATATCATTTTGGATGATATAGCTTTGAATTGAATTCATGCATTAAATATAAAATGCGCGATTATTTGTGCCAATAAAGCCTCCATTTTAGTCTGTTCTACACGCTTCTGGATAATTCTTTTTTGCGCCTCAAAATGTTTGGTTTGCTTAATTTGATACCAGTATAAAACGTAGATGATAACACCCGAAATAATTACAACCAACAAAATAAACCAACTAAATTTCCAATAAGGCGTTGTAATATTCTATTGTAATAGCTGGGCTTGATAATTTTTAACAGTACTGTCATCTGTTACTTTTATCTTAACACCTTATTTCCCTATTGGTAAATAAGGTAAATAAATTTCAAAAGAGGTAAAACTATTGCTCTAGGTTTCATTTCTTTTAACATATATTGGTAAGACAATTTATTTGGAAACGACCTTTCTAATGTTTTTTCAAGCACAAGTTGCGCATCTTATTCATCATCAATTATTAGGGTCTTAATCATACAATAAATGTACAATTAAAAATGAAAACTCAAAGCTGAGAGGTACACAAATAACACCTTTTTTAATAACATTTTATTTGTTTTTCCAATGGTCATTCGTGGTCTGAAATAACTGCTTTAAAAATCAGCTGTATTTTGTTGAAAGGTCATTGCCACTTGTTCACCTAACAACCTGTATTACATGCCATAAACATTCATACATGTATTAATTTGTTCATCACAACTTGTAATTCTAATCTGTACAGATATGTTAATTACCTTTAGCTAAAAATTTCAACAGGTCCATATACCCTCGCAACATAATCTCCATTTAAAAAACTTGCAGCTGCTATGTCACTTTGCAAAATTACCCCGTTTAAATTATGCTCAAGTAAAAGCTGTGCAGTCTGAACCAAAGGGGCTGCAGTAGTTGTTTGAATAGCCCTTAAGCTATGCTTTCCAACTTTTTTCGGAAAGATATGCTTTGCAACGGCTCTTCTTTGTAAAATACCATTTGCATCCTTTCCCTCAACAGCCGCATACAAAATTATTTGATCATCTTTTACATGAGGAATAACTGCCTCCATTTTTTTTTGCAATGCGTTAATGGCATTAGGCGTATTTTTTAAGGCAGAAAGTTGATCTTCAATCCAGGCATAATGGCCCGGGTGTCTTAATGTTTTATAGTCTAGATTACGTACCTTACCTAAAAAAGCATCTGGCAAATCTGCAGCCCCACCAGAAGTAAGATCTTCCTCATAAACAATACCATTAATTATAATAGTAGCTCTCTCTGAGAGGGATGGAACAGTGTTCTTTTTAAAATTTCTCAGCACAATGGCATCTTTTAAATATTCAGTAGCAACACCAATCGGACTCCATGTAAATCCGTAATAATGCGGACCAATAGCATGATTTGTTAAAGCACCAACCTTAAATTCCAGTTTATCTACTTTGCTTACATTAAATTCACTACAAAACTGTTTAAAAATAGCGATGGCCAATAAATTTATGTATCCTGGAGCGAGGCCTGTTTGAAGAACAAATCCAGTAGCACAGTTCTTTGCTAAATCTAATATTTCTTCAGTTTCTGCAACATATTCAGTAAGGTTTGCATAATGTAAGTTAAAATCTTTTGCGAGCAAGGCTATTTTTGGAGCCATATTCCCCGGTAAACAATCAAGCAATATATCGCCTTGATGTAAAATGGTTTTCATTTCATCTGTCACACAATCAAATGAAAGATTAAATGCGCTCACTGAACAAGGTTTTGTAGTTCCTTCTTCAATCCATTTGGCTACTTTCTTAGCTTTGGAAAATGTTCTATTACCAATAAAAAGAGTCGGTTTAACGTCACTCCATTCCATTAAAATCAAACCTGCCGCTTCAGCAATGCCGCCAGCACCGGCTACAATAATTGTGTGATGCTTTTTCATACCTCAATTTAATTAATATTGTTTAAACAAACAACATGAACATTTAATTATCATATCATTACAAAAACACACCTCTTTTCTATTTCACATAAACAACAGCGACAAATTTTATATTTTGATTTATTGATGTAATACATTTTAATTTCTGTGACGAGTGACTCTAACACTTGATACAAATAAAAAAGAAGTTACGCCTCTATAACAGATAAATTGTCTACAATTTTTAGTTTTAGCTAAACAGTTAACCTGAATAACCATAAATATTGTTATTTGAAGTCCAATTCCTTTTGTACTTATAAGTAAAATAATTTAGCTATTTATAATATGGTTTGTTATTATAACAATAAATTTAATTATCGTAAAATTGCATTCTAAAATACATGGCTAATAATTAGTTATAAAGAGACATTAAACAACCTGAAAATGAGTCGGAAAAAACATTGTAATATTCCTATTTTTATCCCTGAGCTAGCCTGCCCACATCAATGCGTGTTTTGTAATCAGGAAAAAATAAGTAATACTTTTTCTGTTCCAGCGCCTCATGAAATTAGTGAAACAATAGACAGCTACCTGGCAACAATTCCTGAAGACACCGTAATTAATATTGCGTTTTTTGGAGGTAGTTTTACAGGCATTCCTCAAGATGAAATGATCAATTATTTAAAAGTAGCACATACCTATGTAAAAAACGGGAAGGTTCAAGGTATTCGCATTTCTACAAAACCTGATTATATTACAAATTCAATTTTAGATATTTTGGAGCAATACGGTGTCACTGCAATTGAATTAGGAGCCCAATCTACGAACAATAAAGTTTTGGTGAAATCAGGAAGGGGTCATAAGTTTGATGCCATTGAAAATGCAGCCAAACTTATTCGAAAAAGAAATTTTGAATTAGGACTGCAAATGATGTTAGGTTTACCCCATGACACGTTGGATTTATCAATACAAACAGCCAAAGATATTGTTAGTTTAAAAGCCGATACCACACGTATTTACCCAACTGTTGTGGTAAAAGGTACTGTTTTAGAAAAAATGCATAATGAAGGAGCATATAGGGTACTTTCATTAGAAGAAGCAATTTACTGGAGTAAAGAAGTACTAAAAATATTTAATGAAGCTGGAGTGAATGTTCTTAGAGTTGGCTTACACCCATCAGAAGAATTAGAATTAGGCAAATCATTAGTTGCTGGTCCAATTCACCCTTCATTTAAAGAAATGGTCCTGTCTGAATTATGGAGCGATCTCTTAAAAAGAAAACTACACAACAAAGGAAAATATACCATTAGGGTTGCCAAAAACCAATTAAACTATGCTATTGGTTATAAAGGAAGTAACAGAAACAGTTTTAAAACCAACGGATACGACCTCAAATTTGAGGCAGCTAGAACCCTCAAAGATTTTGATTTAGATGTATGCTATAATTGATAAGAGAACTACTTCTGAGGTAAAAAAAAACCTTGAAAAACACACACATAATATTCACGAATTTTCAAGTGATAAAATCACATACAATGCCATTTCTGGTCATCCAGATATCTTTATGTATCAAGATACCAACAAACTAATACTTGCGCCTAACACCCCCAAAAAATTATTGCATTTTCTAAATAAAAAGGCGGTGAATTATTCCTTAGGCACCCTTCCCGTAGGAAAAAGTCTTGACAATAGCGTTTTGTATAATTGTTTAAGTACCAAAAAATATTTCTTTTGTAAAAAAGGAAAACCAGATATGTCTATCCAAAAATGGTGTGCACCTAAGCAACTTGTAAATATTCCTCAATCCTACACAAGATGTAGTATGTTTGCAATAGAAAATAATATCATTACTTCTGATAAAGGGATTGTTAAAGTACTTGAAAAAAATGATTTAGAATATTTTTATTTTGATCCTTCAGACATCACCATTATAGATCACAAAAATGGGTTTATTGGTGGTACTATGGGAGCTACTGAAAACAAAGTGTTTTTTTTAGGCAATATTTTAAAACATAAAAATGGCAAAGCATTAGATAAATATCTTACTAAACTTGACAAGGAAGTTATTTGTTTAGGTAATGATTATTTATATGATGGCGGTAGTATATTTTTTATTTCTTGAAATTAGTCACATAATTAAATCAATGAAAATTTTTATTACTTCTAAAAAAATAATAATAAAGTTCAAATAAACGAATGTTTTTAATGCATAGTAAACCTAAATACTTTATTTAACATCGTTTTATTTATCATTTCTAATACTAATGCACTATTTTTGTACACATTTTAAGACTGAAATCCTCATCCTTTTCAGTTTGTTTAATAGCTGTTTCAAGTTTAAAATAGTATAATTATATATGTTAAAAAAAATATTTTTTGTTTTTTCAATCGTTTCTTTGAATGCCTTTTCCCAAGAACCAACAGTTCAGGACACCCTAAAAGGTGATTTTATTAATCCTGTTTTATTAAAAGGTCAGGTAATTGATAATTTTACCAAAACTCCCTTAAAAGGTGCTCATTTATTTAACTTAAACACCGTAATAGGTAGTATTGCTAATGATGATGGGGATTTTTATATTTCAACTAAAGTAAATGATACCATTTATGTATCATACATCGGATATCAATCCATTAAATTAAAAATCACAAATGATTTACTTAAAGGAAATGAATTGGTTATTGAATTACATGAAAAAACAGAACAATTTAATGAGATTGTTGTTAAATCACATAAATTAATAGGTGTTTTAGAAATTGACGCTAAAAATGTTCCTGTTGATAAATATTCACGAATCCATATTAATGGTATTTCTCAAACCTATGAAGTAGGATCTGTAAACAGAAAAAGTTATAACTCAGCGGTTGACGCCATGTTTCAGCCCATTAATTTGATGTATAATAAGTTTGGAAAGAACCCCAAACAATTGAAAAAAATAAAAAAACTACGTGATGATGATGCTTTGCGAGAAATGTTAGAAGCCAAGTTTAACAGAGAATTAATGATGGAGTATTTAGATATAGATGCACAAGAATTAAACGACTTGTTGAACGAATGTAACTATTCAGATTATTTCATAAAACAAGCTAGTGACTTACAATTAATTGAAGCCGTTTTACTTTGTTATGAAAATTTCAAAGCCATCAAAAAAGGGAGTACAATAAAAGATGAATAAAAATTAATAACCATAAAAAAAGGCGACCAATGGTCGCCTTTTTTTATGGTTTTAAAATTGAAATTATTGGTTTCCTAAAATAATAGGCATACCTGCTTTTCCACTTCCAATTACCACTACCTTACTATTTGGTGAATTTGATAATTCTAAAGTAGCTTCAATTCCTTTATCTCGTAGAATCATATCATTTAATGAAGCGCTTAAAATTTTATTAGCATCTGCTTTACCTTGTGCTTCAATACGCACTTTTTCTGCCTCTTTTGATGCAGTAACCAATCTAAATTCATATTCTAAAGATTCTTGCTCTTGTTTTAACTTACGCTCAATAGCATCCTTAATAGTTGAAGGCAACGTCACATCACGCACCAATACTTCATTTAATTGTATGTATTGATCGTCTAAAATAATCTTAGTCTCTTCAAAAATCTCATTTTGAATCACATCTCTTTTACTAGAATATAACTGTTCAGGTGTATACCGTCCTACTACACTTCTTGCTGCTGAACGCAATGCAGGTTTAATAATTCTTTCTAAATAATTTTCTCCAATTTGTTGGTGAAGCATACCTAATTCTGTAGCTTTTGGTTTAAACCATGTAGATGTTTCTAATAAAATATCCAATCCGTTTGAAGAAAGCACTTTCATTTTTTCATATAACTCTTGCTGACGAACTTCATAAATTATAACATTGTTCCAAGGGGCAACAATATGAAAACCTTCTCCTAAAGGTGGCTGATCTATAACCACACCTCCATCAAATCGTTTCCACAAAACACCTGCTTCACCGGCATTAATTGTAACCGTAGACTTAGATAAAAATATAATTAATATTATACCTCCTAATATTAGGGGCATTAAAGATTTTGGCAATTGTAACTGTCCGTTATTACTCATTTTTTTTTAATTTTAAATTTTATCAAAAATACAAAATTGTATTCATTAAAAATCTGTTTTGTCTTATATTTTAATGGTTATGTCCTCCCCCTACTTCATCACGTGGAATAAAAGCGCCTTTAATTAAAATTTGTGCTTTTTCAAGCTCAAAATTAGGGTTTAAAATTTCAATAAAATTAGCTCCCTTTTCTCCAGTATTTACAGAGGTTTTCGTAAAATCATAACCATTTCTATTTTTCTCTTTTAATACAAAAACAAAAAACTCATTATCTTCTTCTAAAATAGCCTCAACTGGCAGGGCTCGTTTTTTAGATACATTAATATTAATTTCAGCTTCTACAAACATGCCTACTAAAAACTGTTCAAATTCTTCGTCTAGGTGTCCATGAATTTGAACAGTTCTATTTTTCTCGTCGATAGATTTACCTATTAGATAAACTTCTGCACGAAAAGATTCTTTTGAATTTTCAGGAATACGAAATAAAATTTCTTGCCCTATTTCTAACGATAACACATCTTTTTCAAAAACTACTAATTCTATATGTTTATGTGAGCTATCAATTATTTCCATTAAAACTTCAGAAGCCTCCATGTACTTTCCTACACTTGTATTTACTTCTGAAACACTTCCACTTATAGGTGCGTAAATTTGTATCACCGAATTTAAATTACCATTTAAAACATTTTTTGGACTTAAATTCAATAAAAGTAATTTTTGTTCCAAACCACTAAAAAGCGCCTTTGCTGTTTTAAATTCACTTTCGGCCTTTAAAAAGTTTCGTTCAGATGTAATTTTTTCATCAAACAATATTTGTTGTCTTTCGTACTCCGACCTTAGATATTTTAATTTTTCAAATATTTCTAAATATGCCTGTTGAAGATCTATAAAATAAGGGTTTTCAATACTTAATAAAACTTGTCCTTTTTTAACTTCATTACCAACTAACAAAGGCGCATTTTTAACAATCCCGCCCATAACTGCACTAACTTTTGCAATGTTTGAAGGAGGGACATCAATATGACCATTAGTTACAATTGATTCTGAAAAATTTTGAAAGGAGATTGAACCTAGTTTCATATTGTAATTTTTAAACTGGTTTTCTGTAATTGTAATCACCCCTTTAGGTTTATCAAAATTTACGTCATTATTTTTAGCTGTGTCTTTTAAGTTACAAGATAAAATAGAATAAACAACTATGAATATGATACCATATAGGATATTTTTATCTTTCATTTTTTTAAATTTAAATAGTTTATATCTAGTACTGTTTGATTATATGATTCCAAATTATTTAAGTATTCGATATTTATTTTGTTTGAAGTTTCAATACTTTGGATGTATTGAAAAAAGTCAATTTCTCCATTTTTATAACTTCTTGTGGCTGTTCTCAATATTTCTGCAGCAAATTTCTCACGGCTTTGGTGGTAATAATTTAACTGCAGTAAAGCCTTATCTAATTTTGTTAATAAACTTTGGTAGGCGTATTTAAGTTTTATTTCAGTATCATAAGCTTTTTCAATAGCCATATCTTCTTCAATTTTTGAAGCTGATATACGTGCTGCATTTCCAAAAAAGAACAACGGAACAGCAATTGTAGCTTGAAAACTATTTACCGAATTATTTAAAACTATATCCTTACTATTAAAATAATTAAACTCCAAATCAGGTAATAATTGTTGAGACGCAACACCTTTTTTTACTTTTAGAAAACTATTTTTTTCGGTATCATATTGTTTAATCAAATGTGTTTTTAGATCTATTTCAATCAAATCAATTTTTGGTAATTTGTCTAGTTCAATTTTAAAATCATCATCAATTTGCAATAAACTTTTCAAATTAGAATACGCTATATCAATATCATTATATAATTGTTTTAATTGAATTGAATACTCCTGGTACTTTGATTGGGCCGTAATCATTTCCAAATAGGTACTTGCACCTAGTTCAAATTTTCTTTTCGCTGCCCTATAAAAATTTTGATATATACTATCTATAAATTTTATATACCCCACCTTTTCATTTAAATAAACAACTTCATAATATGATTTAGAAATATCTTTAATCAAATTATTTTTTGAAAGTTCGTATTCCAACCTGGTCAAATTTGTTCTAATTTTATTTGCTTTTTTTCTTTTAAAATAGATAGAAGGAAATTCGACAGACTGAGATACTCCAAACGTTTCAAAAGGTTTTCCTTCAAAGCCAAAATTTGTTTTATCATTCAAGTAATAAACTTTTGTTTTATCGATATTAAAAGCGCTATTCTCATTTTTTTCGCTTTTCCCCACAGCCATTCTTTTAATATTTAATTCTTTATTATTTACAATACCAACTTCAATAGCCTCATTTAGGGATATTATTTTATGTTGAGAATTTCCAAGAACAGGCAATAAAGAAAGAACTATTGTCATTATTGAAATTGATTTCATTTTCCTTTTAATTTTAAGTTTTTTAGTATCGAAAATAGTGTACAAAACAGGTAAAACAACCAACGTTAAAACAGTTGCAGAAAAAAGCCCTCCAATTACAACTGTGGCCAGTGGTTTTTGAACTTCTGCACCTGCATTTGTAGAAACTGCCATTGGTAAAAAACCTAAAGCAGCAGCCGCAGCTGTTAAAATAACAGGGCGCAACCTTTCTTTAGTTCCTTTTAAAACTCTTTCATTCACATTGTCAAATCCTTGTTGTTTTAAAGATTTTAAATGTTCAATTAAAACAATTCCATTTAATACCGCAATACCAAATAAAGCAATAAATCCAACACCTGCTGATATGCTAAAAGGTAAATCGCGTATCCACAAAAACAACACCCCTCCCACGGCTGAAAGCGGAATTGCAGAAAATATCATTAAAGCATCTTTCACAGAATTAAATGCAAAATGCAACAAAATAAATATTAACAATAAGGCTACTGGCACGGCCATTTTCAACCTTGATTTAGCGCTGTTTAAATTTTCAAACTGACCACCATAAGATATAGAGTAACCAACGGGTAAATTAATATTGGTTTCAATTATTTTTTGTACATCCTCAACTACAGATTCCATATCTCTATTTCTAACATTTACACCAATTACAATTCTACGTTTGGTATCGTCTCTTGATATTTTAGCGGGCCCTTTTGTATAATCAATCGTGGCAACCTCGTGCAATGGAATTTTTTGTCCTGTTGGGGTATCAATATACAAATGCCTCAAATTTTCAATACTTTTTCTATGATTGGCATCTAACCTAACCACTAAATCAAACCTGCGTTCACCTTCAAAAACATTACCCAAAGTTGTTCCTGCAAACGCCATGGAAACCAAATTGTTTAATGTTTGAATATTTAATCCATAACGCGCCACTTTTTTTCGATTGTATTTAACTGTCATTTGGGGTAATCCCTCTATTTTTTCAACAATAATATCTGAGGCGCCTGCTACATTAGAAATTTCATGTTTTATTTCATCAGCTAAGTCTGTTAAAACTGAAAGATTTTCACCAAATATTTTTATGGCTACATCAGCTCTAACCCCAGTAATTAGCTCGTTGAAGCGCATCTCTATGGGTTGCGTAAATTCGTAATCAACACCTGGAATTACCGATAGTTTTTCTTTAAATTTATTGGCTAACTCATCTTTTGAGCTCGCTGAAACCCATTCTCCTTTTGGTTTTAATTTTATAATAATATCACTTTCTTCCATAGACATAGGATCTGTTGGAACTTCTGCAGCACCAATTCTTGACACTACTTGAGATACTTCGGGGAAATTATCAAGCAAAATTTGTTCTATTTCTGTTGTAATTTCAACTGTTTTACTTAAGGAGGTTCCCGTTTTTAAAACAGGTTGAATAACAAAATCACCTTCATCTAGGGTTGGAATAAACTCACCTCCCATTCTACTAAATAGTACTATTGTAAATAATAATAATGTAAGAGATAAACCCATAACAATTCTTTTATGAATTAATGACCATTTAATTACTGGTTCATAAAGTCTATATAAGAAGTTCATGATTCTTTTAGATATATTATTTTTAGTTACTTTTTCAGGTTTTAGAAAAATAGACGAAACAACAGGAACATAAGTAACACATAATAACATTGCTCCAATAAGCGCAAAACTAAAGGCTAATGCCATTGGTTTAAACATTTTTCCTTCCACACCACTTAAAGACAAAATTGGAATGAATACTATTAATATTATTAGTTGTCCAAAAATAGCAGAATTCATCATTGTCGAACTACTTGTATATGTTATCTTGTCTATATTAAACTGTCTTTCTTCTTTGGACAGTAAAACTAATTCGCTTCTATTTGAGGTTATTTTGAATGCAATAAATTCAACAATAATAACAGCTCCGTCTATAATAATTCCAAAATCAATAGCTCCTAAACTCATTAGATTTGCATCAATTTTAAATAAGTACATCATAGACAATGTAAAAAGTAATGATAATGGAATTACCGAAGCAACTACAAGTCCTGAACGCAAACTTCCCAAAAGAAGAATTACCACAAAAACAACAATTATAATTCCTAAAATTAGATTTTCGGCTACTGTAAAAGTTGTTTTCCCTATTAATTCACTCCTTTCTAAAAAACCATTTATATAAACGCCTTCTGGCAACGTTTTTTGAATTTCAGCAACACGCTCTTTAACCGCTTCAATTACTTTATTTGAATCACCATTTTTAAGCATCATTACTTGTCCCAAAACTTTTTCGCCTTCACCATTTCCAGTAATTGCTCCGTACCGGTTTGCAAAACCGAAATTTACTTCAGCAACATCCTTTATTAATACGGGAACACCTTGAACATTTTTAACAACAATACTTTCAATATCTTGAATAGATTTTATAAGCCCTTCCCCTCTTACAAAATAGCTTTCATTTCTTTTTTCAATATAACCTCCACCAGCAACACTATTATTTGATTCTAAAACATCTAATATTTGTGATATTGCAATGTTCATCGATTTTAATTTATCTGGATTTACTGCAACCTCGTATTGTTTTAAAAATCCTCCCCAAGTGTTAACTTCCACAACTCCTGGTATCCCAGATAATTGGCGCTTCACAATCCAATCTTGAATTGTTCTTAATTCCATTGGCGAATATTTATCTTTAAAACCAGGTTTTGTATCAAGAATATATTGATAAATTTCTCCTAGTCCTGTAGTAATTGGCCCCATTCCGGGCGTTCCAAACCCTTCTGGAATTTTTTCTGATGCGGATATTATTTTTTCGGCAATTAATTGTCTTGGCAAGTAGGTTCCCATGGCATCATCAAAAACAATAGTTACCACCGATAACCCAAATTTTGATGTAGATCTAATTTCTGTTACTCCAGGTAAATTTGCCATTTCCAACTCAACCGGGTATGTTATAAACTGTTCTACATCTTGAGTGGACAAATTTCCAGATGTAGTTATTACCTGTACTTGATTATTTGTAATATCAGGAACTGCTCCCATTGGAATTTGCGTAATTGCAAATAGCCCAAACACAACAATTACAGCCGTCAGTAAAAGAACAATCAACTTATTTTGTATACTTAATTTTAATATTTTTTGTAGCATATTTATAAATAATTTATGTGACATTATAAATATCAATTGTAAAATGATATTTATTATAAAGCATGAAATATTTATTAGGCTACTTTAGGAGGTTGAAAAAAACTATGTGAAAAAAGATTTGATATAGGTTCGCAATATGTAAAGTTATTACTTTGAATTTGATCTTCTTTTATATTAAACTCAACAATAACTTCTGAAACAATATATACCATTTGAAAATGACTTTCTACATGTTGATGCTTAAATGGTAGGTTTTTGTGACTGTCATGTTTTTCTTTATGGACATCTCTTAAACTTCCATAATGTTGATTCATAAAATCTGAAATATTTTCACCATACCCTATGTGATACACCACATGATCTAATAAGTTTGGAATTTTAGCAATATCATTTACATCAAAATGAACACTTTGAATAAGTACAATTGAAGAAAGTAGCATTGCAAAAAATTTGATCATACATCAAATTTAAAAATTTCAGAAAAATAAACTAAAAAAATTCACATTTAATTTTCTTAAATTTTACCAAAATATTTACGTAAAAACCATTCCAAGGAAAGGAAAAATATAATACATCCTAAAATCCATTTCCAATCTATTAAAGGTGTTTTTAAATTTGTTTTTTTTTGAATACTTATAAAGCGCTCATCTTGCTTTAGTGATTCTATTAAAGCATCTTCTTGGTGCGCATAAAAAGTTTTACCACCTGTTTTTGATGCTAACTTTTTCAAACTTTTATCATTAGCATGTGTAAATTGTTGTTCAACTTCAAAAGGCAAAATTTTAAAATTGCCCGAAATACGCTCCTTTTCATTTGCTACATTTACAGTATACGAATATTCACCGGCAGGTATATTTGATAACTCAGCAATAAACCCATTATTAACCAACCCAAAAGGAATTTTATTTAAATAATTTGTTTTTTTATTACTTACGGTTAACCAAATGAGCGCTCTGGTATCGGCATTTAAATTTTCATCTAAGTAATTAGCCGAAATTTTAATGGTTTCATTTGTATAGTAAATTGGATTAACTGCTATATTTAAACGTTCACTTTTAAAATTTGAAGATAAGTATTGCATTAAATTTGACACAAAACCATCAAACAATTCAAAAGATTTGATATCGTTAAAGCTATGCATTCTCCATCTCCATATATTTTCTCCAAACAACACACCTCCTCTTTGGTTGTTATTTTCAAAAGTTGCTAACAAAGGTTCTTCGGTTTTAATATTACCAATTTGTTGAAACAATAAAGTTTGATATGGAATTGAAAACCTAACCCCCCCAAATTTATCTTCAAGGGGTGAAAAAGATGAAAACCCAATATTATTACTCATAAAACTTGTATAACTAGGGTTGAATTTTGCGCTGTAATTTTCGGATACTGAAATAGCCTTCTTAGAAAAAATATTTTGAGAATTATTTAAAAAGCTCCAGTCTGTACGTGTACCAGAAATAATAAAATAATTCAATTTTTCTTTTTGAATATCTGAAAAAACAGATTTAAACTTTTTACTGGGCTGATAAAGAATAGCCAACTGATAATCTGTTATTTCACCTTTAAATTCAGCTATATTTAAAATTGAAACTGCACGCTGTTTATTACTTTCAATGGCTTTTTTAAGCATCCCAAGATCAGGGTGAATTATTGAAGTTAAAAGTAGTATTTCAGACTTTTCCTCCACAACATTAATGCTAAAATATTTAGTGTTATTAATAGTATTTTGTTCGTTTTTAAGGTTTTCAATTTTAACAGCATAGTATTGAATTCCTTTTTCTTCTGCGGTTAAAAAAAAGGACTCTGTTTTAACATTATCAGCTTTTGAAAAGCTCAATTGTTTAGAATACAGTCTTTTTCCTTTATAATAAACACTTAGTTTTTTGGTCACTTTTTTATTTCCATTATAGTTCACAAAAACTTCCACCGGAAATTTATTATTTAGAAAGGTATTTTTATTGACATTCAATTGATTTATATAAATATCATCAACAACAGTGGTATCCCCTACTATAAAAGCATAAACAGGACTTTTATAGTTCGCAAATTCAATTGAGTTTCCAGTGGTTTGATTTCCATCGGTTAAAAATACAACTGGGTGAATACCTTTATTATAAATTTTTGAAAAGGCATTTAGGGGTGCAAATAAATTAGTATGATTTTCATTAAAATTTAATGAATCTAGTGAGTTTACTTCTTTTCCAAAGCTATACAAGTTAAGCTTATATTTAGCATTTAATTCACTATTCTCGGTTATTTTATTTACCAAATTTTTAATTATTGTAACTTGTTTGTTGTTTTTAATAGAAGTAGAATTATCAATTGCGATAACTAAATTAGGTTTAACAACTTCTAGGGTTTCTTTTAGGACAACCGGGTTTATTAACAATAAGAAAATAAAAAAAAGGCTTAAAAAACGAAAAAAAGAAAGCCAATAATTCAATTGGCTTTTCTCTTTATTTCGAAAAATATATTGAAAAACAGCTAGAAACATTGCTACAAAAACAGCTAAAATTATAAGAAGTAAGTTGGCCGTTTCCATTTTATGAACTAATACTATTTTTTAATACTTGAGTTAAAAATTTAAAATTTTGAACTAAAATTATGTTAACATACCTCCATCAACACTCAATGTTTGACCGGTAATATAAGCGCTCATATCTGAAGCTAGAAACACACAGGCATTTGCTATATCCTCTGGTGTTCCTCCACGTTTTAAAGGAATGGATTCTCTCCATCCTTGTACAACATCTTCATTTAATTTATCTGTCATTTCTGTTTCAATAAATCCAGGTGCAATGGTATTACATCTAATATTTCTAGATCCTAATTCTAATGCTACAGATTTTGTAAACCCTAAAATACCTGCTTTGGAAGCAGCATAATTTGTTTGCCCAGCATTACCTTTTAAACCTACTACAGAACTCATATTAATAATAGATCCTGCTCGTTGTTTCATCATAGGCCTAATAACTGCTTTGGTTAAATTAAAAACAGACTTCAAATTAACTTCTATTACTTTATCAAAATCTTCTTCAGAAATACGCATCAACAAATTATCTTTGGTAATACCAGCATTGTTAATTAAAATATCAATGGATCCAAACTCTTTTAGAACATCCGCTGCCAATTGTTGCGCCGCATCAAAGTTTGCTGCATTTGATTGGTAGCCTTTAGCTTTTACACCAAATGACTCTAATTCTTTTTCTAATTCTTGTGCCGCTTCTACTGAAGAACTATAAGTAAAAGCTACGTGAGCCCCTTGTTTAGCAAAAGATATTGCTATTCCTTTACCTATTCCTCTTGTTGCTCCAGTAATTATGGCTGTCTTATTTTCTAAAAGTTTCATATATAATTATGTTATATTCTATTTTTTTTAACAATCAAAGATACACATTTGTATAAAAAAAGCCTCCAAAAAGGAAGCCTTTCAATTTTATTACTATTTTATTAACCTAAAATTTCTGCTACTTTAGCACCAATTTTGGCAGGAGAATCCACAACGTGAATACCATTTTCTTTTAAAATTTTCATTTTTGCTTGGGCAGTATCATCTGCTCCTCCAACAATTGCACCAGCATGGCCCATAGTTCTTCCTTTTGGTGCTGTTTGCCCAGCTATAAAACCTACCACAGGTTTTCTATTACCATCCGCTTTTACCCATCTTGCAGCTTCTGCTTCTAACTGACCACCAATTTCACCAATCATAACAATACAAGTTGTTTCGTCATCATTCATTAGCAATTCAACAGCTTGCTTAGTTGTAGTTCCTATAATTGGATCACCACCAATACCTATTGCAGTTGTAATACCATAGCCTTGTTTTACCACTTGATCTGCTGCCTCATATGTTAAGGTTCCCGATTTGGATACAATTCCAACGTTTCCTTTTTTAAATATAAATCCAGGCATAATACCAACCTTTGCCTCTTCTGGCGTAATAACTCCTGGGCAGTTAGGCCCCACCAATCTACAATCTTTATTATCAATATAAGCTTTTACCTTAACCATATCGGCTACAGGAATGCCTTCTGTAATACAAATAATTACTTTTATTCCTGCATCTGCAGCCTCCATAATTGCATCGGCAGCAAACGCTGGTGGAACAAAAATAATAGACGTGTCTGCACCAACTTTGTCAACTGCGTCTTGCACTGTATTAAAAACAGGCTTGTTTAAATGTTTTTGACCACCTTTACCAGGAGTAACACCGCCTACAACATTGGTACCATATTCAATCATTTGAGTTGCATGAAAAGTTCCCTCTCCTCCAGTAAAACCTTGTACAATTATATTAGAATTTTTATTAACTAAAACGCTCATTTAAATATATTTTATTATTTAATAGTTTATTTTATACAAATGTAATTTTTTAAATTATTTGTATATAAATATTTACACTTTATTTTACCCTTTTAATAATTGCTTTATTCCGGCCAATTCTTTTAGTTTTTTTCGACTTTCTTCAATTGGTGTTCCAAAATAAGTTTTACCACCTTTTACGCTCTTTGTAACCCCTGTTTGACCAAGAATTACGGCTCCTTTACCAATTGTAATACCACTATTGGTTCCCACTTGCCCCCATAAAGTTACATTGTCTTCAACAACAACACAACCTGCAATTCCTGTTTGAGATGCTATCAAACAATTATAACCTATTATAGTGTCATGACCTATTTGAACTTGATTGTCTATTTTAGTACCTTTTTTAATAGTTGTATTTGCGGTAACTCCCCTATCTATGGTGCAAAGGGCCCCAATATCAACATTATCTTCTATAGTAACACTTCCGCTAGACAATAATTTATCATAACCTTCTGGTCTATTTTTATAATAAAAGGCGTCGGCACCAATGCTTGTTCCAGCATGGATAGTTACATTATTTCCTATGGTACAATTGTCGTAAATTATTACATTTGGATGAATAACACAATTCTCGCCAATTGTAACCTTATTACCTATAAATACATTGGGTTGAATTATTGAATTTTGTCCTATTACTGCCGTATCAGAAATACTTTTAGAGGCTGGTTGAAATGTATTAAAATACTTTGATAATTTATTAAAATCTGAAAATGGATCTTCTGATATTAAAAGTGCTTTTCCTTGAGGACATTCAACTTTTTTATTAATTAAAACAATTGATGCTTTTGATTGTAATGCTTTGTCATAATATTTTGGATGATCCACAAAAACAATATCTCCTTCTTCAACAACATGTATTTCATTAAAACCAGTTATAGGAAAATTTTCAGGACCAACATACTCAGTTCCAATAATTTCAGCTATTTCCTTTAAACTATAAATACGTGGCAATTTCATAAATAGGAACGTTTTATTCTTTTACTCTTTCTAAATAAGATCCTTTAGCAGTATCAATTTTAACTTTATCTCCTTCATTAATAAATAATGGAACGTTTACAGAAGCACCTGTTTCAACCGTAGCTGGTTTGGTAGCATTTGTAGCCGTATTTCCTTTTACACCTGGCTCCGTATGTGTAATTTCTAAAATAACACTTGCTGGCATATCTACTGAAAGAGGCATATTATCTTCAGTATTAAATATAATGGTTACAATTTCACCTTCTTTTAATAAACCAGGAGCATCTAAAGTTTCTTTTTCCAAAGAAATTTGATTGTAATCATCCGTATTCATAAAGTGAAACGTGTTACCTTCAGGATATAAAAATTGATATTTTCTTGTTTCAACTCTTATATCTTCAATTTTTCTACCTGCAGGAAACGTATTCTCTAAAACCTTTCCTGAAGTTAAACTTTTTAATTTTGTTCTAACAAAAGCTGGACCTTTACCAGGCTTCACATGTAAAAATTCTATTACTTTAAAAATATCATTATTATGTCTAATACATAAACCATTTCTAATATCTGATGTTGTTGCCATTTAATTACTTTATAAATTTATTTTTCAAGAAGTTAACTTTTAACTACCTGTATATCCTTTCATAATTCCACGTTGAGAATTTTTAATGAAAAGAATTATTTGATCTCTCTCTTTTGTTGCTTCCATATCTGCTTCAATTTTTTCAGTTGCCTGAGAATTGTTGAAGTTTTTTTGATATAAAATTCTATAAATATTTTGAATTTCTCTAATTTTTTCAGTGGTAAAACCTCTTCTTCTCAACCCAATTGAATTGATTCCTATATATGACAATGGTTCTTTTCCTGCCTTCGTATATGGAGGTACATCTTTTCTAACCAATGACCCTCCTGAAACTATAGCATGTTCTCCAATATGAATAAATTGATGAATAGCCACTAGGCCACTTAAAATGGCATAATTTCCAACGGTAACGTGCCCTGCAATAATAGATCCATTGGCTAAAATACAGTTATCACCAATAATACAATCATGGGCCACATGTGAAGAGGCCATAATTAAACAATTGTCACCTATTTGAGTTTTCCCCAATGCTTTTGTTCCTCTATTTACGGTAACACATTCTCTAATGGTGGTATTATCACCTATAATAGCCAAAGAGTCTTCACCATCAAATTTTAAATCTTGCGGAATTGCAGAAATGACTGCTCCTGGAAATATTCTACAATTTTTCCCAATTCTGGCACCTTCCATAATAGTAACATTTGACCCTATCCATGTTCCTGATCCAATTGTTACATTGTTATGAATTGTTGTGAATGGTTCTACTACTACATTGGTTGCTATTTTTGAACCTGGATGTATATATGCTAAAGGTTGATTCATTATTCTTGAGGTTTTCTTGCGATTTGTGCCATTAATTCTGCTTCTACAACTAGTTTACCATTTGCATATCCATAAGTCTGCATATGACAAATTCCACGTCTAATAGGTGATTTTAGTTCGGCTTTAAAAATTAAAGTATCACCTGGCAGTACTTTTTGTTTGAATTTCACATTGTCCATTTTCATAAAATACGTCAAATAATTTTCAGGATCTGGAACGGTACTTAACACCAAAATACCTCCGCACTGTGCCATTGCTTCTACTTGAAGTACCCCCGGCATTACAGGTGTATTGGGAAAATGCCCTACAAAAAACGATTCGTTCATCGTTACATTTTTCACTCCAACTACATGCTTTTCTGAAAGTTCTAAGATTTTATCAATCAATAAAAATGGAGGCCTATGTGGCAGAATATTCATAATTTGATGAATATCCATTAAAGGTGGTAAGTTTAAATCGTATTTAGGAACATAGTTTCTTTTTTCAAACTTAATTATTTTTTGCAATTTTTTTGCAAATAAAGTATTCACTAAATGACCTGGTTTATTGGCTATTATTTTTCCTTTAATTCTTGTACCAGTTAAAGCTAAATCACCAATTACATCGAGCAATTTATGACGGGCTGCTTCATTGGCCCATCTCAATGTTAAATTGTCTAAAATACCATTTGGTTTAACCGTCAAATTTTCTTTATTAAAAGCTTTTTTAAGCTTCTCCATTGTTTCCTGAGATATTTCTTTATCTACATAAACTATGGCATTGTTTAAATCTCCACCTTTAATTAAATTGTTATCCATTAGCATTTCTAGCTCATGTAAAAAGCTAAATGTTCTTGCGTCAGAAATTTCATTTTTAAAGTCAGATAAGGAATTAAGAGTGGCATTTTGCGTACCTAATACTTTTGTTCCAAAATCAACCATAGTTGTAATTTGGAATTCATCAGAAGGCATCAAAATAATTTCACTTCCTGTTGCATCATCTTTATAAGAAATAATTTCTTTCACAACATACTCCTCTCTTTCTGTATCTTGCTCCTGAATACTGGCTTCTTCAAGTGCCTCAACAAACTGCTTTGAAGAACCATCCATAATTGGAGGTTCCGGCATATTTATTTCAATAATAATGTTATCTATATCTAATGCTACTATTGCCGCTAAAACGTGTTCTGAGGTATTAATAACCACTCCATGTTTTTCAATATTCGTACCACGCTGCGTATTCACCACGTATTCTGCACTTGCTTCAATAATTGGTTCGCCCTCTAAATCAATTCTTTTAAATACATAACCCGTATTTACAGGTGCAGGTTTAAAGGTCATTGTTACTTTATTACCTGTATGTAAACCAACCCCTGAAAGCGTTACATTGTTTTTAATAGTTTTTTGTTTAGTACTCATTTCTACTTTTTATAACTTTTAGTTCTTTCTCTAACTCGTTTATTTTTTTTGACAATTTTGGTAAATTTTTAAAATACACATATGACTTACTCCAATCTGAATATCCAAATGCTGGTGACCCCTGTATTACCTCATTGTCTTTAATATTTCTTCCTATACCAGATTGTGCCTGTATTCGTACATTATTTCCAATAACTAAATGTCCAGCAACTCCTACCTGTCCTCCAAACATACAATTTTTCCCAATTTTTGAAGAACCTGCAATTCCTGTTTGTGCTGCTATCACAGTATTTTCTCCAATTTCGACATTATGTCCAATTTGAATTTGGTTATCCAACTTTACTCCCTTTCTAATTATTGTAGACCCTAGGGTGGCTCTATCTATTGTAGTGGCGGCTCCAACATCAACATTATCTTCTAATATAACATTTCCAATTTGCGGAATTTTTTTATAAACGCCTTCTTTATTTGGGATAAAGCCAAAGCCATCGGCACCAATTACGGCTCCTGCATTAATAATACAATTTTCACCTATTATAGTGTCTGACATAATTTTAGCTCCGGTAAAAATAATTGTATTGTCTCCAATTTTCACATTTTCATCAATGTAAACATTGGGATAAATTTTAACATTATTTCCAACCTTCACATTATTACTTATATATGCAAAAGCTCCCAGATAAAAATTCTCACCTATTATAGCGTTCTCAGCTACAAACGAATGTTTTTCAATTCCTGTTTTATTTAACTTCGCTTGGTTATAAAATTCCAATAATTTAGAAAATGCTATATATGCATCTGGAACTTTTATTAATGTAGATTTAATTTCCCTCTCTGGTACAAAGTCATTATTTACAATAGTTATTGATGCGTTTGTAGTATATATAAAAGGAATATATTTTGGGTTGGACAAAAAAGTTAACGAACCTTTTTCTCCTTCTTCAATTTTAGAAAGTTTGTGTACTTCAATATTTTCGTCACCTACTACAACACCTTCTAAAATTTCGGCTATTTGAATTGCTTTAAATTTCATTGGTCACAAAAGTAAAAAAAAACTTCAATTTTACCTATTCTTTGGATAACACATGTAATATTTAAAAACCGGACTAGATAAAGCTTGAATATTTAAATGGTCTGATGCCTCTGTAATATCTTTTAATTCTCCGCTTTTATATAGTATTTTAATATTATTTTTAGTGGAGTCATAAGCTTGGTTACATATTTTACCGTTAAAAACAACATACTCTATTTCATTATCAGAAAGGTTCAATTCTTTTTTTGTATTCTCTTTTACTTCATTTATTTGTTTTATTGAAAAAGGCTTGTTCTGAATAATTACTTTTGGTAATTTTCTATTGATTAAACTTTCTGCTAACTTTGACAGGAGCATATCTTCATTAGAAATCCACTCTTTAATGGCTAATAACATATCGTAATCATCAAGTTTTGAAAATATTTTTAAAGCTTCATCATTAAAATCTTTTTCATAATTTTGATTTTTTAAAAAATAATTTAGGGCCTTACTAGCTGGTAATTCTTTTCCTAGCAACACCAACTCTTTTGCTCTTTTTAACACTTTTACAAGTACTTTTTCAGCCACCACCCCTGTTTTATGTAAATAAACTTGCCAATACATTAAACGTCGAGCCACTATAAATTTTTCAACCGAATATATTCCTTTTTCTTCAACAACCAATTCGTCATTCTTCACATTCAACATAACCAACAATCGTTCAGAATTTATATTTCCTTCTGAAACCCCTGAATAAAAACTATCTCTTTTTAAATAATCAAGTCTATCCATATCTAACTGACTTGAAATAAGTTGATATAAAAATTTTCGATGATAATTTCCTTTGAAAATAGTTATTGCCAAAGATAACTGCCCGTTAAACTCTTTATTTAACGCTTCCATAAACTTCAACGAAATACTTTCGTGATCTACGCCAGTAACAATACTTTGTTCAAGTGCATGAGAAAATGGACCGTGCCCAATATCGTGCAATAAAATAGTTACATACAAAGCAATTGCTTCCTCTTCAGATATGGCTATTCCTTTAAACCTTAATACTCTTACAGCCTTTTGCATTAAATGCATGCCTCCTATAGCGTGATGAAACCTTGTATGATGCGCTCCCGGATACACTAAATAAGATAGCCCCATTTGTGAAATCCTTCGCAGGCGCTGAAAGTAAGGATGTTCAATTAAATCAAAAATTAATGCATTCGGAATAGTAATAAAACCGTAAATTGGGTCGTTTAGTATTTTAAGTTTGTTCAAATCAATTATTTTTTTTTAAAAGTACAACAAAAGATAAGAATATGAGTAGTATAAATATATTATGGGTTGATGATGAAATTGACCTTTTAAAACCCCACATTATTTTTTTAGAAAAAAAAGGGTACAACGTTGCAACCTGCACCAATGGAGCCGATGCTATTGACATGTGTGACAATACAAATTATGACATTGTTTTTTTAGATGAAAACATGCCGGGTTTAAGTGGATTAGAAACATTGACCGAAATAAAAGGAAAGCAATCCAATCTTCCTATTGTAATGATTACAAAAAGTGAGGAAGAATACATTATGGAAGAAGCTATTGGCAATAAAATTGCCGATTACCTGATAAAACCCGTAAACCCAAATCAAATATTACTTAGTTTAAAAAAGAATTTAGATCATTCCCGTTTAATTTCAGAAAAAACAACTTACAATTACCAACAAGAATTTAGAAAAATTGCGATGGATTTAGCCATGGTAAATTCATATGATGAATGGGTAGATATCTATAAAAAACTAATTTACTGGGAACTTGAGCTTGAAAACATTAACGACACCGGAATGGTTGAAATATTGGAAAGTCAAAAACAAGAAGCCAATTCCTTGTTTTTTAAATTTATTAAAAAAAATTATGCCGATTGGGTAAACGATGAGGAGGATGCCCCTGTAATGTCAAATACCTTATTTCAAAAACGAATCCTTCCAGAGGTAACAAATGCCAATGGAACTTTATTGGTTGTTATTGATAATTTACGCTACGACCAATACAATGTAATTGAAAAAACCATTACTAAATATTATAAAAAACAAGAAGAAACTGCATATTGCAGTATATTACCCACTGCAACACAGTATGCTAGAAATGCCATTTTTTCTGGATTAATGCCTTTAGAAATGGCACAAAAGCATCCTAATTTATGGAAAGATGATACGGATGAAGACGGAAAGAATTTGTTTGAAGAAGAATTTTTAAAAGCGCAATTACAGCGTCTTGGTAAAAACATTAAATTCAGCTATCATAAAATCACCAACCTAAGAAGTGGAAAACAATTGGTAGACAACTTTAACACACTTAAGGAGAACGATTTAACCGTAATTGTTTACAATTTTGTTGATATGCTCTCACATTCAAAAACAGAGATGGAAGTAATTAAAGAATTAGCCAGTGACGACAAAGCATATAGATCTTTATCTAATAGTTGGTTTATGAATTCTCCGTTGTTAGAAATGATTCAAAAAGCGCAAGATTTAGACTTAAAATTAATTATTACTACAGACCACGGTACCATTAATGCTAAAGCGCCTTCAAAAGTGATAGGAGATAAAAATATTAGTTCTAATTTAAGGTATAAAACAGGAAGAAGTTTAACCTACGAAAATAAAGATGTGTATGCAGTGAAAGATCCGAAAGAAATAAAATTGCCTTCCATTCACATGAGTAGTTCGTTTATTTTCGCAAAAGAAGATTACTTTTTTGCGTATCCTAATAATTTCAATCATTTTGTTAAATATTACAAAAACACCTATCAACATGGAGGTATATCTTTAGAGGAAATGATAATTCCTTGTGCTATATTTGTACCAAAATAATACATAGCATATGATTAAAAATTATTCTTTAGATAAATTATCTGAAATTGCTAAAGATGTAATAGCAAATTCAAAACATAAAGTTATTTTGTTTTATGGTGAAATGGGTGTAGGTAAAACGACCTTAATTAAAGAAATTGTAAAACAATTAGGGGTTTTAGACAATGTGAGTTCCCCTACATTTTCATTAGTAAATGAATATCATTCTACAAACAATGATAAAATTTTTCATTTTGATTTTTACCGAATCGACCATGAAGAAGAAGCCTTAGATATGGGGGTTGAAGAATATTTTTATAGTAATTCTTGGTGTTTAGTTGAATGGCCAAATAAAGTTGAAAATTTATTACCTTTAAACGCTGTAACAATAACTATTACAGCAAACAACAATCAGCTAAGGACTATTGAATTAAAAAATAATGAGTAAACAAATTACATCTCCATTTAGCCAACAGGAATTAATTCCGCAAGAAGAAACTTTAGAAATCACTAAGCAAAAAGGAGCACTTGTAATTGGAATTCCAAAAGAGACGCACTATCAAGAAAAACGTGTTTGTTTAACACCTGATGCGGTTGCGGCATTAACCGCTCAAGGCAATGAGTTTATTATTGAAACTGGTGCCGGTATAGGTGCTAATTTTTCAGACGCAGAATATTCAGAAGCTGGAGCAAAAATTTCTTATGACACAAAAGAAGTATTTGGTTGCCACATTGTTTTAAAAGTAGAACCACCATCAATTGATGAAATTAAGTTGATAAACCCGCAAAGCATTCTATTTTCAGCATTGCAATTAAAAACACAAACAAAAAAATATTTTGAAGCTTTGGCTAGTAAACGAATTACTGCCGTTGCTTTTGATTATATTAGGGATGAACAAGGCGTATATTCGGTTGTAAAAGCGTTGAGTGAAATAGCAGGAATTGCATCTACCTTAATAGCAGCTGAAATTATGAGCTCTTCAAATCATGGTAACGGTTTGTTAATGGGTAATATTAGTGGTGTTCCACCAACTGATGTTGTTATTTTAGGAGCTGGAACCGTTGGTGAATTTGCTGCTAGATCTGCAATTGGCTTAGGTGCCAGTGTAAAGGTTTTTGACAATTCATTAACTAAGTTAAGGTGTTTACAACAAAATTTAGGACATCCAATATACACTTCAACCATTCAACCTAAAACATTACAAAAGGCATTAATGCGTTGTGATGTTGCTATTGGAGCCATTAGAGGACATTCTAGATCACCAATTGTTGTAACAGAAAGCATGGTGGAAAACATGAAAGATGGCGCTGTAATTGTTGATGTGAGTATTGATCGAGGAGGCTGTTTTGAAACTTCAGAATTAACAACACATAAAAACCCTACAATTCAAAAGCATGGTGTTATTCACTATTGCGTACCAAATATCCCATCTCGCTACTCCCGAACCGCCTCAGTATCAATAAGCAACATTTTCACACCTTACTTATTACATATCTCTGAAGAAGGTGGATTTGAAAATGCAGCCCGTTTCGACAAAAGTTTGCAAAAAGGTATGTACTTTTACCACGGAATTTTAACCAACAGAACTGTTGCTGATTGGTTTAATTTACCTTTTAGAGATATTAATTTATTGTTTTTATAACGTATGACTTTTAAACAACGTTTACCATTCTTTTTAGGCGGCTTAACCATTGGTATTATATTTGTAGTTTTTGTTTTCGGCAAAAAAAATACCAGTTTTGATTACGGTCCTAACGCCAGGGTATTAAAAAATTTAAGAGTCAAAGACCGCATATATTCTAAAGAAGCCTTAGCTACTTTATCCCATTACCACTTGGATACTGCGGTTGTAAGTAATATATTAACCAACGGAAATGTAGATTTAAGGGACAAAATTAAATTAGATAGCTGCTTATATCAATACAACATCAAAGGAGAAACTGAATTAAAAAACATAACCCTAACCATAAAAAACTGTGATTCTGCCATATACGTGCACAAAATCAGTGTTAAATAGTGTTTTTTGAATAGTAATCTTGCTTAATTTTCTGAATATTTTTGATAGAATTTTGTAACCAATCCAAATACTTTTCATTTTTTTCCTGAGGGGTTAATTGCCAATTTACCTCCGATTTTTTAAGTCGTACATTCATATTCTGAAGCACAATAGCAGCAGCAACAGAAATATTCAAACTTTCAGTAAAACCAACCATTGGTATTTTTAAAAACCCATCAGCATGGTCCAATACATCTTTTGACAAACCTGTTCCCTCTACTCCAAAAAAGAAAGCTGATTTTTGAGAAATATCAAAATCTTCCAACAAACAAGAATCATTGTGTGGTGTTGTTGCAATAATTTTATAGCCTTTACTTTTTAAGTTGGTAATACAATCTAATGTGTTATTTGTATGGCGCTTATTATACAAGGTAAAATCGAGCCATTTTTGAGCACCTTTAGCCACCTTACTTGATGCGTAAAATTGATAATTACGCTCAATTACATGAATATCTTGAATTCCAAAAATATCACAACTTCTAACAACAGCACTGGAGTTATGCGGTTGAAAAATATCTTCAATGGCCACAGTAAAATGTCTCGTTCTATCATCTAATATTCTTCGAAACAATTTTTTTCTATTATCAGTTAAAAATTGTTCCAAATATTCTATAAATTTATCATCTACCATAAAGAATTCTTTTTTTCAAAGATAAATTATTTTGCATAGGGTTATCAAAACTCAATGAATATGATTTATTAAAGAAAGAATTCATAATTTTTATAACTATGAAAAAAATTGTAGTACTTACGGGAGCCGGCATTAGTGCTGAAAGCGGAATTAAAACCTTTAGAGATGCTGATGGCTTATGGGAAGGACACGATATTATGGAAGTGGCCTCTCCTATTGGATGGAATAAAAACAAAGCATTGGTACTCGATTTTTACAATAAACGACGTGCACAATTAGCGCAAGTACACCCTAATGAAGGTCATTTAGCATTGGTAGAATTAGAAAAGCATTACAAGGTTTCGATAATTACGCAAAATGTAGATGACTTACATGAACGCTCTAAAAGTTCCAATGTTATTCATTTACATGGAGAATTACTTAAAGTAAGAAGTTCAATATATCCAAGTCAAATTTACGAATGGAAAAAAGACTTAAATTTAGGAGATCTTTGTGGAAACAACACTCAATTACGCCCACATATAGTGTGGTTTGGCGAAGAAGTACCTATGTTAGATACCGCCATAGAAGCTGTTTCAAGAGCTGATATATTATTAATTATTGGAACGTCCATGCAAGTATACCCTGCAGCAAATTTAATTCATTATATTCAACCCAACACACCTATATATTTTATAGACCCTAAGCCCTCTATACAAGAAAGCGACTTTCCTTATTTAAAAATAGTTGCTGAAAAAGCCTCGAAAGGCGTTCCAAAGGTAGTTACTGAATTAATTGACTTATTGTAGTAAACATTTCTCCCTTTGAAATTTCGCTGCCTTTTTCAATTAACTCAAATAGTTCAACATTTCTTTCTTTTGAATATTTTTTTACAGCTTTAAAATATTCAATACTATCATCCATTGCATTTCTTTTAAACCAATTAAAGTCTTCTGGATTTAAAAAGCTTTTATTTTCATCGTTTAATTTAATGTAAATTCTGATTATTTCTTTTGAATTACATTTAAACAAATTAAGATGATGCTCGGATGAATGCTCTAAATAAGTTGTTTTTGTTAATACATCTTCCCAAACCACATCACTAAAAATATTCAATTCCTCTTCAGCCACTGCAGGTTTATCCTCTTTTATGGCACTCCATTCTTTTGCATCAATTTGTTGAGAAGCCAAAAATTCAGCAAATTCTTTATGTAATATCGAAAATTGTTCCTTTGTAAGTTGTCTATATTTCATATTTAAAAGCATAAAAAAACCGCCCATAAAGGGCGGTTCAAATATACTATATTTTCAATAAATTTAGAATGTATAACGCAATCCAAATTGAATTTGCCATCTAGATTGTAAACTAGAATCATATACAAATGTTTCTTGTAAATTTGAATTGAACGAGTACGTTGGAGTTCCCGCTGCATCAACAGACACACCTACAGGCTGGGCAACATTAGGCAATTCTACCAATCCCCAATCTGAACTAATAAAGTTTCCAATATTTAACATATCAATACTAAACTGAATTGTGTTATCTCCTGCAACTACTAAATCTTGTAATACTTTCATATCCCATCTTCCTCTCCAAGGGGCTAAAGCACCATATCTTTCAAAATAAGAACCACGGTTTTCACTCATATATTTATCTTGTTCAATAAAAGCATTAAAAGCATCTGCTTGTCCAGGTTCAGCAAATATCATTTGATCTAATTCTTCTTTAGTAGGAATGTACAATAGATCATTTAAATTAGAACCATCATTGTTAATGTCTCCACCATAAGTGTAATTAAATCTACCACCTTGTGCATATTCAATGAATCCTGCAATTGAAGTTCCCCATTTTTCATCTGTTCCATAACGCCAAGATTTTGAAACTACCGCAATAAATCTATGTTTATCACCATATTTAGAATGAGATAGTACGGCTACATTAGCATCACCAACAACTGGGTTAAAAGCAAATGCATCTCCTGTAATTTCAGCCTCAATAGAATTAACATCTCTAGCATCTAAGTAATTGTAAGCAGCACTAAAATACAATTGGTTTGCCCAAGTTTTTTGCAATTTCACAGTACCATTAAACGAACGTCCAAGGTTAGAGTTTGTAAATACATAAGCGTTATTTCCTTTATCTGAATCGGCATACCTTGCTCTATTATCAACACCATTTAGTGTTCCAGATGGAGGTCTTAATCCCCAGTTCTGTACATGCGGCCCAATAACATCCTTCGAGAAGGCTAAATCACCTGATAATATTAATCCATCTTCAAATTTATAATCAGCTCCTAAGCTACTTTTCCACACTTGAGGAAATTTAAAGTCAGGATCAACAACATTGTAAAACCATACATTTGGGTTTCCAATTTGGTTTCCTAACCAAACAAATGGGAAACGACCTGTAAACAATCCGGATCCACCACGAACTTGAAACGTTTTATCATCGTAAACATCCCAGTTAAATCCAACTCTTGGTGAAAATAATGGTTTATTATTTGGCATTTGAGTTGAATCAAAATTTATAGTTTCTCCAGTTTCAGGATCATAATATGGAATCTCTGGGTCATACCAGTTTCCAGG
>Ga0224504_10000153_pt1 | contig 29348 bp, 38 predicted proteins | sample SF_Oct11_sed_USG_3_FD_170160 | JGI IMG/M metagenome (GOLD analysis project Ga0224504, IMG submission 170160) | Sediment microbial communities from San Francisco Bay, California, United States - SF_Oct11_sed_USGS_24 | ecosystem: Environmental > Aquatic > Marine > Sediment | place: USA...
TCGATGGAGATCGAGCTGATCGCGCCGATCGCCATGGACGAGGGCCTGCGCTTCGCGATCCGCGAGGGCGGCCGCACCGTCGGCGCCGGCGTCGTCGCGAGTATCATAAAGTGAGTTCAGCAGACAGCCCGGCCCGACCGATCCATGGGGGATCGGAAGGCCGGGCGCCAGATGGGGCTTCCTGATGGACAGCCAAAACATACGTATCCGCCTCAAGGCGTTCGATCACCGGGTCCTCGATCAATCGACCACGGAGATCGTCAATACGGCGAAACGGACCGGCGCACGCGTGCGCGGCCCGATCCCGCTGCCGACGCGTATCGAGAAAATCACGGTGCTGCGCTCGCCGCACATCGACAAGAAGAGCCGTGAGCAGTTCGAGATCCGCACGCACAAGCGCCTGCTGGACATCGTCGATCCGACACCGCAGACGGTGGACGCGTTGATGAAACTCGACCTCGCTTCCGGGGTCGATGTCGAGATCAAGCTGAAGGGCTGAGGTCATGCGTACGGGATTGATCGCGCAAAAGCTCGGAATGACCCGGGTCTTCGACGACCAGGGCTCGCATGTGCCGGTGACGGTGTTGCGGCTGGAGGGCTGTCAGGTGGTCAACCGGCGGACCCGGGACAAGGACGGCTATACCGCGGTGCAGCTCGGCGCCGGCAAGATCAAGGTCAAGAACGTGAGCAAGGCGCAGCGCGGGCATTTCGCCAAGGCCAAGGTCGAGCCGAAGCGCCGCGTCGTCGAATTTCGGGTCTCCGACGACGCCCTGCTGGATCTCGGGGCGGAGCTCTCGGTCAACCATTTCGTGTCCGGGCAATTCGTCGATGTGACCGGCACCTCGGTCGGCAAGGGTTTTGCCGGCGTCATGAAGCGGCACAATTTCGCTGGCCTGCGCGCCAGCCACGGCGTGTCGCTTAGCCACCGCAGCCATGGCTCGACCGGCAACAGCCAGGACCCGGGCAAGGTCTTCAAGGGTAAGAAGATGGCCGGTCACATGGGCGACCGGAGGGTCACGACCCAGAACCTCCTGGTGTTTTCGACCGACGAGGAGCGGGGCCTCATCCTGATCAGGGGCGCGGTGCCCGGTGCCGAAGGCGGTTGGGTCCTGATCCGCGACGCGGTCAAGAAAGCCCCGCCGGAAGGCGCGCCCTTCCCGGCGGGCCTGCGCGCCGCGGGCACCCCGACGCCGGCCGAGGAAGCCGCCGCGGAACCGGCGGAGGACGACGGCTCCGAGGCGCCGGTCGAAGCCGCGGCCGGGGGCCCGGCGGACGACGAGGGTGCCGGGTCGCCGGAGGCGCCGGTCGAGGCCGCCGAGAAGCAGAAGGACGAATAGGCCATGAAGTGCGCGGTCACCACGCTGGACAACAAGAAGGCGGGCGAGGTCGTTCTGGACGACGCGGTCTTCGGCCTGCCGCTGCGCGCCGACCTGCTGTCGCGCATGGTCAACTGGCAGCTCGCCAAGCGGCGGGCCGGCACGCACAAGGTGAAGACCCGAAGCGAGGTTTCCAAGTCGACTCGCAAGGTCTACCGGCAGAAGGGCACCGGCCGGGCCCGGATCGGCGCGGGCGATGTATCCCAGTACCGCGGCGGCGGCACGGTCTTCGGCCCGACGCCCCGCGATCACGCGCACAAGTTGCCGAAGAAGGTGCGCAAGCTGGCGCTCAAGACGGCGCTGTCCGCCAAGGCGGCGGACGGCAAGCTGATCGTTCTGGAGGCCGCCGAGCTGAAGCAGGGCAAGACCAAGGAGCTGGCCGAAAAACTCGGCAAGCTGGGCTGGTCCTCCGTCCTGGTGATCGACGGCGCGGCGGTCGACGACGGCCTGGCGCGGGCGGCGCACAACCTGCCGGGAATCGATGTGCTGCCGCAGATCGGCGCCAATGTGTACGACATCCTGCGCCGCGATACGCTGGCCTTGACCAAGGAAGCTGTGGAAGCGCTGGAGGCGCGACTGAAATGAGCAGGGCACGCCCACGCACGCCGGTCGTCAAGAAGGTCTCGAGCCAGCGGCTGTACGAGGTAATTCGTGCGCCGCTGGTGACCGAGAAGTCGACCCTGGCCTCCGAGCACAACCAGGTAGTCTTCAGGGTGCCCCTGGACGCCAGCAAGCCGGAAATCAAAGCCGCCGTGGAGGACCTCTTCAAGGTCAAGGTCAAGGCGATCAACACGCTGCGCCAGAAGGGCAAGACCAAGCGGTTCCGCGGCCGGCAGGGCAAGCGTTCGGACATCAAGAAGGCCTACGTGACGCTCGAGGAAGGTCACAACATCGACGTGACGACGGGGATCTAGAGTCATGGCGTTGAAAAGCTTCAATCCGGTCACGCCGGGCCGCCGCGGCCTGGTTCTGGTCAACCGCTCGGCGCTCTGGAAGGGCAAGCCGGTCAAGAAGTTGACCGAGGGCCTGACCGGCAAGGGTGGCCGGAACAACGTGGGCCGGATCACGGCGCGGCGACGCGGCGGCGGCCACAAGCGGCGCTACCGTCTGGTCGACTTCAAGCGGCGCAAGTTCGACGTGCCGGCCAAGGTGGTGCGCCTGGAACACGATCCCAACCGCACGGCCTTCATCGCGCTGATCGAATACGAGGACGGCGAGCAGAGCTACATCCTGGCACCGCAACGTATCGGGCCGGGCGATACCGTGATCTCGGGCGCCAAGGCGGATATCAAGCCGGGCAACGCCATGCCGCTGGGCGCGATACCGGTCGGCACCATCGTCCACAACGTGGAGATGAAGCCGGGCAAAGGCGGCCAGATGGCCCGCTCGGCCGGCACCTACGTACAGCTGGTCGGCCGCGATTCCGGTTACGCGCTGTTGCGCCTGTCGTCGGGCGAGGTGCGCATGGTGCGCGCCGAGTGCATGGCGACGGTCGGCGCCGTGTCCAACCAAGACCAGGCCAACATCAAGCTGGGCAAGGCCGGGCGCAAGCGCTGGCTGGGCAAGCGCCCCTCGGTGCGCGGCGTGGCCATGAACCCGGTCGACCATCCGCACGGCGGTGGCGAGGGCCGGACCTCGGGAGGCCGCAATCCGGTGACCCCCTGGGGCAAGCCGACCAAGGGCGCGCGCACGCGCGGCAAGAAGAAGAGTGACGCGCTGATCGTCCGGCGCCGTCACAAGAAGAAGTAGAGGAACGGAAACGTGGCACGCTCTGTCTGGAAAGGCCCGTTTGTCGACGGCTATCTGATGAAGAAGGCCGAAGTCTCTCGCGGGTCGGGCCGAAACGAGATCATCAAGACCTGGTCGCGACGCTCGACCATCATGCCGCAATTCGTCGGCCTGACGTTCGGCGTCTACAACGGCCACAAATTCCTGCCGGTGCTGGTGACGGAGAACATGGTTGGGCACAAGTTCGGCGAGTTTGCGCCGACCCGGACCTTCCATGGGCATGCCGCCGACAAGAAGGCGAGAAGGGGTTAGGCCATGAGCAAGCCCAAGCGACCGCGCAGTCTGGCGGACAATGAGGCCATGGCCATGGTGCGCGCCATGCGGACCAGCCCGCAGAAGCTCAACCTGCTGTGCCAGACGATCCGCGGCAAGACGGCCGAAACGGCGCTGGCCGAGCTGACCTTCTCCAAACGCCGGATCGCCGGCCAAGTCAAGAAGGTGCTGGAATCGGCTATCGCCAATGCCGAGAACAACCACCAACTCGACGTCGACCGGCTCTACGTGGCCGAGGCTTCGGTCGGCAAAGCCTTTGTCATGAAGCGTTTTCGCCCGCGGGCGCGCGGCCGGGCGAGCCGCATTCTAAAGCCTTGGAGCCGCCTCAGGGTGGTGGTGCGCGAAAGCGAGGAGCAGGCATAATGGGTCATAAAGTCAATCCGATCGGGCTGCGTCTCGGCATCAACCGGACCTGGGATTCGCGCTGGTACGCGGACAGAGGCTACGGCGACATGCTGCACGACGACCTGGAGATCCGAAAGGTCCTGCGCAAGCGCCTGCAACAGGCCGGCGTGTCGCGTATCATCATAGAACGGCCGGCCAAGAAGGCGCGCATCACGATACACACGGCGCGTCCCGGCGTGGTGATCGGCAAGAAAGGCGCCGACATCGAGAAGCTGCGCCGCGACCTGCAGCAGATGACGGGCAGCGACGTGCACCTCAATATCGTCGAGATCCGGAAGCCGGAGATCGACGCGCGGCTGGTTGCCGAGAACATCGCCCAGCAGCTTGAGCGCCGCGTCGCCTTCCGCCGCGCCATGAAGCGCGCCGTGCAGTCCGCCATGCGCCTGGGCGCGCAGGGGATCCGGATCAACTGCGGCGGCCGTCTGGGCGGCGCCGAGATCGCCCGCACCGAGTGGTACCGCGAGGGCCGCGTGCCGTTGCATACGCTACGCGCGGACGTGGACTTCGGCGAGGCCACGGCGTTGACCACCTATGGGACCTGCGGCGTCAAGGTCTGGGTCTTCAAGGGCGAAATCGTCGCCCACGACCCCATGGCCCAGGACAAACGCCTCCAGGAAGCCCAGCCGGGGCGTTGAGACCAGGCTAGACCAAGGGAACGACGGCCATGATGCAGCCGAAGAAGACAAAGTACCGCAAGGCCCACAAGGGCCGGATACACGGCCTTGCCAAAGGCGGGACCGTGCTGAATTTCGGTGCGTACGGCCTGAAGGCGACCAGCCCGGGACGGGTTTCGGCGCGCCAGATCGAGGCGGCCCGCCGGGCGATCACCCGTCACATGCGCCGCGTCGGCAAGCTGTGGATCCGGGTCTTCCCCGACGTGCCGGTATCGTCCAAGCCGGCCGAGGTCCGCCAGGGCAAGGGCAAGGGCTCGCCCGAATGGTGGGCCGCACGGGTGAAGCCGGGGCGCATCATGTTCGAGCTCGACGGCGTCAGCAAGGAGATCGCCGAGGAGGCTTTCGTCCTGGCTTCTGCCAAGTTGCCGATAGACACCCGCTTCGTCACCCGTCTGGGCGAGGAGAGTTAGGCGATGAAGGCCACCGATCTGACCGGCAAGACAGCGGACGAGCTGAACGATTCCCTGCTCGGCCTGAAGAAGGAGCAGTTCAATCTGCGCTTCCAGAGGGCCAGCGGACAACTCGAGAACACGGCGCGGGTGCGCCAGGTGCGGCGCGATATCGCGCGCATCAAAACCGTCCTGCACGCCAAGCGGCAGGGCGAATCCCAGGAGTAGCGAGCTCATGCCGCGTCGTACTTTGCAAGGGGTGGTGGTTGGCGACAAAGCCGACAAGACGATAACCGTCTTGGTCGAACGGCGCGTCATGCACCCCGTCTACAAGAAGTTCATCAAGCGTTCGAAGCGCTATCACGCCCACGACGAGGCCAACCGCTGCAAGGTGGGAGATCCGGTGAAGATCCGCGAGTGCCGGCCGATCTCGAAGAGCAAGTCTTGGGAGGTCGTGGAAGATGCTGCGCCCGCACCTCAGAGCTGACGAGGAACGCCACTCATGATCCAGATGCAAACCTCGCTTGACGTGGCCGACAACTCCGGTGCCCGGCGCGTGCAGTGCATCAAGGTGCTGGGCGGCTCCAAGCGAAAGACCGCCGGCGTCGGCGACGTCATCGTCGTCTCGGTCAAGGAAGCCATTCCGCGCGGCCGGGTCAAGAAGGGCGATATTCACCGCGCCGTCATCGTCCGTACGGCCAAGGAGATCCGCCGGCAGGATGGCAGCTCGATCCGTTTCGACAACAACGCGGCCGTGCTGATCACCCGGCAGAACGAGCCGATCGGCACGCGCATCTTCGGCCCGGTCACGCGCGAGCTGCGGGCCCGGAAGTTCATGAAGATCGTTTCGCTCGCACCCGAGGTGCTGTGATGGCCAAGAAGTTCAAGATCAAGAAGGGCGACCGGGTCGTGGTCACGACCGGCAGGAACAAGGGCAAGACCGGCGAGGTGCTGCGGGTGCTGCGCGACGCGGACCGCGTGCTCGTCCAGGGGGTCAACATGGTCAAGCGCCATACCGCGCCGAGCCAAGCGAGCCCCGGCGGCATCATCGAGAAGGAAGCCTCGCTGCACATCTCCAACGTTGCCCACATCGACCCGAAAACCTCGGAGCCGACGAGGGTCGGCTACAAGGTGATCGATGACGGCCGCAAGGTGCGCTACGCCAAGCGCTCCGGCGAGATCATCGACATTTGAGCGGGGCCAAGGCCATGACAACGAGAATGCAGGAAATCTACGATAACCAGGTGAAACCGAGCCTGGTCGAACAGTTCGGCTACAAGAACACCATGCAGGTGCCGCGGCTCGAGAAGATCGTGGTCAACATGGGCGTCGGCGCCGGTGTGCAGGACGCGAAGAAGGTGCAGGCCGCCGCCGGCGATCTGGCCCTGATCACCGGGCAGAAGCCGATCATCACCCGGGCCAAGACGTCGATCGCCACCTTTAAGCTGCGCGAGGGCATGCCGGTTGGGTGCAAGGTGACGCTGCGGCGCGAGCGAATGTTCGAATTCCTGGACCGCCTGATCACCGTCGCCCTGCCGCGGGTGCGCGACTTCCGGGGCGTCCCGGCGAAGAGCTTCGACGGGCGCGGCAACTTCGCAATGGGTTTGAAGGAACAGATCGTCTTTCCGGAGATCGACTACGACAAGGTGGACGAGGTTCGCGGATTGGACATCGTGATATGTACCAGCGCGAAGACCAATGAGGAGGCCAAGGCGCTTCTCACGGGCTTCGACATGCCGTTTCCCAAGTGAGCGGCGGAACGAGAGGACAATAGGAAGATGGCAAAGAAGAGCGCTGTCGAGAAGAACGCCAGACGCGCCGGCCTGGTCAAGAAGCACGCGGCCAAGCGGGCCCGCCTGAGGGCGATCGCCCGCGACCGTTCGCTTCCTCCGGAGGAGCGATTTCAGGCCTACCTGAAACTGGCGGAGATGCCGCGCAACGGCGCTGCGGTGCGCGTGCGCAACAGGTGCCAGCTGACCGGGCGGCCGCGGGGCTTTTACCGCAAGTTCCGCCTCTCGCGCATTGCCGTGCGCGAGCTGGCCTCCATCGGCCAGATTCCTGGCATGGTCAAGTCGAGCTGGTAGCAGAGGAGTCGCAATATGGCGATGAGCGATCCCCTCGGGGATATGCTGGCCCGGATCCGCAATGGCCAGCGAGCGCGTTTTTCCAAGGTGAGTGCGCCGGCCTCCAAGTTGAGGTCGAACGTGCTCGAGGTCTTGAAGCGCGAGGGCTATATTCGCGGATATTACAGCACCGAGGTGCGCCCGGGGATTTCCGAGCTCGAGATCGAGTTGAAGTACGCCGAGGGCGAACCGGTGATCCGCGAGATCTCGCGCGTCTCCAAGCCGGGCCGCCGGGTCTATTCCAAGATCAAGGAGCTGCCCAGGTATTACAACGGCCTGGGCATCGCGATCCTGTCGACACCGCGCGGCGTGATGTCGGACCACGAAGCGCGCGCCGCCAACGTCGGCGGCGAGGTCCTGTGCCGCGTCTTCTAGAGGAAGAACCATGTCCCGCGTAGGCAAGAATCCGGTCGAAGTTCCAAGCGGCGTCGAGCTCGCCATCACCGGACGCATGGTGACGGCCAAGGGCAAGCTCGGCGAGCTCAGCTACGAAATGACGGATGTCGTTTCGGCGGCGCTCGAGGGCAACCAGGTGGTGGTCAAGCCGGTCGACGAGTCCAAGACCGCGCGGGCCATGTGGGGCACCACGCGCGCGCGGCTGCAGAATATGGTGACCGGTGTCTCCGAAGGCTTTACCAAGGAGCTGGAGATCATCGGCGTGGGGTATCGGGCCGCGGTGCAGGGCCAAACCCTGATCCTGCAGCTCGGCTACAGCCACGACGTCAACCATGCGATCCCGGAAGGCATCTCGATTCACTGCGAGAAGCCGACCAGCATCAAGGTCTCGGGCGCCGACAAGCAGAGCGTCGGCCAAGTCGCCGCGGAGATCCGCGCCTACCGGAAGCCGGAGCCGTACAAGGGCAAGGGCATTCGCTACGTGGGCGAGACCATCCTGCGCAAGGAAGGCAAGAAGAAGTAATGTCATGTTGACTTCGAAACAACTGCGTGACCGCCGCAAGCAACGGAACCGCTCCCAGATAAAGCGCAAGAGCCGCGGCCGGGTCCGTCTCTCGGTCTTTCGCTCGAGCAAGCACATCTATGCCCAGGTGATCGACGATGGGCAGGGCGTTACCGTGGCGGCGGCGTCCTCGCTCGACAAGGACCTCAAGGCCAAGCTCAAGACCGGGGCCGACCAGGCCGCCGCCGAGGAGGTGGGCAAGCTGATCGCCGCGCGGGCCAAGGCCGCCGGCCTCAGCGTGGTGGTGTTCGACCGAGGCGGCTATCTGTTCCACGGCCGGGTCAAGGCGCTGGCCGAGGCCGCGCGCGAAGCCGGCCTATCATTCTGAGGAAAGCGGGATCATGGCACGAGGACAACGAGATTCGAGGCCGCGCAGGGATCAGCGGTCGTCGCGCGATCAGCGTGGCGGTCAGGACGAGCCCGAGCTGATCGAGAAGCTGGTCGGCATCAACCGCGTGGCGAAGGTGGTCAAGGGCGGCCGGCGCTTCGGCTTCGCCGCGCTGGTCGTGGTCGGCGACGGCCGCGGGCGGGTCGGTCATGGCCACGGCAAGGCACGGGAAGTGCCCGAGGCGATCCGCAAGGCGACCGAACAGGCCAAGCGTGGTCTGGTGCGGGTGCCGCTGCGCGAAGGGCGTACGCTGCACCACGACGTGCTGGGCCACTACGGGGCCGGCCGGGTCGTGCTGCGCGCCGCCGATCCGGGCACCGGGATCATCGCCGGCGGCCCGATGCGCGCCATCTTCGAGGCGCTCGGCGTGCACGATGTCGTGGCCAAGTCCGTCGGCACGGCCAATCCGCACAACATGATCAAGGCCACCTTCGACGGTCTCTCGCGCTGCGCCAGTCCGCGCATGGTGGCCCAGCGCCGCGGCAAGAAGGTGTCGGAGATTCTGGGCCGGCGCGAGGCCGGCGCCGAGGCCCAGGAGTAAGCGGTTATGGCCGAGACGAAGCAGACCATCAAGGTGACCCAGACCGGCAGCCCGATCGGCCGCAGGAAAGACCAGCGGGCGACGCTGATCGGCCTCGGTCTGAACAAGATGAACCGGACCAGGGAGCTCGAGGACACGCCGGCGGTGCGCGGCATGATCAACAAGGTGCAGCACCTGGTGAGGGTCGAGGACGGCGGCAGACCGGCCGCCGGGCGAGCCGCGAGCAAGGACCAAGAACGATGAAGCTGAATCAGTTGTCCGACAACCAAGGCGCCCGCAAGGCGCGCAAGCGCATCGGCCGCGGCATCGGGTCGGGCACGGGCAAGACCTCGGGCAAGGGCAACAAGGGCCAGAAGTCCCGCAGCGGCGTCGCCTTGAAGGGCTTCGAGGGCGGCCAGATGCCGCTGCACCGGCGTTTGCCCAAGCGCGGCTTCAAGAACATCTTCGCCAAGACCTATACCGTCGTGAACCTGGGCCGCCTGCAGCAGGCGATCGACGCGGGCAAGCTGGACGCCAAACAGGACATCGACGCCGGGGCGCTCAAATCGGCCGGGGTGATAAAGAATCCGCGCGATGGCGTGCGGTTGCTTGCAAAAGGCGAGTTGAAGGCCAAACTGAAGGTATCGGTGGCCGGTGCCTCCAAGGCGGCGATCGAGGCCGTGGAAAAGGCGGGCGGCAGCGTGACGCTCAGCGCGCCGGCCCGGAAGGCGACCGCCGCGGAGGCGGCGCCACCAGCCTGATGGCGCGACCGTCCCGCTGAGGCCAGAGGAAGAAACGCATGGCATCTGCCGCCGAGCAACTGGCTGCAAACATGAATTTCGGCGCGCTTTCCAAGGCGACCGAGCTGAAGAAGCGCATCTGGTTCACCCTGGGCGCCTTGGTGGTCTACCGCCTGGGCACCTACATCCCGATCCCGGGCATCGATCCGGTCATTCTGGCCGACGTGTTCAAGCAGCAGGCGGGCGGGATCCTGGGCATGTTCGACATGTTCTCGGGCGGCGCTCTGAGCCGCATGACGATCTTCGCGCTGAACATCATGCCCTACATCTCGGCGGCGATCATCATGCAGCTCCTGACCGCGGTCTCGCCGCAGCTCGAGGCGCTCAAGAAGGAGGGCGAGGCCGGGCGCAAGAAGATCAACCAATACACCCGCTACGGCACGGTTCTGCTGTGCCTCTTCCAGTCCTACGGCATTGCGGTCGGACTGGAGAGCGCGAGCGGCGGGGCGGTGCTGGACCCGGGCCTTTATTTCCGCTTCTCGACGGTGGTCACCCTGACCGGCGGGACGATCTTCCTGATGTGGCTGGGCGAGCAGATCACCCAGCGCGGCGTGGGCAACGGCATCTCGCTGATCATCTTCTCGGGCATCGTGGCCAACCTGCCGACGGCGATCGCCAGCACGCTCGAGCTGGGGCGCACCGGGGCCCTGCCGACGGCCCTGATCCTGATCCTGGTCGTGATGTCGGTGGTCGTGATCGCGTTCATCGTGTTCATGGAGCGCGCCCAGCGCCGGGTCATCGTGCAGTATCCCAAGCGTCAGGTCGGCAGCAAGATGTTCGGCGGCGAGGCGAGCCATCTGCCACTCAAGTTGAACACCTCGGGCGTGATTCCGCCGATCTTCGCCTCCTCGCTGCTCTTGATGCCGCTCACGGTGGCCGGCTTCTCGGGCGGCGGCGGGCCGGAGTGGCTGACCTGGATCACCACGACCCTGGGGCGCGGGCAACCGCTTTACCTGTCGATCTATATCGGCTTGATCGTGTTCTTCGCCTTCTTCTACACGGCGATCGTCTTCAATCCGGCGGACACGGCGGACAACCTCAAGAAGCATGGCGGCTTCATCCCGGGCATCCGGCCGGGTAAGAACACGGCGGAGTACCTGAACCACGTGCTGACCCGGCTGACCACGGTCGGCGCCGCCTATCTCGCCCTGGTCTGCCTGTTGCCGGAGATCCTGATCTCCAAGTTCGCCGTGCCCTTCTACTTCGGCGGCACCAGCCTGCTGATTGTCGTCTCGGTGACCATGGACACGGTCGGACAGATCCACTCCCACCTCCTGGCGCACCAGTACGAGGGGCTGATCAAGAAGGCCAAACTCAAGGGTCGGCGGTGATGAACATCATACTGCTGGGACCACCGGGCGCGGGAAAGGGCACTCAGGCCAAACGGCTCGAGACGCGTTTCGGGCTGGTCCAGCTATCGACCGGAGACATGCTGCGCGAGGCCGTGGCCTCGGGCAGCAAGTTGGGCCGCAAGGCCAAGGAAGTCATGGATGCCGGGCAGCTCATGCCGGACGATCTGATGATCCTGATGATCGGCGACCGGATCGATCAACCCGATTGCCGCAAGGGCTTCATCCTGGACGGCTTTCCGCGCACCACGCCGCAGGCCGTGGCGCTCGACCAGATGCTCAGCGAAAAAGGCCTGCAGCTCGACCATGTGGTCGAGATGAAGGCCGACGAGGATGACCTGGTCGAGCGGATCTCCGGCCGGTTCACCTGCGCCAAGTGCGGGATGGGTTATCACGAACGTTTCAAACAGCCGAAGCAGGCCGGGGTCTGCGACGTCTGCCGCGGGACCGAATTCACGCGGCGCGACGACGACAAAGAGTCGACGGTGCGTCGGCGCCTGGAAGCTTACCATGCGCAGACCGAACCTATCCTTCCGTACTACGAAGAAAAGGGTATTCTGGCCTCGGTCAACGGTATGGCGGAAATCGATGAGGTGGCTAGACAGATAGAAGGGGCCTTGGCCGGGCATGGCGCTTGACACCTGGACGACGGGTCCTATAATCCGCGCGCCCCGGCGTTGGCGCGTCCGGGCCGATAGGCCTGTCCAGAAAAGTTAACCAGTAGACGTTCAAGGAGACCGCGGCGTGGCACGTATTGCGGGCGTCAACATTCCGACGCAAAAACGAGTTGAGATCTCGCTAACCTACATCCACGGCATCGGCCGGACCAAGGCGAGCGACATCTGCAGCAAGGTCGGCATCCCCGCCGAGCGGCGGGTCAACGAGCTGACTGACGACGAGGTGGTGCGAATTCGCGAGTGCATCGACCGCGATTACAATGTCGAGGGCGATCTGCGCCGCGAGGTGGCCATGAACGTCAAACGCTTGATGGACCTAGGGTGTTATCGCGGATTGCGGCATCGCAAAGGCTTGCCGGTGAACGGTCAGCGCACCCACACCAACGCCCGCACCCGCAAGGGGCCGGCACGACCGATCGCCGGCAAGAAGAAATAAGCCGGACAGCAGGAGCAAGGGCCAAAGCATGGCGAAGCCGCAAACGCGTTTGCGCCGCCGGGAGCGAAAAAACATCACTTCCGGCATCGCGCATGTCAGCGCGACCTTCAACAACACGAAGATCACCATCACCGACGTTCAGGGCAACACGATCTCGTGGTCCTCGTCCGGCAGTCAGGGATTCAAGGGATCCCGCAAATCGACTCCCTATGCCGCGCAGATGGCGGCCGAGGATGCCGGGCGTAAGGCCATGGAGCATGGCGTGAAGACGCTCGAAGTGAACGTCAAGGGACCGGGCTCGGGGCGCGAGTCGGCGTTGCGCGCTCTTCAGTCCGTCGGGTTCACCATCACCGCGATCCGAGACGTGACGCCGATTCCGCATAATGGATGCCGGCCGCCAAAGCGGCGCAGGGTCTAGCGGTCTGTTGGTCCCGCCCGCCGGTTTCGACGGGGTAGGCGGGACGGGAAGGCGTGGCCGGCGTGACCGGCCTCTTGGCATTCGAGGATATCACTCGGAAGGACAATAACGTGCAATTCAGTCATGAAGGTGCAGTCGTACTGCAGAAGAACTGGACCGACTTGATAAAGCCCAACAAGCTCGACGTTCAGCCCGGCAACGACGCCCAGCGGGGCGCCAAGGTCGTGGCCGAGCCGCTCGAGCGAGGCTTCGGCTTGACGCTCGGCAACGCGTTGCGGCGCGTCCTGCTGTCGTCGCTCCAAGGTGCCGCCGTGACCAACATACAGGTGGACGGCGTGTTGCATGAGTTCTCGTCGATCTCCGGCGTGCGTGAGGACCTCACCGACATCGTGTTGAACGTGAAGGCGGTTGCGCTTCGCATGCATGGCGAAGGACCCAAGCGCATGCGCTTGCGCGCCGACGGACCGGGCGAGGTGACGGCCGGCCAGATCGAGACCGGCCATGATATCGAGGTCATGAATCCCAGCCTGATGATCTGCACCCTCGATGACGGCGCGCACCTGGACATGGAGCTGACGGTCGAGACCGGCAAGGGCTACGTTCCGGGCTCGCAGAACCGGCCGGACGACGCGCCGATCGGCTTGATCCCGGTGGATGCCGTATTCTCGCCGGTTCGCAAGGTGGCTTACAAGGTCGAGAACACCCGTGTCGGCCAGGTTACCGACTATGACAAGCTGACCATGGAAATCGAGACCAATGGGGCGGTCACGCCGGAGGACTCGGTGGCGCTCGCGGCGCGCATCCTGCAGGACCAGTTGCAGCTCTTCATCAACTTCGAGGAGCCGCAGGCCCGGGTCGCCGAGGAGCTGACCGCAGAATCGCCGTTCAACAAGAACCTGCTGCGCAAGGTCGACGAGCTGGAGCTCTCGGTCCGTTCGGCCAACTGCCTCAAGAACGACAACATCGTCTATATCGGCGACCTGGTTCAGAAGTCCGAGGGCGAGATGCTCCGGACCCCGAACTTCGGCCGCAAGTCGCTGAACGAGATCAAGGAAGTTCTGGCCCAGATGGGGCTCCATCTCGGCATGGAGATTCCCAACTGGCCGCCGGAGAACATCGAGGAACTCGCCAAGAAGCTGGAGGAGCCTTTCTAGCGGCAGGCGGGCCGCCCTCGACAAGAAGGAGGTACCGGGGCCGCGGTGGCCCCACTCCGCCGTACACGGCGGCCGTTTCGGCCCGCCGCGGCGCGCGGACCCGGCAATCGGTCTCTTCCGAGAGGCCCGGTGAAAAGAGGAGTTCGACATGCGCCATGGCACGAGCGGCCGCAAGTTCAACCGGACCAGCGCCCATCGCAAGGCGATGTTCGCCAACATGGCGGTGGCCCTGATCAAGCACGAGCAGATCAAGACGACCCTGCCCAAGGCCAAGGACCTGCGCGGCGTCGTCGAGCGCCTCATCACACTGGGCAAGCGCGGCGACCTGCACGCCCGCCGACAGGCGCTTTCGGTGCTGCGCGACCGCGAGATCGCAAGCAAGCTGTTCGGCGAGCTGGCCGAGCGCTACAAGGATCGCGCCGGCGGCTATACCCGGGTGCTCAAGGCCGGGTTCCGCTACGGCGACATGGCGCCCATGGGCCTGATCGAGCTGGTCGACCGCAATCCCGAGGCCAAGGGCCAGGATTCCGGACCGACCCAAAGCGCCGAGGACGCGGACGAGGAGTCCTGAACGCCCCTCTGGCAATCTCGCCGTTCAAGTGAACCTCTAACGATATGACGAGGCGGGACCGGTCGGTCCCGCCTCGTTGCACGATCAGGCCTGCCACCAGCGCTCGACGTAGCGGCCGCCGTCGAGCTCCCAGTTCGCCGCCACGTCGGGGCCGTGCTTGATCTTGTCGGCCATGGCATAGACGTAGTTGGCGAAAGCCCAGGCCACGACGCCGCCTTCGTCGCGGATGATCCGCTGCATTTCGCGATAGATTTCGCCGCGCTTTGCCGAGTCGAGTTCGCTCCGGCCCGCGGTCAGCAGCTTGTTGAAGCGCTCGTGACTCCAGAAGGTGTCGTTCCAGTTGGCTCCTTCCGCGTAGGCCTGCGAGAACATCCAGTCGCAGGTCGGCCGGCCGCCCCAGTAGCACATGGACCAGGGTTTCTTCATCCAGACGTTGGACCAATAGCCGTCGTTGGGCTCGCGGACGATGTTGATATCGATACCCGCCGGGGCCATCTGCTCCTTCATCAGGACCGCCGCGTCGACGGCGCCGGCGAAGGCGGCGTCGGCCGCCGAAAGATCGACCGACAACTTATCGAATCCGGCCTTTTTCAAGTGGAACCTGGCCTTGTCCGGATCATAGGTGCGCTGTTCCAGCTCGGCGTGGAAGGGCACGGAGGGCGCGATGGGATGGTCGTTGGCCAGCGTGCCGTGGCCCTTGAGTATCGTCTTCAACAGGTTCTCGCGGTCGACCCCATACTTCAGCGCGAGCCGGACGTCGTTGTTGTCGAAGGGCGCCTGGGTCGTGATCATCGGCGCCGTGTAGTGCAGGAAGCCGGTGGCCTCCTCGACCCGCACGCCCGGCCGGCGGGCGAGCAAATGCACCGTCTTGAGGTCGCAGCGGCTGATCACGTCGACCTCGCCAGTCGCCACGGCGTTCTGCCGCGCGGTGACGTCGGCGATGACGAGCAGCTCCACCTCGTCGAAGTGGGCCCGGCCTTCCTTCCAATAGTTCGGGTTACGCTTCAGCTTCGTGCGCACGCCCGCCTCGAAGGAGTCGAGGACGTAGCCGCCGGTGCCGATATAGTTCTGCCAGTCGGCCTTGCCGTCGACCTCCGGCATGATCAACAGGTGATAGTCGGCCATGAGGTAGGGGAAGTCCGCGTTGCCGGCCGTCAGCTTGAAGACCACGGTGTCCGGGCCGTCGGCCGTCAGGTCGGCAATCGGTTCGACGTTGGACTTGGCGGCCGACTTGGACTCCTTACCGCGGTGATGGTTGAGCGAGGCGATGACGTCTTCGGCCGTCATCGTCTTGCCGTTGGAGAACTCGATGCCCTTGCGCAGCTTGAACCTCCAGGTCGCCGCGTCCGCCGAGGCTTCCCAGCTCTCCGCCGCGTCGCCGGCCAGTTCGCCCGAGGGGCTGATCTCGGTCAGCGAGTTGTGCGTCGCAAAGCCGGCCGAGATCATGTAGATGTCGGTGTAGGTCTGCGGGTCGAGGGAGTCCGTCGTGCCGCCTTCGGCCAGGCCCGCCCGCAAGCGGCCGCCCTTCTGGGGGGCGGCCCGGGCCGCGCCGCTCATCAGCGCCGGCACAGAGACCCCGGCCAACCCCAAGGCTGCGGCGCCGGTCAGGAAATCGCGTCGTTCGATCGCTTGCTTGATCCACTCGTTGCTCATCTGAAGCTTCCTTTTTCTGACTATCATCGGTTTCGTTCTTCAGTCCTGTCACAGGTTGTCGCGCGGTACCGCTTCCTCCCACTTCCGCTCCAGGATCGCGGTATCGCCTTCGTAGGCCGTCACCCGCCGCGTCAGGTGAAAGTGCTCGCGGGTCGAGGTCATCTCGTTCTCGCTTTCGATCCGGACCCGCCAGTCGCCGCGCGTGAAAGCGTAGTCCCAGCGGGTACGGCATCGCGCCGTGAGGGGATCGTCGGGTCGGATCGCATAGCTCTGGCGCACGGAGCTGTGGACCGCGAGGCCGTGAAACGGGTCCTGCCGCTCGCCGAAGTCGTCGAAATAGGTGACGAGCCGGGTGCCGTCGTCCCGCACCTCGCGCGTCGTGCGGCTTTCGGGTTGTCGCAGTATCGTTGCCGCGGGCGCCTCGACGGCCGGCGGCGGCGGCAATTCCTCGCAGGCGTCCTCGGCCGTCGTGGCGCGCACCGGCAGGATCAGCCGGCAATCCTCCAGGTGCAGGGTCACGCGCGCGTTTTCCGGGCTCGGCCAGACCACGGGCCAATAGGCGGTCGAGACCGCCAGCCGGACACGGTGGCCGGCCGCGAAACGGTGCCCGCAGTGCTTCAGGGGAACGCGGACACGGTATCGGCGGCCCGGATCCAGGGGCGCCGGCGCCGCATGCCCGTCCCGATGGGTCAGGTTGAACGGCAGGTATGAGACGCGCATCGACCCGCCCTCCGGCGCCACGTCGCAGAGCCGCAGCGCCAGCAGGGCCTGCGGCCGGTCGCAGGCGAGGTCCAGCTCCACCTCCGGCGCCCCAAGGACGTCGAGCGCCTGGCCCAGCGGCTCGCCGTCGAAGCAGACGGAGCGCACGTCGTCCCGCTGCTGATCGTCGGCCAGGTCGTTGTCGACCCGCATGCCGGGACAGAAATGGCCGGCCGCATCGCCGAGATGCTGCGGCGAGGCCACGGCGACGGCGCCGCTGCCGGGTGACTCCTGGAGCCTCCCCTCGGCCAGATGAAGGACGCGCGGCGCGACATTTGGCGACGGCCAGGCCGGCTCGGCGACCCAGCGCCCGGGCTGGGCGTCATAGGCCGGGCGCGGCGGGTCAAAGTCCTGCAGGTAGGTACGGTAGGTGGGCAACGCCTCGGCGCCGTTCGCCTCGCCCTTCAGCCAGCGGTCGAACCAGCGCAGGACCTCACCGTGGTAGTCGGCGGCCGGCGCGATCCTGGCCATGTTCGGATACTTGTGCTCCCACGGGCCGACCAGCGCCCGCACCGGCGCCGACAGGCCCTGGAGCAGGCGCGGCGGCGTGTCGGAATAGGCGTCCGCCCAGCCGCCGACGGCGAGCACGGGGCAGTCGATCGCGTCCCAGTCCTCACAGACCGAGCCGTGCTTCCAGTAGTCGTCCCGGCGCTGGTGCTTCAGCCACTCGATTGCCAGGAACGGCAGGACCTCGATCCGTTCCAGCCACACCTCGCGCCAGTCGTCGCGCAGCAGCGGATCCGGGGGGCGCGTCATATAGGCGGTCATCTGAGCGCCCCAATTGAAATTGTCGGTGAGCAGCGAGCCGCCCATGTAATGGATGTCGTCAGCATAGCGGTCGACCGTCGAGCAGACGCTGACAACGGCCTTCAGCGCCGCCGGGCGCCGCATGGCGATCTGCAGTCCGTTGAAGCCGCCCCAGGAGATGCCGATCATGCCGACGACGCCCGAACACCAGGGTTGGGCCGCGATCCAGGCGATCACCTCGGCGCCGCTGGCCAGCTCGTCCTCGCTGTACTCGTCGGTCAGCCGGCCGTCGGAATCGCCCGAACCCGGCATGTCGACCCGCAGGCCGGCATAGCCGGCCCGGGCGAAGGCGGGATAGTTGATCTCGTCGCGGACCACGGTGCCGTCGCGCTTGCGATAGGGCAGGTATTCGAGGATCGCCGGCGCGGGCCGCTGCTCCGCGTCCGCCGGCAGCCACAGGCGGGCCGCAAGCCGCCGCCCGTCGGCAAGCGTGATCCAGAGGTGCTCGATGTGCCGCACGTCCTGCGCGGCTGGCGGCGTGTCCATTTGCCTCCCCCTGTCGTCTTCGAAGGGCGCGCTATTCCGCGATCCATGGCGACTTGAAGCGACTCTATGCCGTTTTGCCCCCGATCGCTAAGGGGAATCCAAAGCGGACCCTCCGGGCGTCCTACGGGCCGCCCCCGGCGAGGCGGCCGCGCCGCGCGGATTGCCCCTGGTAAGCCCCGTTGCCCGTCCCCAAATCCACACGGGGATCGAGGCAATCGGGGATGGGTCCATGTTGCGCCGCATTCTGGCCGCCGGCCTGCTGTTTTCAGCGCTACTCGTCATGTCCGCGCCGCTCTCGGCGCAGACCAAGTCCGTGCCCGGCTCGCGCGCGGAGGTCGAGCTGTCCTTTGCACCGGTCGTCCGCCAGGTGGCCCCGGCCGTCGTGAACATCTACGCCAAGCGGGTGGTGGCGCAGCGATCGGTCTCGCCGCTTTTCGACGACCCCTTCTTCAAGCGCTTCTTCGGCGAGGATTTCGGCCTGTTCGGCCGACCCCGCGAGAAGGTCCAGAACTCCCTGGGCTCGGGGGTCATCGTCGACGGCGAGGGCCTCGTGGTGACCAACCACCACGTCATCGCGGGCGCCACCGAAATTACCGTGGTGCTGTCCGACCGGCGCGAGTTTCCGGCCGAGATCGTGGTCGACGACGAGCGCACGGACCTCACGGTTCTTCGCGTCGACACGGAGGGCGAGGCGCTACCGAGCGTGCCCTTCAAGGATTCCGATCAGGTGGAGGTCGGCGATCTCGTCCTCGCCATCGGCAACCCCTTCGGGGTCGGTCAGACGGTGACCAGCGGCATCGTCTCGGCGCTCGCGCGCACCCAGGTCGGTATCAACGACTTCAACTTCTTCATCCAGACCGACGCGGCGATCAATCCAGGCAACTCCGGCGGGGCGCTGGTCACGCTCGACGGCAAGCTGATCGGCATCAATACGGCGATCTACTCGCGCAGCGGCGGCTCGATCGGCATCGGCTTCGCGGTGCCGTCCAACATGGTGCGCACCGTGGTCGCCAGCGCGCGGAACGGCGGGCGGGTCGTACGTCCCTGGATCGGACTGACCGGCCAGACGGTCGACGCCGACCTGGCCGAGGGGCTCGGCCTGGACCGCCCGGGCGGGGTCGTCGTCACGCAGGTCTACGACGGCGGACCGGCCGACCAGGCGGGGATCCTCAAGGGCGACGTGATCCTGGCGGTCGGCGGCAAGCCGGTGAACGACCTGGAGTCCCTCCGCTTTCGGGTCGCCACCGCGCGGCTCGGCGACCGCGCCAAGGTCGAGATCCGGCGCAAGGGCGAGACCAGGACCAAGACCGTCACGCTGCCGCTGGTCCAGGCGCCGGAGACCCCGCCGCGCAACGAGACCCTGCTGAAAGGCCGACAGCCGCTGGCTGGCGCAGTGGTCGTCAATCTCTCGCCGGCCCTGGCCGAGGAGATCGACCGCCCGGGTGCCTGGGAAGGGGTCGTCGTGACCCAGATACGCCGCGGCAGTCCGGCCCACCGCCTGCGCGTCCGGGTGGGCGACGTGGTCGTCGCGGTCAACCGCAAGGAGATTCGCCGCGTCCGCGACCTCGAGGCGGTCCTGCGTCAACCGGTCGGGACCTGGGAAATCACCCTGAACCGCAACGGCCGGGTCCGCACCCTGGAGGTCGAGGGCTGACTCCGTCCTCCGTCCCGCAGACCCGGCTTAATCGACCGCCATCTCGCTCTCCAGACCCAGCCAGTCCCGCTGCCAGCGGGGCAGGGCGAATGCGGCCTGGTGGACCTCCGGGTCGTAGTGGCGGCCGTGGTAAGCCGCCACCGGCCGGCGCAGGGAGACGCCGTCGCGGCCGTAGAGGAAGAAGCCGAAATCGGCGCCCGGATAGAGCGGGATCTTGGTTCGGTAGACCTCGATATGGGGCAACAGCCGGGTGCGGCGCATGACGCTCACCAGGTTCTCGCCGCCGCCGCTCACCTCCTGCAGGAAATGCCCGCCGTCGCGCGTCAGGAAGATGCTGTCGGAATCGACGATAACGCCGGTCTCCGAGACGATGGCGGCGAGGTCGGCGCAGAAGTCCTCGGTGAAGAGATTTGCCGAGGGGCCGACCGGCTCGGTCAGGTCGAGGACGATGACGTCGTAGGTCCGGCCCTCGGACCTGGCGGCGCGGACCAGGTCGCCGGCGTTGTCGACGACGAGAGTCACGCGCGGATCGTCGTAGTCGCCCTCGACGCCCAGGTATCGGTTCGAAAGCTCGATCACCCGGCGGTCGATCTCGACCATGGTGACCTGGCTGACGAAGTCGTGGACCAGGGCCTCGCGCAGGGCGCCGCCGTCGCCGCCGCCGACGATCAGGACGGACGTGTCTCGGCGCTCCCGGCCCAACAGGGGAACGTGCAGGGCCATCTCGTGATAGATGAACTCGTCGGCCTGGCTCGCCTGGACATAGCCGTCGAGCACGAGGATCCGGCCGAAGGCGGCGTGATCGAAGATCTCGATGACCTGGAAGGGACTCTCTTCGCGGTGCAGAAGCGTGAGCTCCAGCGACTGGGCGATGCCCAGGCCGTCGGAACGTTCGCGCCACCAGGCCGGCGCGGCGGAAGTTCGGTCGGATTCGGTCATGGTCCGGCTGCCTTCGTTCACCGCGGCCATTCTACCAACGCCGGCCCCCAGGGCGCCATAGACCGTATTGAATTCCTTCGTGTCCTGGTATCCTTACGGCCAAGATCCCGCTGCCGGCGAAGCGCTTTTTTGCCGGAACCGAAACACAAGCCGGAGGCGCCGCGCCGTGACGACCCTGTTCGAAAGCCAGGCACCGCGGCCGCTGGCCGACCGCCTGCGGCCGGCGACGCTCGGCGAAGTCGTGGGGCAGGACCACCTGCTGGCGCCCGAGGGCCCGATCGGGCGCATGGTCGCGGCCGGCCGGCTCGCCTCGATGATCCTCTGGGGGCCGCCCGGGACCGGCAAGACGACGATTGCCCACCTGCTGGCCGACGTCGGCGAGCTCGCCTTCGAGCCGCTCTCCGCCGTGTTCTCGGGCGTGGCCGACTTGCGCAAGGTCTTCGAGCGGGCCCGGGAACGGCGCGGCATGGGGCGCGGCACGCTGCTGTTCATCGACGAGATCCACCGCTTCAACCGCGCCCAGCAGGACGGCTTCCTGCCCTATGTCGAGGACGGCACGGTGGTCCTGGTCGGCGCGACCACGGAGAACCCCTCGTTCGAGCTGAACGCGGCCCTGCTGTCGCGCTGCCAGGTCTTCGTCCTGAAGCGTCTGTCCGACGCCGCCCTTGAGGAGCTGGTCGCCCGGGCCGAGGCCGAGACCGGCCGGCCCCTGCCGCTCGACGACGACGCCCGCGGCGCCCTGATCGCCATGGCCGACGGCGACGGCCGCTATCTGCTGAACCTGAGCGAGGAGCTGCTCGCCCTGCCGGCGGGCGCCCCCCTGGACAACGCCGGCCTGGCCGAGGTCGTCCAGAAGCGCGCGCCGCTCTACGACAAGAGCCAGGACGGCCACTTCAACCTGATCTCGGCGCTGCACAAGTCGCTGCGCGGCTCGGACACCGACGCCGCGCTCTACTGGCTGGCGCGCATGCTGGCCGCCGGCGAGGACCCGAACTACGTCGCCCGCCGCCTGGTCCGCTTCGCGGTCGAGGACGTCGGGCTGGCCGACCCGCAGGCCCTGGTCCAGGCCACGGCCGCCTGGCAGGCCTATGAGCGCCTGGGCTCGCCCGAGGGCGAGCTGGCGCTGGCCCAGGCGGTCATCTACCTGGGCACGGCGCCCAAGTCCAACGCCGCCTACAAGGCCTACGGCGCGGCCCGGCGGGCGGCCGGCGAGACCGGCTCGCTGATGCCGCCCAAGCACATCCTGAACGCGCCCACGGGCCTGATGAAGGAGCTCGGCTACGGCGCCGGCTATGCCTACGACCACGACACGGCCGAAGGCTTTTCCGGACAGGACTATTTTCCCGAAAACATGGACCGGCCGAATTTCTACCGCCCGGTCGACCGTGGCTTCGAGCGCGAGGTGAAGAAGCGCCTCGACTACTGGGCCAAGCTGCGCGCGGGGCGGGGATCCGATAGCGGCTAGTGTGATGAGCCCAGCATTCCCTGCCCAATCCACCAGAACAGGAACTTCACCACCAAGACACGAAGGCACCAAGAACGTATTGAAACCCTTTGTGTCTTGGTGTCTTTGTGGTTGAGAGCCCGCCGATGGCTATCGGTCGGTAACGTAATACCGGACCCGAGCCTTGCGATTCGCGCGATTCTGCCATGCCGTCTTGTCCCTTGCCTGGCGGCGCAGGGAGTTTAATTGTCTTCATGCAATCGGATGGCGCGCCGGCCCCGGCTGCTGCCCTACCTGAGGAGATCGGTTCGATGCCCGATTATACGGCGCCCGAGCGCGGGCGCGTCGCCCTCTTGACCGTCAATGCCCAGCGCGACTTCACTCTGCCGGGATCGACCCTGAAGGCCTGCGGGGTCGATGGGGCGCTGCCGGCCATGGGGGCCCTGGTCCAAGGGTTCCGGGAACAGGGCGCGCCGGTGTTTCACGCGGTGCGGCTCTACCGGCCGGACGGCTCGAACGTCGACAACTTTCGCCGCAACGCGGTCGAGGAGGGCCTGCGGATCCTGATGCCGGGGACCTTCGGCGCCGAGCTGGTCGACGATATCAAGCCGCAGAAGACGGTTCGGCTCGATCCGGACGGGCTCATGAACGCCAAGTTCCAGGAGATCGGGCCCAAGGAGTGGATCTTCTACAAGCCGCGTTGGGGCGCCTTTCACAAGACCGCGCTGGCCGAACGGCTGGAGGCCCTCGACGTCAATACGCTCGTGGTCTGCGGCTGCAACTTCGCGACCAGCGGCCGCGCCACGGTCTACGAGGCCGGCGCCCGGGACTTCCGCGTCATCCTGGCGACCGACGCCTTGTCCGGCGCGCGCGAGGAATGCGTCTGCGAAATGGGCCGGATCGGCGTCTACCTGATGAACGCGGAAAACTGCCTGCACTGGCTGGTCGCGGCGCCGAAGTCCGACGCCGCCTGAGGCGCCCGGCCCACCTCCAGACGGGCGTGTCTCAGCTCGAAATCCTGCCGAAACAACAACCGGAAAGTCCGCTTCCTAGCAGATCGTGTCTGCTTTCCCCGACACTATCCTTTACGTCGATCGAACCGCGAACTTCGGGAACGCACGCGCCTGCTCTTAGCGTTTATCGGAGCCAAGATCTTCCCTCAAGCCATTGCGCCGTAGTCCATCGATTTGTGGCGATCGAGTTTCCGGGTAACTGGCGGCATCGGGTGCTTGAGTCCGGTTATGCAGTTGAACAGAGCGGCACACATGCCGGGGCCAATCGCTCGGCTGGAAGACCAGTTCGGCAATGCCCCGGCCCGCAACTTATACCTTTGGTATTATACCAGCGAGCCGATGACGACATTCACCGGCTCGCTGGCAAGCGCGAACGCGCGCCCGCAGCGACGCGAGGAAAGCCAAGCGGACGGATGTCTGCGCCGGGCGCCCGAGGGGCAACAGGCGAGTCCGGTCATGGGCCCGCCGGTATTGGTCAGGCGGGCGGCTTGCGCCGGGTCCGTGTGGTCAAGCGCTGCGATAGAGCTTGGTCATAACGAACTCGCGGTGCTTCAGAGACTCCGCGGCGGTAAGCCGGCCATTGCAGGTGCGGATCGTGATATCGATCAGCGCGTCGCCCGCCTCGTCCAACGTCATCTCGCCGCGCAAGATCCCCGAGCAATCGAGATCCATGTGTTCGGGCATCTCCCGCGCCGTGCGTGGATTGGCCGTCAGCTTGATCACCGGCTCGATCGGGTTGCCGATGATGTTGCCCTGGCCGGTCGGAAAGAGGTGCACGACGAAGCCGGCAGCCGCCTGCAGAGTGACGCATTCCGCCGCCGCGGAGGAGGTGTCCATGAAGTATAGCCCGGCGCCTTGCCCCGGCTCCTCCGCCGGCTCCAAGACATCGATGAAACTGGTCTTCTTGCCGATCTTTTGCAGGTTGCCGAAGGCCTTTTCCTCGATCGTGGTCAGGCCGCCGGCAATATTGCCCTTGGTCGGCTGGGAGTCCGACAGGTCCGAGGTCTTGTGGGGCTCTATGACCTCATCCATGTAGGCCTGCCAGGTCTTGAGGAATTTCTCCCCGATCTCCGGCGTCGCCGCGCGCGTGGCGCAAACCTCTTCGGCGCCGGTAAGCTCCGAGGTCTCGCCGAAGCAAGTCATCGCCCCCAGGGGATCGATCTTGTCGATCATATTGCCCACGGTCGGGCAGGACGCCAAGCCCGAGGTCGTATCCGACTCTCCGCACTTGGTCGAGACCCAAAGGTCTGAGATCTTGCAGGACTCACGCTGCTTCTCGCTGGCCCATTGCACGTACTCCTGGGCCTTATGGCAGGCCTGGGCCACGGTCTTGATCTCGCCGTTTCGCTCGATGGCGAATCCGGCGACCGGCTTGCCGGTCGCGGCGATCCCCTCGACCACCCGTTGGGTCCAACTGGGCTCGATCCCGATCACGATGCAGGCCGCCACGTTGGGGTTCTTGCCGGTCCCGATCAGGGTGCGGAAATGCAGGTCCAAGTCCGCGCCGAACTGCAGCCGCCCATAGTGGTGCGGCAGCGCCAGGCAGCCGTCGATATTGTTCGCCACCTTTTCGCAGGCGGCGTTCGACAGGTCGTCGAGCGGCAGGATCGCCACGTGACTACGGATCCCGACGCGGCCGTTTTCGCGCCGGTATCCAAAGAATTCTCGATCGGCTAGAGCCGTCATCTTACCACCTCTTGGTCTTGATGTTGTGAACGTGGACGTGATCGCCGGCTTTCGCGGCGGCAACGACCTTGCCGATATCATGGCCGTATTTCACGACGGTGTCGCCCACTGCCAGATCCTTGAGGGCGATCTTATGGCCCAGCGGTATGTCGGCCAGGGCGTCCATGTGCAGGGTCTGGCCGGTCGACATGTCCAGTCCGGTCAAGACCGCATTGGCCTTGACCGATTCGACCACGACCACGCCGACCGTGTCTTCCGAGCCGTGCACCAAATAATCGGGCGCGCTCATGGTTCTTGCCTCGGTTTCATTGGGATTCCTCCGTTCCATCAGGGTCTGAGAATGATCTTGGCCGCCGGCGTGCGGCCGGCGTGGAGATCGTGAAAGGCCTGCCCGCCCTCGGCCAGAGGACGCTCCTCGATCCAGTCGAGCTTGCCCAGGCGGCCGTCGTGGAGTGCCGCGAGCGAAGCCCGCAGGTCGGCGTCGGTGTAGGTGTAGACGCCGATCAAGGTCACTTCCGACAGAGTCAAGGTGCGGGCGTCGAACGCGCCGGCCCAGTCTTGCAGGCCGACATGGGAGATCACGCCACCGGGGCGCACGGCCGCGATCGCAGCCGCCCGGGTCGCCGCCGCGCCCACGGCGTCCAGCACCAGATCGTATTCGGCGCTCTCCGCCGGCACGGCAAGGGGGTCGAAAACCTCCAAGCCGGCCGCCGCCGCGGTCTCGCGGCGCAGCCGGTTGGTCTCGGCCAGACGCACGCCGCGCGCGCCCCAGGACTTGAGAATCAAACCGCCGAGCAGACCCACCGAGCCGCCACCGATCACCAGGGTGCGGCATTCTGGAATCGGTCGCCACGAGGCCCGCGCGGCCAGCGCCAGGCCATGCCACGCCGTGGCGCAGGGTTCGGTCAGGGCCGCTTTGGCCGGGTCCATGCCCGCGGGCACGGGGATCAGGTTGCGCGCCGGCAAGGCGACCCGCTCGGCGAAGGCGCCGGGCCGCCGCATGCCGATCAGCTCGCGCCCGGCACAGAGGTTGGACCGGCCGGTCTGGCAGAACTCGCAGGCGCCGCAGGTGATCAGAGGATTGAAAACCACGCGGGCGCCGGGGTCCGGCCCGTCGAGAACCGTGCCGCAGGCCTCGTGCCCGAGAATCAAGGGCGGCACGCGGCGCGGATCGTGGCCGTGCCAGGCATGCATGTCGGAGCCGCAGATCCCAACCGCTTCGACCTTCACCAAGGCGTCGCCGGCCCCCTGGGTCGGTGCGGGCGCGTCGCGGTACTCGGTCGCTTCGGTCGCGGTATAGATGAGCGCTTTCATGGCCTGCCTCATTTCGCGGTGAAACCGCCGTCCACGTAGAGGACCTGCCCGGTGACGTAATCCGAGGCCGGCGAGGCGAGGAAGATCGCCGGGCCAGCCAGATCCTCCAGGCGTCCGTTGCGCCCCATACAGGTTTGCGCGGCGTTGCGGGCGGCCGTCTCGCCGTCTTCGAAGACCGCCGCGGTCAATTCCGTTGGAAAGAAACCGGGCGCCAGGGCGTTGCAGGCGATGCCGTCGCCCGACCAGGCCTCGGCCATGGCCCGGGTCAACTGCGCCACGCCGCCCTTCGAGGCGCCGTAGGCGATGCCCTTGGGAAAGGCCCGCTCGGATTGCAGCGAGGCAATGTTGACGATCCGCCCCCAGCCCTTGTCTCGCATAGCTGGAACCAAGGCCTGCGCCAGGAAAAAAGGCGCAGAGAGGTTCAATTCCAGGGTCCGCTGCCATTCCGCAGGCGTGACGGTCTCGGCCGATTTCCGGGGATTCAGTCCCGCGGCGTTGACGAGAACGTCCGGTGGCCCCAAAAGTGCCGAGATGCGGCGCGCAACCGCCGCCAGTTCGGCGATGTCCGAGAGGTCGGCGGCGAGGGCGACGGCGCGCCCGCCCGCCGTCCGCGCCTCGTCCATCCAGTCGCCCAGCCGGGCTTCGCGCCGCGCCACGCCGACGACCGCCGCGCCGGCCCGCGCAAGAGCCGTGGCGATGGCCCGCCCAATTCCGGAACTGGCACCGGTCACACAGGCGGTACGGCCCGCCAAGTTGAAGAGATCCTCGGTCATTCCGGCGTCGATAGATCGAAGTGCTCGCCCGGGAACCATTTCGCAAGTCGCACGTCCGCGGTCTTGGCGTGGCCCTCCATGCCTTCGAGGCGCGAGATGCGTGCCGTGACTTGGGCGATTTCGCGGTTGGCCTCCCGGGTCATGCGTTGCCAAGTAACGGTCTTCATGAACTTGCCGACCGAGAGTCCGCCAGTATAGCGCGCCGCCCCCTTGGTCGGCAGGATATGATTGGGTCCCGATGTCTTGTCGCCGAAGGCGACAGTAGTTTCCTCACCGAGAAAAAGCGAGCCGTAGTTGCGGAGGTTCTGCAGCCACCAATCGAGGTCGGCGCACTGAACCTCCAGGTGCTCCGAGGCGTAATCGTCGGAAACCCGAACCGCTTCCTCCCGGGAGTCGACGAGGATGATCTCGCCGTAGTCCCGCCACGCCGCCTCGGCGTTGGTGCGGTTGAGCTCCGGCAACTCGGCGATGAACTTCGGCACCAGGTCCGCGACCTTATCCGCCAGAGCGCGGTCGAGGGAGATCAGCCAGGCCGGCGAGTTATAGCCATGCTCGGCTTGACCGACCAGATCCCAGGCCGCGATCTCCGGATCGGCGGTATGGTCGGCGATGACCATGACCTCGGACGGTCCTGCGAACATGTCGATGCCGACCCGGCCGTAGAGAATACGCTTGGCCTCGGCCACGAACTGGTTGCCCGGCCCGACCAGGATGTCGGCCGGAGTTCCGCCGAAAAGCCCGAAGGCCATGGCCGCCACGCCCTGGACGCCGCCCAGCGCAAGGACCGTATCGGCGCCGCAGAGATCGAGGGTGTAGAGAATCGCCGGGTTCACGCCCTCGCCCGGCTTGGGCGGCGAGCAGGCGACCACCTGCTCGACCCCCGCCACCTTGGCCGTGGTCACCGACATGATCGCGGAAGCGACGTGAGAATAGCGCCCCCCGGGCACGTAGCAGCCGGCCGCGCCCATGGGGATATTGCGATGACCGGTAACGAGGCCCGGCCTCAACTCGACCCGGGTATCGAGAATCGCGTCCTTTTGGGCTTCGGCGAAGCGGCGCACCTGATCGTAGGCGAATTGGATATCGTCCTTTAGGCGCTCCGGCAGCTTGTTGCCCGCCGCCTTGCGGGCTTCTTGGGAAACGACGATCTCGCCGTCCCATTTGTCGAACTTGGCGGCGTACTCACGCGCCTTGGCCTCGCCACCCGTCTCGATATCGTCGAGGATCGCCTGCACCGTGGCGCGCACGTCCTGCTCGCCGGTCGCGGCTGTTTTTTCGGCTTTTCTCAGATATTCGACAGTCATGACTGCAAACCTTTCGTAATTTCAGTAGATGTCGGGCAGGAATACGGTCGATATCGCCGGCAGATAAGCGATCAGCAACACGACGATCAGCATACCGATCACGTAAGGGCCAACTCGCGCCGCGATCTTCAAGACCGATTCACCCGTGATGCCCGAGATGACGAAGAGATTGAGCCCGAGCGGCGGCGTGATGAAGCCGACTCCCAATGCGGTGACCATCATGATGCAGAACTGCACATCGTTCATGCCGATCTCCTGCGCCAGGGGCAGCAGAATGGGCGATAGAATGACGATGTTCGGCGTGGTCTCCATGACGCAGCCCGCGGCGATCAGAATTCCGATTATCAGGAGCTTGATCAACACAGGGTCATCGGTCAGCGAGGTCACCGCGAAAACGAAGCCTTGCGGTACATTGAGCGCCGCGAGAGTCTGCGCGAGTGGCAACGACATGGCGATGATCGGCAGGATGACGCCGTTCACCTTGGCCGAGCTGACCAGCATCTTGGGGAAGTCGGCGAGCGTCAGACTGCCCTGAAGCAGGCCGATGGTAATCGTCGTCCCGACAGCGACCGCCGCCGCCTCGGTCGGCGTGAAAATGCCCGAATAGATGCCGCCTAGAATGATGAACGGGACCAGAAGCGCGTAGCGCCCTTGCCAAACCGCCTTGCGCCACCGGGCCGCGGAGAAGCCCACGACCTCGCCCTCGAAATTGTAGATCCGGTTCATCACCATGTTGGTGATCATGATCGACAGCATGATCATGACCCCGGGAATCGCCGCCGCGAGAAACAAGGTCGAGGCCGAGATGCCCAGGATCAGGCCGACAATGATGTAGGCGATCGAGGGCGGTATCAGGATGCCGGTGCAAGCGCCCGAAGCGACCAGCGCGCAGGCGTAGGGCCGGGGGTATCCCTTGTCGACCAACTTGTGAATCGTCATCCGCCCGACCGCGGCCGCCCCGGCCGCGTCGGAACCGGAAATGCAGGCGAAGAAACCGCAACCCAGCACGGTCGCGGTTCCCAGGCCAGCGCGGACCCCCCCGGTCGTCGCGTCGGCCACATCCAGAAGCTTGTCGGACAATCCCGTGCGCACCAGCACGTCGCCGGTCAGAATGAACAGCGGGACGGCGATCAGGGCGAAATGATCGATACCGTCGAACAACGATTCGCCGAGCAGGGAAATCGGCAGCACGTCGGTCACCAAGAGCATGACCACGG